>Ga0116171_10001456_pt1 | contig 23501 bp, 19 predicted proteins | sample AD_JPNHW2_MetaG_FD_89798 | JGI IMG/M metagenome (GOLD analysis project Ga0116171, IMG submission 89798) | Active sludge microbial communities of municipal wastewater-treating anaerobic digesters from Japan - AD_JPNHW2_MetaG | ecosystem: Engineered > Bioreactor > Anaerobic > Digestate | place...
CTTTGGGACTTGACCTGCCTGCGGGCAGGCCGGGTCGCGGCTCTGACGCGCCCCCGGCGCGTCATTCACCCCCGCTCCCGTTCAAGTCCCCGGGGATCTCCGCACCAAAAAACAGGTCATCCTGACGGATGACCTGTTTTTTGGTTCGGGTGGCGATACAGCATTTAAGGCACAAACCCAGTAAAATCAATGATTTAAGGGCAGTCAAAAGGCAGTATTTACGTTCAGAATCGAAGAAACCACCAGATTTTTAAGAGCATTTTGTCAGAATGCTCTTTTGCCGTCATCTGAGGATGTTTTCTATATGAAAGTTTAAAACCCGCAATTGACAATGTTCCCGCGTGACCAAATGCAACGCGCTTGTCTGCTTTGATTCGGCATATACTGGAATAGACATCAAATTGGAGAATATCAGCATGATATGCAGTTCCAGCCATCTGATAGCTCCTAAATCCAATATGTGAAAGGAAACCCGAACAATCATGTGTACTGCGATTACATTACAGTCTAAACAACGGGAAATGTTTTTTGGCCGAACCATGGATTTTTCATACGATATCGATCCCAGCTTTTATATCATACGTAAAAACTATACATGGAATAACATTTTAAACGGAAGACAAATTTCCGATCATTATCGTTTTATCGGGATTAGACAGGAAACTGATGGAGTCTTTGCCTTTTTTGATGGAGTGAACGAAAGAGGCTTTGGAGCGGCGGCATTATATTTTGCCGGTTATGCCCAATATGATCCGCAAATCAATAACCCGTACAAGGAGTCGGTTTCATCTGTGGATTTTCTCCACTTCATCTTAGGACAATGCGAATCCGTCGGGGATCTGGAGAGATTGTTGCCTCATATCTCCATTGTCGGCTACCCAGATCCAGTGACAAAGACGGTAGCACCTCTGCATTGGATTGCAACGGATGTAAGCGGTAAATGCGTGGTTGTTGAGCAAACGGCAAAAGGAATGGCATTATTTCAAAACACCATCGGTGTAATGGCTAACAGCCCCGATTTCTCATGGCATATGACAAATCTACGCAATTATATGGATGTATCACCGACGCAGAATCAGGAGACCTTTTGGGGAGAAGTGTGGTTAACGCCGTTTGGCCAGGGAGCGGGAACTATGCCGCTGCCCGGAGGATATACCTCGCCGGAGCGCTTTGTCAAAACGGCGTACCAAAGGAACCACGTGTCGGCGCCTAGAAACCGGATTGAAGCGATTCTGACATGTTTTCACATAGCAGAAGGGGTAACGATTCCCAAAGGGATTGTTATCACGGATCGAGGTACATATGATTATACCCGATATACAGTCTTTGCGAACATGAACACCGGTGAATGCTTCTTCAAAACGTATGACAGTGCTCATATATCAGTTGCAAGTCTCTGGGAAACTGACCAAAATGACATGCGACCTATCTGTTTAGGAAAGCTGTCACGTCCGGTTCGATTTGAACCAGTTTAATCGCACCTCAGTTATAGGTGTTCTTATAGCATTTAAAAAATTGAAAAGCGAAGGAAGCTTAGGAGAATATTAAAAAATTCAAGATAGAAAAAACAGAGCCGTCAAATTCGACGACTCTGTTTTTGGTGCGGGAGATGGGACTTGAACCCACACGTCTATGGTTGGACACAGGCACCTCAAGCCTGCCTGTCTGCCAATTCCAGCACTCCCGCCTATAAAACGCCAACGCTCCGGCCGCATTGAAGGTCAGGAACGTTATTAATGGCGCGCCGCATTTAAGGCACGGCTAATTATAACAGAATACCGGCATTTGTCAAGGGCGAATTTCCCATTATGTCAATTCCCCGGAGGCGCGCATACAATGGCTTCAGGGGTGACAAACCATGCCGGACCGCTGTTCGCTGCCGGCACTGGCCGCCGCGGCCGCCTGCGCGATCTCAAAGAATTTATCCGCTGACGAGATTAACATACTGTCCGCGTTTTTGTGCGCGCTGGGCGACAATCTGGCCATCATCGCAGCTCAGCTCGCCGCCGGTGACAATTGCTGAAAACGCGTGAATATTCAACCGAAAGACGTGCAAACTACCACCAGATCAAAATACTGGAGGCAGTACCATGAATTCAAGGAAAATCACTTCCCTGCTGGCGGCCATGCTGGCCGTCATCCTGTGTCTCGGCGCGGCCACCGTCTCCCTTGCGGACAACGCGGCGCCGCAGGCGCAAAATATGGAGCTGGAGACCTTCCGCGACGTCTCCGTGGGCGGTCGGCTCACCGCCGTGGACCCTGAGGGCGATCCGGTAACCTTCCAGATCACCACCCAGCCCGTCAAGGGCACCGTGGCGCTGGAGACGGACGGCAGCTTCGTCTACACGCCGGCCAGCGGCAAAAAAGGCAAGGATTACTTCGGCTACAAGGCCCTGGACGCTCAGGGCAACCTGTCTCAGGAGGGCACGGTCATCATCAAGATCAACCGGCAGAAGGCGGCGGTGACCTATTCCGATATGACCGGCTCCGGCGATTACTACGCCGCCGTGATGCTGGCCAAAAACGGCGTGTTCACCGGCGAGAAGGTCGGCGGGACTTACCTGTTCTGCCCGGAGGCCAGCGTCACCAGAGGCGAGTTCCTCAGTATGTGCATGGAGGTCGCCGACACGTCACTCCTTGCTGGCGTTATGTCAACCGGCTTTGAGGACGACGCGCAAATTCCCGATTGGGAAAAGCCCTACGTCTCCACCGCGGTGATGAACGGCGGCGTGTGCGGCTACGCCGGCACATTCGGGTCATTGTTCTGCGCCAACACGCCCATCACGCAGGCGGAAGCGTCGGTAATGCTGAACAAAGCCGCGGGGCTGACGGATGTGGCGGTCACCGGCGGCGATTCCGCCGAACCCGCCTGGGCGGCGCAGTCGGTGGCCAATCTGCGCGCGCAGAATATTCCGACCGGCGGCACGGCCATGACCTCCGCTCTCACCCGCGCCCAGGCGGCGGAAATGCTGCTGAAGGCCATGGAAGCAATAAAGGCGAAGTAAGAAGCCGCCAAAGGCGGCAATGCCCAAAAGAAATACCACGACGAAAGTCGTGGTATTTCTTTTGGAGTAATGGTGGAAAAAAGATTTTCGGCAAACGCACCGCCGCGAGTGCGGCGTTACAAGCGTTTTGGCCTATGGCCAAAGCCTTGCCGCAGGGCGAATTCACTTCGCCCGAGGATGTCAAATCAACCGGGTGAAGCCGCCAAAAGCGGCGGAACCCAAAAAGAAGAGGCAAAAAAGATTTTATCTTTTTTGTCTCTTCTTTTTGGTACGCCCGATGCGATTCGAACGCACGGCCTACAGAGTCGGAGTCTGTCACTCTATCCAGCTGAGCTACGGGCGCATGTTCGGGTGGTATTATATCTAAAAAACCCGGCAATGTAAATAGCTGTTTTCAATTTAATTTTCGTATGCTATAATCTTTTATTAGGTTAACAGTATCGGAGGGGCTGCCATGAAAAGGATTCGTCTCGGCAAAACCGAGCTTCAGGTCACCTGCTCGTCCATGGGCTGTCTGCCCGTGCAGCGCTGCTCCGTGGAGGACGGCGCAAAGCTCATCCGCGCGGCTTACGAGGGCGGCATCAACTATTTCGACACGGCCAACGCCTACACAGACAGTGAGCTGAAGGTGGGGCTGGCGCTGCACGACGTGCGGGACAAGGTGGTGATCTCCACCAAGAGCGCCGCGCCGGACAGGGCGGGCTGCGCCGCGCACATCGACAACAGCTTAAAACTGCTGCAGACCGATTATATCGATCTGTTCCAGTTCCATCAGTGCCCCGCCGTGCCGGACATCCACGACCCCGACGGCGCTTTCGCCGCCGCGCTGGAGGCCAAAGCCGCGGGCAAGATCCGCCATATCGGGCTCACCACGCATCGGATCGAGGTGGCGGAGGACGCCATCGCCTCCGGCAATTTTGAGACGCTGCAATTCCCCTTCAGCTACATATCCACCGACCGCGATCTGGCGCTGGCGGAAAAATGCAAGGCCGCCGACATGGGCTTCATCGCCATGAAGGGGCTGGCGGGCGGTCTGCTGACCGACGCCCGGGTCTGCCGCGCCTTTATGAGCCAGTACGACAACGTGGTGCCCATCTGGGGCATCCAGACCGCGGAGGAGCTGGCCCAGTGGCTGGCGGTGACCGCGGAGGATCCCCAAATGGACGAGCCCACCCGGGCGATTATCCGGCGAGACCGCAAGGAATTGGCCGGCAGCTTCTGCCGGGGCTGCGGCTACTGCATGCCCTGCCCGGCGGGCATCGAGATCCGCAACTCCGCCCGGATGAATATGCTGCTGCGCCGCTCCCCCTGGCAGCAGTATTACACGCCGGAGTGGCGGGAAAAGATGGAGCGCATCAACGACTGCCTGGGCTGCCGCCAATGCGCCGCCAAGTGCCCTTACCAGCTGGACACCCCCAACGTTCTCAAATATATGCTGAAGGATTATAACGAGTTTTATGAAGCACACAAAAACGAACTGTAAAGTTCTCAGCGCGCTGCTGGCCGCGGCTCTGCTGCTGCCGATGGCCGGCTGCGGCGCGGATAAGGCTGAAACCACCGTCTCGGCGCTGGGCGCGGACGTGGCGGTGACGGTCTATGGCAAAGGCGCGGACAAGGCTGCCGCGGACGCCGCCGGCGTCTTTAAGGCGCTGCACTCCATGCTGGACGAGAGCAGTGCCAGCAGCGCCCTTTACGCGCTCAACAATGCCGCCGGGCAGAGCGTGGTGGTACCCGGGCAGATCGTGGATATGCTGAATGCCATGAAAACCGTCTACGATCAGACCGACGGCGCGCTGGACCCCACCGTGGAACCGCTGCTGGAGCTCTGGGGCTTTAGCGACGGCCATTACGTCAAACCCACCGACGAGGATATCGACAATACCAGGACGCTGCTGTGCTTTGACAAGGTAAAGATCGAGACCTTCGCCGAGAGCGGCACCTATACCGTCACCATGCCCGCCGGCGCCAAGCTGACCTTCGACGCGGCCGCCCGGGGCTGCGCCGGGAACTATGCCATGCAGGCCCTGAAAGACGACGGCGTCACCGCCGGGATCGTCTCCACCGCGAACTTTGTGCAGACACTGGGCGCCAAGCCGGACGGCACACAGTGGAACGTGTCCATCGCCGACCCGGACAACCCGGACGGCAGCATCGGCTATCTCGCCGTGGGCGAGACCGCCGTGGCCACCAGCGGCGGCTATACCCAGTCCTTTACTTATTCCAACGGCGAGACCTACAGCCATATTCTCGACCCCTCCACCGGCTATCCCGCCAAGACCGACCTGAAATCCGTCACCGTGCTGTGCGACAGCGGCTTGACGGCGGACTGCCTGTCCACCGCGCTCTATATTCTGGGGCAGAAAGCGGCGCTGCAATACTGGCGCGACAACGGCGGTTTCCAGATGCTTCTGGTGACGCAGGACAACAAGATCGTCTGCACCAGCGGGCTGATGGAGACTTTTAACCAGCAGAACAGCAGCTACACGCTGTCCTACGCCAAATGATCGACCGGGCTTTTTTTCACAGGGACGTACTGGCTGTGGCGCCCGATCTGGTCGGCAAGCTGCTGGTGCGTACCCTGCCCGGCGGGCGGGTGCTGCGGCTGCACATCACGGAGACGGAGGCCTACGCCGGCGAGGGCGATACCGCCTGCCACGCCAGCCGCGGCCGCGGCAGGCGCAGCGAGATGCTGTACCATGACGGCGGCACCATCTTCGTGTATCTTTGCTATGGGATGTACTGGATGCTGAATATCGTCACCGGGCGGGCCGACGAGCCGCAGGGCGTGCTGCTGCGCGGTGCGGAGGGCTATGACGGCCCGGGAAAGCTTACAAGAGCGCTGGGCATCGACGGTGCGCTGAACGGCGGCGACATTCTCGCCTGCCCCGGTCTGCGCATCGAGGACGATGGAAAATCGGCCGGGATTCTGGCCGGGAAGCGCATCGGCATCGGCTATGCCGCCGAGGCCGATCAGGCCAGACTCTGGCGGTTTACACTGAAAGGGACGGACAATGGCTGAACTGGACACAAACGTGCGTTATATCAAGGGAATCGGTGAAAAGAAGGCGCAGTCCCTGGCAAAGCTGGGCGTCGGCACGCTTTTCGATCTGGTCTCTTTCTTTCCGCGCCGTTATGAGGACCGCAGCGAATATAAGCCCATTGCCCTGACCCTGCCCGGAGAGACCGTGTGCATCCGCGCCATGGCCGCCGATTCGCCCCGGCTGACCCGCGTCCGCCGGGGGCTGGAGCTGGTGAAATTCCGCGCGGTGGACGACAGCGGCGCGGTGGACATCACCTATTTCAATCAGAGCTACATCAAGGATCAGATTGTAAAGGGCGAGAGTTACGTCTTTTACGGAAAAATCGAATTCAACGGCGGCAGGCGCGCCATGGCCAGCCCAGTCCATGAAAAAGAGGGCGCGGCGGACGGGGTAACAGGGCGGATCGTGCCCATCTACCGGCTGACGTCGGGTCTGTCCCAGCGGGTGATGATGCAGGCCGTGCGGCAGGGGCTGGACGCCTGCGGCGGCCGGCTGCCCGAGCTGCTGCCGGATAACGTGCTGAAGCAATACGGTCTGTGCCAGACCCCCTACGCCTACGAGAACATTCACTTCCCCGCCGACTTTGCCGCGCTGGAGCTGGCGCGGCGGCGGCTGATCTTTGAGGAGCTGTTTTTGCTGGCCTGCGCCATGGGCCGCCTGAACGCGCGCAACCGCGAATGCGCGGGGGTCGTGATCCCAAAAACGGATTTCGGCGATTTTTACGCCAGGCTGCCCTTTACGCCCACCGGCGCGCAGCGCCGGGCGGTGGAGAGCGCGGCGGCGGATATGGCCTCCGGCCGGGCCATGAACCGGCTGGTGCAGGGCGATGTGGGCAGCGGCAAGACCCTGGTGGCGGCCGCCCTGATCTGGAGCGCCTGGAAAAGCGGCTGCATGAGCGCCTTCATGGCGCCCACCGAAATTCTGGCCGAGCAGCACCTCAACACCCTCACCGGTCTGCTGGGGCCCTTCGGCATCCGGGTCGGCAAGCTCACCGGCGCCATGACCGCCAAGGAAAAGAAAGCCGTGAAAGCCCAGCTGGCCGACGGGGCGCTGGATCTGGTCATCGGCACCCATGCCCTGCTGTCGGAGGACGTGGCCTATCGGCGGCTGGGGCTGGTGGTGACGGACGAGCAGCACCGCTTCGGGGTGGAACAGCGCTCCGCGCTGGTCTCCAAGGGCCGGCGGCCCCATGTGCTGGTCATGTCCGCCACGCCCATCCCACGGACGCTGGCGCTGATTATCTACGGCGATCTGGACGTGTCCGTTATCGACGAGCTGCCCCCCGGGCGGCAGCAGATAGACACCTTCTGCGTCGGCGAGAGCTACCGGCGGCGGCTGTACGCTTTCATTGAGAAGCAGGTATTCGAGGGCCGCCAGGTGTTCGTGGTGTGCCCCATGATCGACGAGAACGACGAGCTGCCCGGCGAGCTGAAATCCGCCACCGAGCACGCGGAGGAATTGAAGCGTTTCCTGCCCCGGCTGCGCATCGGCTGCGTGCACGGAAAGATGAAGGCCCGGGACAAGGACGCCGTGATGGCCGCCTTTATGGCCGGTGATATCGACGTGCTGGTGTCCACCACCGTGATCGAGGTCGGTGTGGACATCCCCAACGCGTCGCTGATGATCGTGGAAAACGCCGAGCGCTTCGGTCTGTCCCAGCTGCATCAGCTCCGGGGCCGGGTGGGCCGCGGCAAATATAAGAGCTACTGCGTGCTGGTATCCGACGCCGACAGCGAGGAGGCCAGGGCCCGGCTGAAGATCATGACCCAGACCGACGACGGATTCAAAATCTCCGAGGAGGACTTAAAGCTGCGCGGCCCCGGCGACTTTTTCGGTTCCCGGCAGCACGGCCTGCCGGCCATGCACATCGCGGATCTGGGCGCGGATATGAACGTGCTCCAGACAGCGCAGGACGCGGCCAAAGCGCTGCTGAGCGCCGACCCGGAGCTGTCCGACCCGGCGCACGCCGCGCTGCGGGAGCGCGTGCAGCGGCTGTTCGAGAGCAATGCGGATACTTTCAACTGAATAAAAAAATCCGGGCGGAAGTCACCTTTTGACTTCCGCCCGGATTTTTGCCGTTTTCAGCGCGCCGCCGCGCAGGGTACGCAGAGGGCTTCGATCCAGCCGCCGTTATCCTCTCTTTGTCACGCCGCTGCGCCCGATATACTCGCTGATGACGGAAACGGTGCCCTCCACGCCCAAACGGCTGGAATTGACGCACAGGTCGAAATGCTCCGCCGCGCCCCAGACCTGATCGGTGAAGTAGCGGTAATAGCTGGAGCGGTCCTTATCCACCTCTTTGATCTTCTTTTTGGCGATCTCCTCGCTCACGCCCTGGCGGTTCATGATGCATCTGATCTTGTTCTCATAATCGCCGCTGATGAACACGCTGACCAGATCGTCCCGTGCGCGCAGAATGTAGTCCGCGCAGCGGCCCACAAACACACAGTCGCTCTTGTCCGCCAGGACGCGGATGGCGTCGAACTGGGCGGAGGCCACATAGATGTTCAGGCCCAGGCCGTGGCTCATGCCGGGGAATTGGGTGGACTGCATCAAAAACGGGGAAACGCGCTTTTCATCGAAGGAATTGAACAGCTCTCTGCTGATGGCGGAGCTCTCCGAGGCCTCGTCCACAATCTCCTTGTCGTAGCACCTGATGCTGTAGCGGGCGGCAAGCTCCCGGGCGATCTCGCGCCCCGCGCTGCCATGCTGTCTGTCGATGGTGATTATCATGCCTTCCGCCTCCTTTTTTCTATTATATTCCCCCGCCGCGCTGATTTCAACCGCGCCGCCGCGCATATATTCTTAGCGGCGGTGATGACTTGAAGCAGAAAAAACTGATCGTAAACACAGCCCTGCTCACCGGCGCATCGGTGGTGATGAGCTGCATCGGCATGGCCTATCAGGTATGGCTGGCCGGGCGCATCGGCGCGGCGGGCATCGGGCTGTTTCAGTTGGTGATAGCGGTGGCGGGGCTGGCAGGGACACTGGCGGTATCCGGCATCCGTTTTGCGTCCACACGGCTGCTGTCCGAAGAAATCGGGCTGGGCCGGGGTGCCGGGATCCGGGGCGCCATGGCCCGCTGTCTGGGCTACGGCGCCTTCTTCGGGCTCTCCGCGGGGATCATCCTCTGGTGCGCCGCCGAGCCCCTCGGTTTTCTCTGGATCGGCGACGCGCGCACGGTCAAGTCCCTGCGCATCCTCGCTTTCTCCATGCCGCTGATCGCGCTCTCGTCGGTCTACAGCGGGTATTTCACGGCCTGCGGCCGGGTGTGGAAGGCGGCGCTGATCCATCTGGCGGAGCAGCTGTGCGGCATCACGGTGGCGGCGGCGCTGCTGTACGCCGCCCCGGCGGGGGATATCGAGCGCAGCTGCGCGGCCATCACCGCCGGCGGCGTGGTCTCGGACGCGCTGTGCGTGGTGCTGATGACGGCGGCCTATCTTGTTGACCGGCGGAGCCACCCCCTGCCCGGCGGCGGCGGCACAAGGCAGACGGCGCGGATGCTATCCATCGCGGTGCCGCTGGCGTGGTCGTCCTACGCGAGGAGCGCGCTGGGCACCATCGAGCATCTGCTGGTGCCCCGAGGGCTGCGCGGGGCCGGGTTTTCCGCCGACGGCGCGCTGGCCAGCTACGGCGTCATTCAGGGGATGGCGCTGCCCATCGTGCTGTTCCCCGCCTGCCTCATGGGCGCGGTGTCCGAACTGATGGTGCCGGAGCTGACCCGGGCGCAGGTGGCGGGGGACGGCGGCATCCCGGGCACGGTACACGGCGTACTGCGCAGGAGTTTTGCCTACGCGCTTTTTGTCGGCGCATTTCTGTTCCTGTTTGCCGACAAGCTGGGGATGGTGATCTATCACTCCGCCGAGGCCGGGCGCTATATCCGGCTGCTGGCGCCGCTGGTCCCGGTGATGTACACCGACACCGCCGTGGACGGCTGTCTGAAGGGGCTGGGGCAGCACGTGTGGTGCATGGGCGTCAACATTCTGGACGCGCTGCTGGGCGTGCTGCTGGTCTGGTTTTTGCTGCCGAAATACGCGCTGACGGCCTACATTGCCATCATTTATTTCGGCGAGTGTCTGAACTTCGCGCTGAGCTACGGTCGGCTGCGGAGAATCCTGAAAACCGCAGAAGCCGGCACCACATAATGCGGCGCCGGCCCTTGTCCGGAGGCTCCCTTTCAGGTGGTCTTGTTTTTTGCCGCCTTGTCGGGCGCTTTCCCGTCGGAGGCGGGTTTCTCCCGGGAAGCGACGGGAGCCTTTCTGTCGGTATCCTTCACATCCAGCTTGTACAGAAGCTTTGAAATGCTCTTGTACACGAAGAAAGTAATGATGCCGTTCGCACCGGCCTTGATAAGATTGAACAGCACGATGTACGGCAGCAAAGCCACAATCGCCGCCACCGGCGCGCCCATGAAATACGGCGTTATCAACAGGTTCGACGGCACCATTATGGCCGCCATGGCCAGTGTGCCGAACAGCAGCGACAGCGCGGCGGACTTTTTTGTTTTGTGCTTCTGATAAATGAGGGACGCCACGGTGACGTACGTACCGGTGGCGATCAGGTGCATGATAATGCCGTACACACCGCTGGTCACGCTGACGGTCAGGCCCTGGATCAGGGCGGCCACCGCGGTGACGCAGATACCGGCCAGAGGGCCAAACGCGAAGCCGCAGATCAGTATGGCGATATCCGCGGGGTCATATTCGAGGAAAGCAACGGCAGGAAAAACGGGGAAATGGATCATGGCGACCAGCGCCACGGATAGTGCGGCCATAACGGCCATCGCGGTGAGCCTGCGTGTTTTGTGCATTGAAGTGTTCATTTTCTTCCTCCAAATAAAAGAATTCGCCCGAAAGAAAAAATATCTTTCAGGCGGTCAAAACGTGGAATTGACGCATCTTCTTCCATCCAGACTCTACTGTCGGTACCGGAATCACACCGGTTCATGCCAATTACGGCTCGCGGACTATACCGCCGGTCGGGAATTTCACCCTGCCCTGAAGATATCCTTATTCGGTTCGACAGTTATTATAGCACGCCCCCCGTGAAATGCAAGAGATTTTGACAAACACTTCCGCAAAGCGTAGAATCAGCGTATCAAATCCTTTTGGAGGCCCCCATGGACGAAAAGCCGATCACCTGCTGCTTCACCGGGCACCGCATCGCCAAGCTGCCTTGGCGGAGCAATGAAAACGACCCCCGCTGCATCGCGCTGAAGGAAAGGCTGGCCGCGGTCACCGAGGCCGTGTACGAGTCCGGCGTGCGGCATTTCATCTGCGGCATGGCCAACGGCTGCGACCTCTATTTCGCGGAAACCGTGCTGGCGCTGCGCGCCGTCCACCCGGACGTAACGCTGGAGGCCGCCATCCCCTTTGAGGGGCAGGCCGACCGCTGGGACGCCTATCAGCGCGCGCGGTACAACGTGCTCCTGTCCCGGTGCGACCGGCACACCCTGCTGCAAAAGGAGCACACGCCGGAGTGCATGATGCGCCGCAACCGCTATATGGTGGACGCCGCCAGCGTGGTAATCGCCTGCTACGACGGCACCCCCGGCGGTACCATGAACACCCTGCTCTATGCCATGCGGCAGAAAAAAGAGGTCATTGAAGTCCCTGTCGAATAAAAGAACCGCGCCGCCCCGGACGGGGCGGCGCTTATTGTTTATTCGGTCCTCAGCGCCGTGACGGGGTCTTTTTTCGCGGCCTTTTTGGACGGGATAAGCCCGGCGATCAGCGTGAGCGCCATGCTCAGCGCCACGAGCACGGCGGCGGCCTGTACCGGCAGGAACGCGTTGACGGACGCGGTATTCGTGAGATGATGGATGACGGCGTTGCCCGGAATGAGCAGCAGCAGCGTGATCCCCACGCCGATAACGCCCGCGCCCAGACCGATGATGAAGGTCTCGGCATTGAACACCTGGGAGATGTTCTTTTTCGACGCGCCCATGGCCCGGAGAATGCCGATCTCCTTGGTGCGCTCCAGCACGGATATATAGGTGATGATGCCGATCATGATGCTGGACACCACCAGCGACACGCCCACAAAGGCGATCAGCACATAGGAGATGACGTTGATGATGGTGGTGACGGATTTCATCAGCAGTCCGGCGTAGTCCGTGTAGGTGATTTTATCCGCGGCGGCGGCCGCGGCGTTATAGTCCTTGATGCAGGCGGAGATGGCGTCCTTGTCCTCAAAGCTGTCGGCATAGATGCTCATCGAGGAGGGCGCCGAGCGGGACACCACGCCGAAGGCGGTCATGTTGTCCTCATAGCTGCCGGGTGAAATATACTTGTCGTAAATGGCGGTCAGCCGGCTCTCCCCCGCCGCGGCTATATAATTGTCCAGTGCGGCGGCCAGCTGCGCTTCCCCGCTCATGCCGGCCATTGCGCCGGGATAGGCGTCCGCCATCAGGGAGGCGCACAGCGCCGCCTTGCCCGAGACGTTCAGCTCGCTCACATAGGTTTTGGTGTCGGCGGCCTTCTGGGCGTCGGTGGCCGGAGCGAAGCGCAGGCCGCTCAGAATATTCACATCGGGCCGGGCCTTCTGGGCGGTCACCACGGGGCTCCGGTCCGTATAGTCGATGAGATGCTGGGTCAGCGCGTTGGTATAGCCCACGGCGCCGTACAGCGTGAGGTCGCCGTTCTCCGCCGGGCGGACGACGCCCACGATCCTCAGCGTCAGCGCGCCGTCCAGCAGCTTTTCCGTGGCGTCTTTCCCGTTGCCCGCATAGGTGAAGGTGCCGTCGCCGTTGCCCGTGTAGCGGTCGCACACCGGGATCAGCGAAAAGCTCTGCTTGCAGACGTCGGCATAGTTGAAGCTGTAATCCCTGGTCTTGGCGTCCTCGCCGGATTTCAGCCGGTCCATGAGGCTGGCGTAGTCCGCGGAGGGCAGCAGGCCAAGCTTGTACATGGCGTCAAGATCGATCTCGTTATTCTTATCCAATAAGAGCACGGCCTCGTCGTACTTCTCCGGCCACGCGCCGTAGACCAGCTCGTAGTTGTCCTTGACAGCCTGGCTCACCGGCGCGCCGTCGCCGCCGGGCAGGAGCTGGCTGAACACCGCGTTCTTCTGTTCCATGGCGGATTTCATGGGCGAGGTGGGCATGGCGTCCATGGAGGGGGTAAGCGAAGCCGCATCGAAGGTCACGGTGTCGGTATCCACCAGCGCGCCGTCCGGGTCGCGGGTATAGACCCCGTAGCTGAGATCGTAGGAATAGATGGCGCCGTTTTCCCCCAGATACTGCGCGATCTCGCTGTCGGGGTCGTCCAGATATTTCTTGAAGGCGGTGAGGTTGTTTTCCGTGAGACTGGCGGTGTAGCTGGAGGCCATCTCAATGCCGATGGGGTTGGAATAGACCCCGTCCAGCGGGTGGTCGGCCTTGCGCTGGGCCGACTGCTGCCCCAGCTGCATCATACTGCTCAGATCCAGGGTCTGGGCGTCGATGGTGATGGGATAGGAGATCATGGTATCCTTTTGAATATCGGCGATGTACCGGTTGACGCCGTTGGACAGGGACAGGATCAGCGCGATGCCGATGATGCCGATGGAGCCGGCGAAGGCTGTCAGCAGGGTGCGGCCCAGCTTGGTGCGCAGGTTGCTGAAGCTCAGCGCCAGGGCCGTTGCGAAGGACATGGACGCCCTGCCCAGATTTTTATGCTCCGGCGGCGGCAGGGCGCCGTCGTCCACCGCGCAGGGATCGGAATCGTCGGTGATGCGGCCGTCCCGCAGCCGGATGATACGGGTGGCGTATTTCTCCGCCAGCTCGTTGTTGTGAGTCACCAGCACCACCAGCCGGTCCTTCGCCACCTCCTTCAGCAGCTCCATCACCTGCACGCTGGTGTCGGAATCCAGCGCGCCTGTGGGTTCGTCCGCCAGCAGAATGTCCGGGTCGTTCACCAGCGCCCGGGCGATCGCCACGCGCTGCATCTGCCCGCCGGAGAGCTGGTTGGGCCGCTTGTGGACGTGCTGCTCCAGGCCCACCCTGGAGAGCGCGGTCAGCGCCCGCTGCCGCCGCTCCGCCCCGGATACGCCGGAGATGGTCAGCGCCAGCTCCACATTGGCCAGCACGCTCTGGTGCGGGATGAGGTTATAGCTCTGAAACACGAAGCCGATGGTGTGGCTGCGGTAGGAGTCCCAGTCCCGATCCGTGTATTTTTTTGTGGACACGCCGTTGATCACCAGATCGCCGCCGTCGTAGCGGTCCAGCCCGCCCACCACGTTCAGCAGCGTGGTCTTGCCGCTGCCCGAGGGGCCGAGCACCGCCACAAAATCGCTGTCGCGCAGGTTGAAGCTCACCCCGTCCAGCGCCTTCTGGCGCAGGTCGCCGGTGACGTAGGTCCTGGAAATATTTTTAATCTGCAGCAAGGTCAAATCCTCCAAAAGGAAAATGTGGGACGATTGTATCATAGAGTTAAGGAATTGCAAGATAAAAATGCCGGAACCGAAGTTCCGGCATGGGTTTATTCCGTCATCTGCCGCTTGCGGGAGAAGTTGAGCATACCGTCTGTCATTTCGTTGAGATAGCTGAGCATTTTGCCCGCGCCATAGGCGGCGCAGGACAGCGCGTCGTCCACCACGGTGGTGCGGATGCCGGTGGATTTTTCGATGAGCTTGTCAATGCCGTAGATCAGGCTGCCTCCGCCGGACATGACAATGCCGTTGACGCCCAAATCGCCCACCAGCTCCGGGGGGGTGCGCTCCAGCGTGTTATGCACGGCTTCCATAATCAGCACCAGCGGCTCGCGGAACACCTCCATCAGCTCGGCCGAGCTGAGCTTGACGGTCTTGGGCAGGCCGGTGACCACGTCCCGGCCCTTGACCTCCTCGATGCTGACCTCGGGGTTGGGCATGACGCAGCCGATATGGCGTTTGAGCTCCTCCGCGGTACGCTGACCGACGAGGATGTTGTGCTTGCGCCGGACATAGCGGACGATGGCCTCGTCAAAAGCGTCGCCGGCGGTCTTGATGGACTGGCATTCCACCACGCCGCCCAGAGACACCACGGCCACCTCGGTGGTTCCGCCGCCGATGTCGATGACCATGTGGCCGTCGGGCTTGGTGATGTCGATGCCGGCGCCCACGGCGGTGGCCACGGCGGTCTCCAGCAGATAGGCCTTACGGGCGCCGGCTTCAATGGCGGCGTCCACCACGGCCCGCTCCTCCACGCCGGAAATGCTGCTGGGCACGCACATCAGCACCCGGGGCTTGAACAGGCTGAAGGAGGTGTTGCGGCCCAGAAAATTCCGCAGCATCTGCACGGTCATGTCGTAATCGTTGATAACGCCGGAGGTAATGGGATGGATGGCCACGATATTGGCCGGGGTGCGGCCCAGCATCTTCTGCGCTTCCTCGCCGGTCTTCAGCATCTGACCGGAATACTTATCCACGGCCACCACGGTGGGCTCGCGCAGGACGACGCCCTTGTCCTGGGCAAAGACCCGCGTGCCCGCGGTGCCCATGTCAACGGCCATATCTCTTTCAAATACAAGCATCTCGTTCACCTCATGTAAAGTCTATTCTAAACGCATTGTTTTCGTTTTAATCCCGCCGTCTCGCCACGGCGGCGGCGGTGACCCGCGCGGCGCCGGCCATGCCCAGCATTCTCGCGCATTCAGAGAGCGTGGCGCCGGTGGTGACGATATCGTCCGCCAGCAGCAGCTTTTTGCCGGCAACGGCGGTCCTGTCCGGCACGGCGTAGGCGCCGCCGATATTGGCCCGGCGTTTTTCCGCGCTGCCCGTGGCGGACTGGGCCCTGACATTGCGCACCTTTTTCAGGGTCGGGACACAGGGCACAGCCAGCAGGGCGGCGGTCTTTTCCGCGATGAGCCGGGCCTGATCATAACCCCGCCCGCGCAGCCGTTTGGCCGACAGCGGCACCCAGGTGACCGTGTCGAAATCCAGCTCGGGCACGGTGCCCAGAAAATCGGCGAGGATCCGGGCATAGACGTCGGCATAGCCGGGACAGCCGCCGAATTTGAAGCGCAGCAGCGACTGCCGAACCTTGCCCTCGTAGTAGAGCGGCGCGGCGACAAAGGAGACAAAGGGGATCTTCTGTTTTATATCAGAGCCCGCGGCTCTTGGCAAGTCTTTTTCGCAGGCCGCGCACATCCCGGCGGAGGAATCCGGCAGCAGGCAGCGGCAAAAGGCGCATTTCGGCGGGAAAATAAGGTCCAGCAGCTTTGACGCGAAGCTCATATCCTCACTCCAGACCCACGGCGGCGCGCAGGCGGGCCTTCAGGCCGCTGTAGCGCCGGTATTGGCGGGAATTGTCGATCATCTGATAGGCGATGGCGTCGTCCCCCACGAGAATCAGCAGCTGCTTGGCACGGGTGACGGCGGTGTACAGCACGCCCCGGGTCAGCAGGGCCTGCGCCCCGGAGTTCAGCGCCAGAATGACGGCGCGGTATTCGCTGCCCTGCGCCTTATGCACGGTCATGGCCCAGGCGTGCTCCAGTTCGTTGAGCATCTCAAAGCCGTAGCCGGCCAGATGGCCGTCATAGTCCACCACCAGCATCTCCGCATCGTTTTCGATGGCGGTGATGACGCCGATATCGCCGTTAAAAACGCCGGTGCCGGAAAAGGAGCCCTCCCTGGCCTTCCACAGTATATCATAATTGTTTCGGATTTGCATCACCCGATCGCCCACGCGGAACACGACTTCGCCGAAGGCCTTCTCGGCCTTGCCCTCGGCGGGCGGATTCAGGGCGGACTGCAGCAGCAGATTGAGGCTGAAGGTGCCGGTCGCGCCCTTGCGCGTGGGGGAAAGCACCTGGATATCCCCGACGGGGATGCCCATTTTCTCCGGCAGGCGGGTCCTGCACAGCTCCACAATGGTGGCCGCGCTCTCCCCGGGGTCGATGCGGCGGAGACGGAAAAAGTCCCCCGCGTTCTCCGCGAGGTCGGGATGCTCGCCGCGGTTGATGAGATGGGCGTTGCGCACGATGCGGCTGCCCTCCTTCTGGCGGAAGATCTCCGACAGGCGCACGGTGGGCACCGCTTCGCTGCGGATGATATCCAGGAACACGCAGCCCGGGCCAACGGAGGGCAGCTGGTCGGCGTCGCCCACCAGAATGAGGCGGCAATCCTCCGGCAGGGCGGCCAGCAGCGCGCGCATCAGCAGAATGTCCACCATGGAGCACTCGTCCAGAATCACGGCGTCGCATTCCAGCGGGTCGTTCTCGCCCTTGGTGAAAAGCGTGGTCTCCCCGTCCTCGGACATCCTGGCCCCCAGCAGACGGTGGATGGTGGCGGCGTCCCGGCCGGTGAGCTCGGTCATGCGCTTGGCGGCGCGGCCCGTGGGCGCGGCCAGCAGCGTGGTGAAGCCCAGGGAATCGAACATGGCCAGGATGGCCCGCACCGAGGTGGTTTTGCCCGTGCCGGGCCCGCCGGTGAGCACCACCGCGCGGTTATGGAGCGCCAGTTCCAGCGTCTTTCGCTGCAGCGGCGCATATTGGATGCCCTGCTCCCGCTGGATCCGGGTAATGAGCTCATCCACGTTTGCGTCGTCATTGGTATGGTGCAGCGTCAGCTCGGCCAGCCGCTTGGCCGTGTAGGTCTCGGCGTCGAAAAAACGGTAGAGATAGCAGGCGTCGCAGCCCGAGACGGTCTCGCGCACCACCTCGCCCGTCTCGGTGAGGGCGTCGATACCGGCGGCGGCCAGCGTCTCGTCCACGCCGATGAGCTGGGACACCGCGGGGATGAGCTTTTCCCGGGGAATGAAACAGTGGCCGTTGCCGGCGTTGTGGGCCAGCTCAAAGGACACGGCGGCGGCCACGCGGTCGGGGCTGTCCCCCTCCAGGCCCATCTGCAGCGCCAGGCCGTCGGCTTCGGAGAACGCGCCGCCGATGCGGTCGGAGGCCAGTATATAGGGATTTTGCTGCAATACCGCCAGCGCCTCGTCCCCAAAATATTTGTACATTCTCATCGCCAGCACGGGGCGCAGGCCGTAGGAACAGATAAACTCCATCAGCCGGCGCATCCCGGCCTGCCGGCGGAGGCTTTTGGACATCTCTCCCGCCTTTTGGGCACTGATGCCCCTGAGCTCGGCCAGCTGCTCCGGGTGATTTTCGATGACATCCAGCGCCCGCTGGCCGAAACGGTCGAGAATGACGGAGGCGGTGGCGGGGCCGATGCCCCGGACAGTGCCGCCGGAGAGATATTCGTAGATGGCCTCCTTGGAGGTGGGCATGGTGCGCTGGAGATACTCGGCCTTGAACTGCCGCCCGTGGACGGCATGGCTGGTCCAGCTGCCGTGGGCGATGACGGCTTCGCCGGGGGCGGCGTAGGGCACGCAGCCCACCAGCGTGGCGTCCTCCCCGCTGTCGGTTTCCAGCCGGAGCACGGTATAGCCGTTATCCTCGTTGGTGTAGATCACCGACCGTATGGTGCCGACGATCTCGGTCAATCCGTTTTCTTCCATTCCCCGCTCCCATCAAAGCATCTTTCTGAGAAATTGCCCGGTATAGCTGGCTTCGCATTTGGCGCAATCCTCCGGCGTGCCGGCAAATATCAGACTGCCGCCGCCGTCGCCCCCCTCGGGTCCCAGGTCGATGATATGGTCCGCGACCTTGATCACGTCCAGATTGTGTTCGATGACCACCACGGTGTTGCCGGCGTCGGTGAGACGGTCGAGAATCTCGATAAGCTTGTGCACATCGGCGATGTGCAGCCCCGTGGTGGGCTCGTCCAGTATATAGACGGTGCTGCCCGTGCCTTTTTTGGAAAGCTCGGTGGCCAGCTTGACCCGCTGGGCTTCGCCGCCGGACAGCGTGGTGCTGGACTGGCCCAGCTTGACATAGCCCAGGCCGACGTCCATCAGCGTCTGCAGCTTATCCCGGATCCTGCGCTGGTTTTCGAAGAAGCCCACGGCCTCCTCCACGGTCATATCCAGCACCTCGGCGATGTTTTTGCCCTTATAGCGCACTTCCAGCGTCTCCCGGTTGTAGCGCTTGCCGCCGCAGACGTCGCAGGGGACGTAAACGTCGGAAAGAAAGTGCATTTCGATTTTCAGCAGACCGTCGCCGCAGCAGGCTTCGCACCGCCCGCCCTTGACGTTGAAGGAAAAGCGGCCGGAATCGTAGCCCCGGAGCTTGGCGTCGTTGGTCTGGGCGTAAAGCTCGCGGATGTCGGAGAACACGCCGGTGTAGGTGGCGGGATTTGAACGCGGCGTGCGCCCGATGGGGCTCTGGTCGATGGCGATGACCTTGTCCACATAGTCGAGCCCGTCGATGCCGTCGCACTTGCCGGGGCGCACCTTCATGCGGTTTTTCTGGGCGCCCAGCGTCTTATACAGCACCTCGTTGATCAGCGAGGACTTGCCGCTGCCGGATACGCCGGTCACGCAGGTGAACATCCCCAGCGGGATCTCCACGTCGATATGGCGGAGGTTGTTTTCCGAAGCGCCCCGGATGAGCAGGCTCCTGCCGCTGCCCTTCCGGCGCCGGGCCGGGACGGGAATCTTCTTTTTGCCGGAGAGATATTCCCCGGTGACGGAGCGGGGGCAGGCGCAGATGTCCGCCACGCTGCCCGCGGCCACCACCTCGCCGCCGTGGACGCCGGCCCCGGGTCCGATATCCACCACATAGTCCGCGGCGCGGATGGTTTCCTCGTCATGCTCCACCACGATAAGGGTGTTGCCCAGGTCCCTCAGCCGCCGCAGGGTGGCCAGCAGCTTTTCGTTGTCCCGCTGATGCAGACCGATGCTGGGCTCGTCCAGAATATAGAGCACGCCCATGAGGCTGGAGCCGATCTGGGTGGCCAGCCGGATGCGCTGGGCTTCGCCGCCGGACAGCGTGGCCGCCGCCCGGGACAGGGTAAGGTATTCCAGACCCACGCTTTTCAAAAAGCCCAGCCGGGTCCTGATCTCTTTCAAAATCTGCTCCGCGATGACGGTGTCCTTGGCGGAGAGGGTCAGGCTCTCCAGAAAACGCAGCGCCTCACTGACGGGCAGCTCCGTAAAGTCCGCGATGTTCATGCCGCCCACCGTGACGGCCAGCACTTCTTTTTTCAGCCGCTTGCCCCGGCATTCCGGGCAGGGTACCTGAGACATGCACGCCTCGATGTCCTCCTTCACGGATGGGCTCTGGCTCTCCCGGTAGCGGCGTGTAAGGTTGTTGGCGATGCCCTCGAAGGGCTGATGCAGCACCCCGGTACCGCGTTTGCCGTCAAACCGAAGTTCCAGCGGCTCGCCGCCGGTGCCGTACATGATGACGTCCCAGACCTCCTGCGGCAGCTCGCGCACCGGGGTGGTGAGCTTGAAGTGATACTTCTTGGCCAGCGCGTCGAAATACATCTTGGATATGCTGTCGCCGCGGACGTTCTGCCAGCCGGAGGCCGTGATGGCGCCGTCCAGAATACTGAGCTCGCCGTCCGGCATGATGAGATCCGGGTCGATGAGCATCTGGGTGCCCAGGCCGGTGCATTTGGGGCAGGCGCCGTAGGGATTGTTGAAGGAGAACATCCGCGGCGTCAGTTCCTCGATGGAGATGCCACAGTCCTCGCAGGCATAGTTCTGGGAGAAAAGCAGGTCGCGCTCCTCGCCGCCGGTGAGATTGATCTTCACCAGTCCCCCCGCCAGAGAGGAGGCCGTCTCCACCGAATCGGTGATGCGGCGGGCGATCTCCGGCTTCATCACCAGGCGGTCCACCACAATGTCGATATCGTGCTTGATATTTTTGTCCAGCTTGATCTCCTCGGACAGCTCGTAGACGCTGCCGTCCACCCGGGCGCGGACGTAGCCGGAACGGCGGGCATCCTCGAACACCTTGACGTACTCGCCTTTTCTGGCCCGCACCACCGGGGCCATGACCTGCAGCCTGGTGCCCTCCGGCAGGGCCATGATCTGATCCACAATCTGGTCGATGGTCTGCCGCTTGATCTCCCTGCCGCATTTCGGGCAGTGGGGCACGCCCACTCTGGCCCAAAGGAGGCGGAGATAGTCGTAAATCTCCGTGACGGTGCCCACGGTGGAACGCGGGTTGCGGGAGGTGGTCTTCTGGTCGATGGAGATGGCGGGCGAAAGGCCGTCGATATAGTCCACGTCCGGCTTGTCCATCTGGCCCAGGAACTGCCGGGCGTAGGAGCTGAGACTCTCCACATAGCGGCGCTGGCCCTCGGCATAGATGGTGTCGAAGGCGAGACTGGATTTCCCGGAACCGGAAAGGCCGGTCATGACGATGAGCTTGTCCCGGGGCAGCTCGATGTCGATATTTTTCAGGTTGTTGGCGCGGGCGCCCTTGACTTTGATACAGTTCTGCATATTATTCCCCTGTTATGATATCTGCCGTTTTGCCGCCGGTGACGCGCAGCAGCGAGTCCGGCGCGGCTTCGATCTGCGCGCCGATCTTACCGGCGGAGACGCAGACGGTGTCGTATAGGATACAGGTCTCGTCAAAGACCGTGGGAAAGGCTTTTTTCATGCCGATGGGCGAGCAGCCGCCGTGGACATAGCCCGTCAGCGGGAAAAGCTCCTTGAGATGGAGCATCTCGATGGACTTTTCCCCCGCCGCTTTCGCGGCCTTTTTCAGGTCCAGCGTGGCTTCCACAGGGATGTCGAACACATAGTAGCCGCCGGACGCGCCTCTGGCCACCAGCGTTTTGAACACCATGCCGGGATCGAAGCCCAGCTGCCGCGCCACCGCGGCGCCGTCCGGCGCGGTCTTGCCATCCCATTCGTAGCTGTGCGGGGTGTAGCCGATGCCCGCCTGCTCCAGCAGACGCATTACATTGGTCTTTTGTTCGGCCATGGGTCTCTCCTCCGATCCGAAAACTGCGAAAACTGCATTTAGTTATTATACAGCATTTCGCGCGTTCCTTCAACAGGAACTTATTCGCAGAAAAAACGGGCCTCCCGATGTGGGAAGCCCGCGAAAACGCGAATTCATCTTTTCTTGTACTTGCCGAACATATATTCCACGCTGCCGTCCAGCATGGTCATCAGCCGGTCCACGGTATACTCCGGGGGCAGCTCCATGTCGTTGTCCAGCCACATGGAGATCAGGCCCACCACGCCGTTGACATAGAAGTCCACCACGAATTCCAGGTCGGCCCAGTCGATGTTCTCGCCCTCGGACGCGATGACGGCGAAGCCGTGGACACATCCGCGCAGACGTCCGCGGTAGTAGCGCAGCATATAGGAGCGGCGCTGGGAGTTGTAGATATTCAGCACCATACTCTTGTTGTCGGCCAGATAGTGGAAGTAGATATGGACGCATTCGCGCCAGCGCTCCTCCACGATGTCGGTGCCGATCTCAGAAGGCAGCACACGGTTGGCGTCCTGCTCGAACACCCATTCCAGCAGATCGTAAACGTCGTCAAAGTGATAGTAGAAGGTCTGGCGGTTGACGCCGCACTCCTCCACCAGATCCTTGACGGTGATCTTGTCCACGGGCTTCACCGCCAGCATCTTTTTCATTGCCGCAGCCAGCGCCTCTTTCGTATTCGTAGCCATATCCCATTCTCCCTTCGGAAAGTTTTTTCTATACGCAAAAGGAAAAACATGCTATACTAAACGCAATTATGGTGACAGTATAACATACACTTTCAAAGATTTCAAATAATCTGTCCAAACACTTTCAAAGTTTTATGACTATTTCCATTTTATTTTATAAAAATTAGACGGGAATTAGAAAATGGACGGCTTTTTAACCGTCGGCCGCTTCGCGCCCAGCCCCAGCGGCCGGCTGCATCTGGGCAATATCCTCACCTCCCTGCTGGCGTGGCTGGATGTCCGGCACGACGGCGGGCGCCTGATCTTCCGGCTGGAGGATCTGGACCCCCTGCGCAGTTATCCCGATTATGCCGCGCTGATGGCCGAGGATCTGCTGTGGCTGGGACTGGACTGGGACGACGGCTGGCGGCCCGGCGAGGGCGCCGAATATACCCAGGGCGCGCGCACGGCGCTGTATCAGGACGCCTTCGATCAACTCTCCGGACGCGGGCTGGTATATCCCTGCTATTGCAGCCGCGCCCAGCGGCTGGCGGCCTCCGCCCCCCATCCGGGGGACGTGTCCGACACGGGCTGCCGCTGCCGCGGCCTCACGCCAGTGCAGCGCGCCGCGCTGGAAAAGGCGGGCAAACGGCCCGCGTGGAAGGTCCATGTGCCGGACAAGACGATTCCCTTTACCGATGGGCACTACGGCAGGCAGGACATCCCCCTTTCGGACGAGGGGGACTTCATCATCCGCCGCTCCGACGGGGTCTTCGCTTATCAGCTGGCCGTCAGCGTGGACGACGCGGCCATGGGCGTGACCCGTGTGGTGCGGGCCAGAGACCTGCTCTCCTCCGCCGCCCGCCAGATCTGGCTCATCGGGGAGCTGGGCGGCACGCCCCCCGGCTACTGTCACGCCCCGCTGCTCACCGCGCCGGACGGGCGGAAGCTGTCCAAGCGGGAGGGCGACCTGAACATGGAATTTCTCCGGCAACGCTGCACGGCGGAGGAGCTGACCGGAATTCTGGC
>Ga0116171_10001459_pt1 | contig 23466 bp, 30 predicted proteins | sample AD_JPNHW2_MetaG_FD_89798 | JGI IMG/M metagenome (GOLD analysis project Ga0116171, IMG submission 89798) | Active sludge microbial communities of municipal wastewater-treating anaerobic digesters from Japan - AD_JPNHW2_MetaG | ecosystem: Engineered > Bioreactor > Anaerobic > Digestate | place...
AGGAGCAATAAGCGTTGCAGGGCAAACCGCAACGACGAACAACGCCAGCAAAGTAGGAGCAACAGCCGGAGCAATCAGCATTGCAGGTCAAACAGCAACGACGAACAACGCCAGCAAAGTAGGAGCAACAGCCGGAGCAATAAGCGTTGCAGGGCAAACCGCAACGACGAACAACGCCAGCAAAGTAGGGGCAACAGCAGGAGCGATCAGTGTTGCAGGGCAGACTGCTAGCATAGTGTCCGTTACGGCTGGCCATGCAACGACAGACGCAACAGCAGGCGCGATCACGGTAGCAGGACAGACAGCAACGACGAACAGCACGATCGTAGTAGGAGCAACAGCAGGCGCGATCAGTGTTGCAGGGCAGACTGCAACGATCGCAAGCGCGCGCAATACAGCCGTTGTAGCTAGCGCCGGATCCATAGACATATCTGGCAATGTCATCAGCATCAAGAGAAGCACCAGAACGCAGGCCGATCCTGGGAGTGTTTCAATATCAGGGCAAGACATAACAGCAGCCAACGATGTGAGAGTGTCTGCCACTACTTGTCAGATCTTAGTGTCCGGCTACAACGCGCAAACACTAAGCAGATCAATCGTGTACGCGGTGCAAGGTGCCGTCTCGTGTGTCGGATATAAGTCAACGATCAAGATCTCCAATGCTCCTAGGTTTACTGGGTACGCGGTGCAAGTGATCGTTCGCGATTTCGTGAACATAAAAGGGGCCATCAGATGACAGAAGTATTAGGCAACTCCAAGATCGTAGACTTCGAATTTACCAGACTTCGTAATGGCGTGCTTGAGAAATACGATCCAAGTGTTGTGAAGATATCGATCTTGAAGATAGATGAGAAAGAGATCGTTCACGAAGACTCTATCACGTTCGACGGAAGCGGAGATCGTGACGATCAACTGATACGCAACGACGTCGGATCGTACACGTTGACTTACGACTTGGATATTGTAGGATCTTGGCGCATTAGAGCGTTGACAGAAACAACGGAAGGGGCCCACAATTGGACCTCGAAGCAACCGGATGAAGTGTCTTTCTACGTAGAGGCAGATCCGCACCAATATATTGACAGGTAGGAGCGAAACAAATGGCAGCATACAGTAAATACAACATTCTGGCCTATGACCTATGTCATGGCTATCACCAGTGGCATGCCGCAGGACACACGATTAAGGCCATGCTTTCGAACGCAGCTATCACTGCAACCAATGCGGTCAAGGCAGACGTTACAGAGATCGCGGCTCAAAATGGTTACACTGCGGGAGGTGTGGACATACAGAACGATATTGCCCAGTCAACGAACGTCTGCAACTTGACTGGTGTTGATGTCGTTGTAACCGCAACTGCAGGGGGTTTCGGGCCGTGGCGATCTTGGGTGCTATACAATGACACCCAAACAACGCCAGTAAAGCCCCTGATTTGCGGCTGGGATAACGGATCAAGCACAACCTCGGCAAATGCCGGAGACACAGCAACCCTAGATTTTGGGGCTGTTGTTATCGCCGTAACGTGCTAAGCGTTTTGGATGCTGACTAAGAGCCAAAAAATGATTGAATTGCGTATCAGCGGGTTTGAAAGGTTCGAAGCCTGCGCGCCCGCTGATAGCAATGCTAACCCCTGCTGCAAGGTGCGTGGTGCGCTGAAATCAGAACATCACGATCGATCAAATAACACGGTCCGATACTCTTGCAGAACATGTGGAGCTAAGCACAGCAGGACTTTTGCAGATCTAACGGGGTTACTCTCATGATCTTCGGTTGTGATGTGAGCTATTGCCAAAAATCTACACTTGTGAACTGGGCAGATCCGCGCATAGCCTTTGGGATAGTCAAAGCCTCGGAAGGTGTCAGCCAAGATACACATGTACTAGATCACACAATAAGCATTCGAAACGCACGAAAGAAGCTAGGGCTTTACCATTTCTTTCGGATCGATGTTGAACCTCGAGGGCAATTTGAGTGCTTTGATACTGTCGCAAATCGTGTGAGCTATGGCAAGCCCGTGGATATCGTGCCCGCGATCGATATCGAGTATTACCACGGGCACGAAGTAACCAAGTCTTGGACATCACCCGTCAAAAGCTTCGCGGATATGCTAGAGGAAGCCTTTGGAGCAAAGCCTTTGCTCTATTGCTCGCAAGCTACCTGGCTTTGCTTGGGCTCGCCTGACTGGTTCAAAGACTACCCGTTGTGGGTGCCTCTCTACGTACGAGACGGCCTGCCAATGCCAGCAGCATTAAGCTCTAAGCACGTGCCGCAGGGGCGCGCAGACTGGTGTATTTGGCAAAGATACGTCGGACCTTTATTTGGCACTATCCAGCAAAGCAAGGCATCTAACGCCGTAGATCAAAACTGGGCACAACGATTGCCATTAATAGGTGACTAAATGACCGAAGAAACAACTCAAGCGCTAACGGCCATCAATGCAGTCAACAGAGCCTTGATCTCAGAAGTATCAGATCAAGGTGTTAAGTTAGATCAGTTGATCGAATTACTGCGGACAATATCGAATCAACTAAAAGCTTTGCAGCAGTCCGCCGGAGATACGTCTAGCAAGCACGATATACTGCAAGACGACGTGCGTACTTTGAGTGCGTCTTGCGCTGAGCAATTCGCGTCATTGCGAAGGACAACCGAGCACATACTAGCTAACGGATGCAACCGTAAGAGCGATCCTCCCGAAGATACGTGCATGCGTGAAGAGAAAACGAACCCTAGCAACTTGGCATTGGCGAAATGAGTACATTCAAAGAAAGAGCAGAAGCGTTGCAAGCAGAAGCTGAAAGGCTTTCTGCCAAGGCACTGCTATCTGAACACGATCAACATACATTACTAGATGCCGGTGAAGAGCTCACATCAAAGATCACTGAAGCATTGGCAACGAACATAAAGAAAGCCGACAATATAGAGATCAAAACAGATAAAGGCACCATTAGCGGATCTGCGTGGCCCGTTGCTTTTATCGTGCTCGTGATTGCTGTTGCCGCAGTACTTTGGAAGATGTTATGACTCTTAGATTGATCGACGGAAATAGAGAACCCTGGGAGCAGCAGATCGGAGAGGATGACGGTTCCTATTCTGCTTTCGTTTATTGGCTCATGAAGAAGCCAAGGTGTTCTATTGCAGGTGCCGAGATCGCGATCCGTTTCGATTGGGGTCCGCGTGCACAAGCATACGACAACACACAATCAGTAATGGGCAGACCTCGCGATTTGATCGAGAAAGCATTTCAGCCACTAATGCAGGTCGTTGCGATCGAATCGAAGAACCTGCTGGAGCGCGTACGTAAAGCGCCGGAAGGTACCAACGTACTAACACCGAAAGAGCTCAAAGAATTGCTAGAGTGCATCGTTGCCAACAAGCAACACATAATGGCAGCAGATCCAACAGCAGATCAGGATCTAACGCAATACAGTGAGCTTGAGTTGCGCATTGTGCAGGCCGCGCACGGTTTGCTGGCCTCCAAGCGTTTAGGGCCAGGGAAATAATTGACTCTGAAATTTCATGTGCTAGCGCTACTGAATGACAGAACCTTGCGCACGAAATAGAGCCGTTATTGATATCGAGACTACTGGGCTAAAGCCTGAACAACACCAAATTCTAGAATTGACTTTGATCATAACCGATCCGAAGTCAACAATAGAGCTAGGTGGATATCATGCATTTGTGCATTACGATCACCCGGCGCATCTTTGGCAAGAGGCCGACGAATACGTCAAGAAAATGCACACAGAAAATGGGCTATGGGCGGAGCACGCACAAGCCTGCGCAGAAGGCCGAGCCAAGTCACTAACACAAATAGGGTCTGAATTTGCCGCTTGTGTGAGGCACTTCTGCGGGCCCGATCCGAAGGTGCTGCCGCTAGGCTGCAATGTCGAGGCACTAGACGTTCCCTTCCTACGTTACTGGTTACCTGAAGCTGCTAGCGTGCTTCACTATCGTTCGATCAATGTTTCAAGCTTACGAGAGATCGTGCGAGATGAACTTGGTGTTGAATTTGAAAAAGAAGTCAAACCCCACAGAAGCACGCAAGACTGCCGCGACGCGATAGAGCTTTACCACAAGTGCCTGGAGGCTTTGAGGTTTGAGAAATGCAAATAATACTCAACACACCGCAGGCTGTTGTGATCTATGGTGACTCAATAGAGGCCATGCAATGGGCACGAGAGGTCAACGTTTCGTGCTCCGATCCGCCCTATACTGCGCACGTCCAGAACAACATTAGATCCGTTGATTGTTCTGGATCTCGTGTGAAGGTCAAGTCTTGGGGCGTAGACTTCCCGCCGCTTGCTGGCTACGAGCACTGGAAAGCTCAACTGGCAATCACTAAAAGGTGGTGCTTGAATTTCTGCGCACTAGAGCAACTAGGCGAGTATTGCGAAGCCTCCGGAGGCTTTCGCAAGGAGGGGGGCCTATATGTCAGATCTTGGATTTGGCGCAAGGGGCAGGCCGCGCCGCAGATCTCGGGTAATTGTCCCGCCAATTCGTGCGAGGGAATCGCCATAGGGCACGCCAAAGGGGTCTCTATGCGCTGGAACGGTCGAGGCAAACACGCTTGGTGGGATGGTGCGATCGGTGTGCCCTTCAACGAAGACTTTGCAGATAATGTCGTTTTCTCGAATCGTGATAGGAATGAGAAAAGACACCCAAATCAAAAACCACAGCAACTATGCGACGATCTAATCTTGAAGTTCACTGAACCGAACGATCTTGTAGGTGACTGGTATACAGGATCGGGTGCTATTGCTAGCTCTTGCATACGATCGGGCAGGCGCGTGATTGCAGTAGACAGTGATCCTTTATGGGCTCTATACACTGCAAAGCGTTGTTTAGCTCTTTTGCACGGGGACATGTCCTATGAAACCAAGGTTTTGAAATCGTAGTAATGCAAGCTCTAGAGATACCCGAATTTTTGCTTGTGCGCGAACTAGTAGCGCGCAAGGGCTTGCATGAATTCGTCAAGCAATTCTGGCACCTCGTCGAGCCGGATCCGTTCCAAGATAATTGGCACATAGGAGCCATGTGTGAATTTTGCCAAGCTATCTTCGAAGAACAGATCTTGCGCGGTGTGATGAATGTTGTTCCGGGTGCCGGAAAGTCTCTCATTACCGACGTGTTCTTTCCGGCTTATTGCTGGTCGCGTAAGCCTGCGTTCAAGATGCTAGCCGGATCGTACGATCAAGGGCTAATCTTGCGCGACGCAAAGAAGGTCGTTGAGATAATGGACAGTCCGTTGTTTCAAGACTGCTATCCAGACGCACGTTTGAAAGGTCCTGATCACGCACTAGGCTTGCTTGAGACCACAGCACTAGGACTTCAGCTCGCGATATCTGTACAGGGTAAGGGTGTGGGTTGGCACGGCAACATTGTTAGGATCGACGATCCGGTCAAGCCAGAAGAAGCTAGAGCCAAATCAGACACAGGGAACAAGCGCTCAATTTCTTGGTATAGATCTACACTCAACACAAGACGATCGGATCCCGCACATTTTCGTGTGTTGCTCACTATGCAAAGATTGGCCAAGACGGATCTATCTCAGTACCTGCTAGATCTTGGAGGCTTCGAGCACCTATGCTTGCCGATGCGCTACGAGCCCAAAGCTATTTGGATCAAAGGTGACTGGTCTGCACGCCTAGACCCTAGGAAAGAAAAGGGGGAATTACTCTTTCCAAAAAGGTTCCCAGCGGAAGTAGTGAAAGATCTTGAACGAGGTCTTTCGACAACAGGCAACATAAACGCACAAATGCAGCAGAACCCGACACCTGATACTGGTGGCGTCGTTGAACTGAAATGGTTCAAGTATTACGATCCGGAAGAATTGCCGCAGGGGCTCACCTATGTGCAATTCTGGGATTTGAATTTCAAGGGGGAACAAGAATCTCACAGTATGGTGCAAGGCTCTCTGTTTGCATTTGGATCTAGTCGGATTTACTTGATCGCAGAAGTTCGAGGGCTTTGGAATTACCCAACAGCTAAGCGCATGTACATAGAAACGCAAAGCCGCCCAGTATGGCGGGAGTGTTGCTCGATCTTCGTTGAAGCGAAAGCAAACGGATCTGCATTATGTGCCGACATACGCGCGCACAATCAAGAAAATGGGACGTGTGTACCCGAGCCGATCGAGCAAGAGGTCGATAAAGGCGATAAGATCTTTAGACTTCGCAAGGGATCTACTACGATCGAAGGTGGGCACCTATACATCCCGCAAAAGAACTTGGCAGATCCTCAAGAGACTGAATGGATCTATGACAATGCAGACGGTTGGCTGCAAGAGATCGTAGGGTTCCCGAACGTGGCAAAGAACGATCGCGCCGATACACTAAGCGCAATGCTAAATTGGTATAGTGGCCCCATGGCTTCTGCGCTAAGATGGGAAGAAACATAATGGCACAACCCGAAGAACAGCTTGTTTTCGACGGATTCGTCGATTTACTAAAGGGATTTGGCTCCGGAGAGATCGGCGAAAAGCCTATTTTCTTGCGAGAAAAGGCCACGCCCACAGAAGAGCTTTTGAACCTTTGGGAGCGAGATTGGCTCGCGCAAGCGGGCGTAAATCGTACCGTTGAAATGTCCCTTAGGGAAGGTTTCACGGTCAAGGGCCCAGACGGATCACCAGACAAGGCCACGCAAGAGGCCTTCGAAGCACTCGATCATGACCCCTATAATCCAGAAGGCATCTTGCGCGGTGCACTATGCTTGGGCCGTGCGGCAGCTGGCGCAGTGATCGTTATGCTACCAGACAAGGCGCGCGATATAACAGAACCGAGAGGCGAGAAAGACGGCGTTAGGCGCTTGATTAGCGTTCGTTGGGATCATGTGAAGATAGAACGTAAAGACTTAGATCCTAACTCCCCGACATTGGGCGAGCCTGTGATTTACAACATCACTAAGCCCGGATTCTTCACAGATCTGCGCATTCACGCATCCAGAGTTATTCTGTGTGAAGGTGCCGTGCGCAAAGATCCGACGCCTGAAGTGCCTTGGATCTCCGTGCTTGAACAGGCTTACGGGGCTCTAGCAAATTACGGGCTTTCCTGGGAAGCGATCTCGTATCTGTTGCGCGAGTATTCGATCATGGTGTTGACCATGAAAGGCGTGCACGGAGCTCTAGGTACTGGGAAAGACACTGTCGCACAGAACCGTATGAGGGCGATGTCTAGAGGCAAGAGCCTGTTTAAGACGATCTTTCTTGACGCTGACGGCGGTGAGGCAGCTGAACGCATAGCTGTTAGTTTCTCGGACGTGCCGCAACTAATGCAGGAAATGTCTAGGCAGATCACAGGCGCATTTAGAACACCGATGACGATCTTGTTTGGTATTTCGCCTGCAGGCTTGAACGCTACAGGCACTTCAGACCTAACGCAGTATTACGATTACATAGGCTCATACAGAAAACAGTCAGTAGGGCCTAAAGCTAAGAATATTTGTGAAGCCATTTCTGGGCATAAATGCACAATAGAATTTCCGTCATTGTGGGTTCCGACAGTAACAGAGAAAGCAGATCTACAGCTCAAAAAGTCGCAAACATACCGCCAATATTGGGAAATGTCCGCAATATCTCCGTTGCAGATCTTGGTTTCTGCCTTGCATGAGGAAGACATCGATCTGGATGCAAGCCCGGAAATGATCGCTGATTTGGAGAGACGTCTAGCAGCAGGCGAAACGGACGTGCCCGGGCTAGAAAAGAAGTCGCCAGAAGCGCCCGGGAACCCGTTTGACGTGGGCGCGACAGGTGCCCCAGACCCGACAGGCGCGACGGGAGGCGCGACAGGTGCCCCAGGCCCGACAGGCGCGACAAGCTAGGCATGCGAAAGCCGGAAGGCATGCGAAAGCCGGAAGGCTTCGCACAATGCCAAGCACGCATACGCCCGACGAATCTCTGATTCTAATGTCGGAGGTCTACACAGAGATCTGGAGTCTATCTAGAGATCTGTTAATCGACGTGTTGGATCTGAAGCAAGACTCTTGGCAAGACACCTTGCAAGGCAGATTCAGGCATCAATTCGGAACACACTTGCAAGGGCGTCTGACACGCAAGATCAATAAAGCGACTAGTGCGATCGAGACTAACGCTAACAAGATCGCCAATACGTTGCCTAGTGTGTTTGCTGCTAGGTACATTGCGGGCGGTGCAAAGCAGATCGCAGCGTTCCGCGCAACGAACATAGATCTAATCAAGAGTGTTCCAGATCTCATGATCAAGAGAGCACACACGATCATAAGTGCAAATCCAGATCTGCACCCTAGTGAGCTGAGTAAGAAGTTATTGGATTCGGCGGATGGTGTTAGATCTAGAGCGGAGTTATGGGCAAGAGATCAAACACTGAAGTTGAACGCGCAGATCGTTAGAGCAAAACATGAATCTATAGGAATAACTGAGTATATTTGGCGCGGCACGAAGGACGAAAGAGAACGCGGCAACCCGAGCAATCCAGCAACTAAGCCTGGTTGCGCCGATCATTGGATCTTGAACGATCACAAGTTCAAATATAAGGATCCTCCCGTTGTAGATCCTAGAACTGATCGACGATGCAACCCGGGAGAGGATTATCAATGTCGCTGCGTTGCTGAGCCTGTGTTGCCCTCAATAAATGTTGCAGCGTGAGGCCTCCAAGGCTATTGTTTGGGCGTGAAAAGGGTTTTCAGAACAGACGCGGGCAGCCTCTCTACTATCAAACGGATCTCTAGTGGCGGTGTAATTGTGGAAGCGAGGCTCTCACGCACCGGCGTGCAAAGCTACAGACAGCCCGATGGATCCATCCTCAAGGAATTTAGGCCAGAATCCGAGGTATTTCGGCAGGAAACGCTTGATTCAATGCGCGGCGCACCGGTCACTTTGAAGCATCCGGGAAGGGTCCGACCGCACAACGTCAAGGAACTGAAGATCGGAACTTTGCTCGAAGGTAGAAAAGCACCCGAGAAAATCGACGGCAGATCCTGGACAATGGGGCCCGTATTGATTGACGATCCGGCGCAGATCCCTCGTGTAGGTGTAGATCTCAAAGAATGCTCTCTTGCATACGATTGCGACTATGACGAAACACCGGGTGTCGATCCCGATACCGGCGAGTCTTACGATGTTGTTCAAAGGAACATGATCATTAACGCGCTAGGTCTTGGCGATCAAGGCTTCGCGAGAGCTGGAAGGCCCGCAAAATTACTACTTGACGGAAACGAAGAGATTTCAGATAGTGAGGAAACAGAAATGGCAACAGAAATTCAACTACCCAAGACCATGGTTGTGTGCGACGGAATCAACGTCGAGCAAGGCTCGCCAACGCACATTTCAGTTCTTGAACTGAAGGTCAAGAAAGAAACGGATCGCGCCGACGGGCTTCAAAAAGAGCTCGATACGGCTAAGGTCAAACTAGCAGACGAAACCAAGCGCGCGGACACTGCAGAAGGCTTGAAGAAGGCTGCTGAAGACAAGCTCAAAGCAGACGGCGGAGCAGACAAGCTTGAAGCCGCCGTGCAAAAGGAACTTGAATTTCGTTCGAAGGTTGCGCCAATTCTGGGCAAAGAATTCGAGTTCACGACGAAACGATCCGACGGTGTTGTCGAAGCCAAGAGTCACAAAGACTTGCTGCTGGCGGCCGTTAGCAAGCTAAACCCGCAGCATAGTTTCAAGGCGGACAGCAGCGAGATAGCTTTGGAGGCTTATCTTGAAGGCATGACTGCCGGCAAGACGGACTACAGCTCGATCATTCGTGAAGACGGATCGAGCAATTCAGGTGACGCGAACCCGTACGCGGCTGCAACGGCGAAAGCTAGCGGCGTAAAGTGATCGAGAATTTTTGCAAGTAGGAAAGGCCAGAACAATGACGACTATTGCAGCTACAATCGCTGTTTCACGACGAGGGAACAAGGGCGATGAACGAGGTTTTGACAACCCCAAGAAGTTAGACGCGGCAGCTAATGCAGGCATCTTGGTTTGCCAGGGTGCGGCCGACGGTAGTGTGAAGGCCGTTGATTCTGCGGCGAACGTTGCGGCCGCGATCGGCGGGCTCCTTTACGACCCGAGCCAGCCCAAAGCTACGTCGACGCAAACGACGGACTACGCCCTTGGTGAGCTGCATTCGGTCCGTGAAGAAGGTTGCATTTGGATGCAATCGGAGACCGCCCAGACCCGAGGCGCGCAGCCCTATGCGCGATATGCGACCGGGGCGGGCGGAACGGAACTCGGTGTGCTTCGTAACGACGCGGTCACCAGTGAGACGGCATTGATTCCGAATGCCAGGGTCGAGCGAGCTACTACAGGTGCGGGGCCCGTGCTCGTGAGATTAAACCTGCCGGCCCGGGCAGCTTCGTAAAGAAAACAACCAGATCGAAGCCGACACCAAGCAAAACAACGACTTTGATTTGGAGATACGTAGATCATGGCAATTACTCGATTGGACTTTTTGAAAGAACTCCGGGATTATCGGCTAGCACAGTATCGCCCGCCAATGTTCCGCACGGTGTTTGGCCCTACAATGCTAGGTAAGGTTGACGACGTTGTTCAGACGATCGAAATGTATGAGGTAACACCTTCCGGTGAAATCAAGTTCATTTCAGGAGATCAGATCAACGGTTTGCCTGTAACGACTTTTGACGGCGCACTGGCAACGGCGAAAGCAGTAACCGGAGCGCTCGCGTTCATGTATTCTAACGAGCAATTGGCGCGTTATGATCGCAATAAGATCAACTGGCGTGAGGTTGCCGGTAGAGCGAACTTCCAGATCGTCGAGCAGTACTTGGACAAGACTGCTTTCTTGGGCGATACCGTCCGAGGTCTCGGGGGACTTGCCTCTAGTTCGGCCGTTTCTCTCGTTACGCTAGGCACCAAGGCTGCTACGGGCGTTGCGTGGACTAGTGCAACGCATGAAGAAATGGTGCAAGACCTGATCGCAATGTCGGTTGCAGTCGAGAATAACTCTTATCAGTATTTCCAAGGTACTGATATTTGTTTGCCTTCGGCCGCATACGATAAGGGCGCGGCATCAGTTCACACATATTCGGGCAAGAATGTCTTTCAGGCAGCACAAGAGAGACGACCAGAGATTAAGAATATTTTCAAGGTTGCGCACCTAACTGGGGCAGGATCCGGAAGTGCTAATCGAGGTGTGTGCTTCTGCAAGTCTGCTGAGGTTGCTACCTTCAATGAGCGCGCATTCCGCGAGGAAAAGATCCAAGAGGTCGCCTTGGGCGGTATCGTGCCAGAAACCTTCCGCACCACAGGCACGATCATCGAATCAACGCAAGGCATTGTATATGCCGACGGTTTCTAGACCGTAATTTTTGACCTTCTGAATTGAAGTGCTATTGTGAGCAAGTGCCCGAAATTTTCGGGCACTGAAGGAATTTCTATGTCTAATGAGTTAGATCTTGCCTCTTTTATGTCGTTGTCAGAACAGGGCCCGACCGCGCCGACCGCGCCGACCGCGCCGACCGCGCCGACCGCGCCGACCGCGCCGACCGCGCCGACCGCGCCGACCGCGCCGACCGCGCCGACCGCGCCGACCGCGCCGACCGCGCCGACCGGAACCAAACGACGAATGTATGCGTTTAGATGCAAAGAACAGCCGATAATTTTGCCCGGTATGGAGGGCCGTCTAACACGTGAAACAGGACCATTCTACCCAAAACACGAGCAGATAGATCCGTCAACAGGAGAGGTAATCAAGCCCAGCAGGTACCTGCAGGCTTTGATCAATATGGTGAAAGCCAAGACTATAGAGTCGATCGAGGTTGACGAGGATCAAGTTACTTGGGTTGGTGATGGCTTCAAGGTGCCGCGTGTTGAGCACTCTAGCCACATAGTCACTAACGGTATGATCGTAAAAAACAAGAAATAATGATCGTTGAGCTCAGAGAGTTTACTGATAGGTTCCCTGAATTTGAGCCTATCAGTCAACAACACGAAGCACACGTGCGCACGTGCTTGAAAGAAGCTGCGCGCACGTTCGAAGATCTAGATCTTGTGCTGCTGAAGGCCGCCGCACTAATTGCAGAAAGCCCGATCGGCAGATCTGCAGGGCTTGTTTCTGACAAGTCAACAGCTACTCTGACTGTTTCGGTCTACTCCAAGAGATTAGACGACATACTATATCAGAACTCACTAGGGGAGCGGTGCCTGTAGTTCGTGAAGATAGATCCAAGTTGGATCGACTACTGAAGTTCTTGAACGCAAAACAAGAAATTCACGTGGGCATTTTGCAAAAAGGCGACGAACAGCACAATGAAGAAGATCTAACGATCGCGGCCCTGGCTTCTATTCATGAATTTGGCCTCGGAGATCAAGAGGAAAGACCTTTCATTAGAGGCTGGTATGATGCGAGAAAGGCCGAACTGAGTAAGATCGCGATCGCGAGATACCAGCAAGCCTTTATTGCAGGTCAAGATCCCAAGATTATTTCTCAACAGCTCGCAACGTATTTTGCTGCTGATTGCCAAGAACGTATGGTTAATGGCTGGACTTACCCGGATATTTCGGATCTTACCAAGGATCGTAAGGGCTCAAGCACACCGCTCATAGATACAAACGCTTTGCGTGCACACATTACTGGTGAGGCAATTTGACTACGTGGGGCGAAATAAAGACAGAGATCCCTAAGTGGGTTGCGATGCTTGCCAGGCAGCCCGCTGGCGCCGTTGCATGGCTCGACGGACCTAGACCTATAGCCGAACCTATCGTACTTGTGAACGTTAGCTCTTTCCAGGATCGAATCACACACGAGAAAAAAGAGATCGATGATAAAGGTCTATGCAACGTGCTTGTTTCTGTAGATCGCACCATGACTTTGCAAGTGCGCGTAGAGTGTGCAATGAGCAACGGAAGATCAGACGCACTAAGAACAGCAGATGACGCACGCTTGCGATCTATGATGACACACCATCAAAACGCACTAATCAAGGCGTGCGGTGTGTGGCCTTCCAAAATGCCTAGCGAATGCATTCCTTTGATTTACACCTGGGAAAGAAGCAAAATTCAGGTTAGATCTTTTGACCTTTTCCTGGTAGCTTCTTTTCAGAGCCTGGACACCGATCCGACATATCAAACATTCAACAAGGTCGGCCTTGCAGGGTCTTATTCAGACGGGCCCAATACCTTCGAAATTCCCGCGTATGAGGTGCAAAAATCATGACTTTAGTCACTAACACTCTAACTATTTCAGACGCAACACCGAAGGTCCAGGGCTTTGGAACGATCCTGATTTACGCGTATTTGACCGCGTTTTCGGGCGTTCGTGAATACTCGGCGGATTCTGATGGTCTCGCCGGGCTAGTTGCAGACGGCGTTAGTGTAGACTCGGATGCGTATGCTTTGGCTTCCGTGATTTGCAGTCAGACGCCCCACGTCAGCAAGTTCAAGGTGGCTCCTGCTATCGTCCAAACAGAATCATTCACGCTGGAGATTCTTGAGGTTGTTGTAGGTGCTACCTACTCCGTTTGGGTCAAGGTCGGGTCTGCCACGGCCGTGCTGTCCAGTTACGTTGCAGTTCAGGGCGACACCCTAACGACGATCGCAACGGCGCTGGCTGGCAAGATAGACGATGATCTAGGGCTGTCAGTGAACCATGACACGGCTACTATTTCCGTTTCTTCTGCAGTAGCAAACAAGCCAATTCACGTGCGCGGGTTCACGCGCAACATCAAGCACACGCGCGTAGGTACATCGGCAGGAATTACGGAAGATCTAGGATCCGTCAACACTCTTGATTCTGATTGGTACGGTCTTTTGATCGGCTGGACTTCTGCCGGTGCGATCGAAACGGCCGTTGCCTGGGCGGAAGCCAACGGAAAGAGGTGCTTCAATATCACGGCCGACACAGATTGCATGACTCTGAATAAGCCGACTTGTGTTGCGGCTGTTCTCAAGAGCTCCGCATTTAGTCGAAATGCGATCGTGATTACTCGTGACGAAGGAGGGAGGCTTGATGCTGCTGCTGCTGGGTACTGGTTCGCAAAAGCGCCCCCGAAGGTCGTTACCTTGCACGCAAAGTCGGTAACGGGTCCGATCGTTGACGCGTTGACACCTACAGAGATCTCAGCGATCCGATCCTACAATGGCATTGCTTACTTCGAGGAATCCGGGATCCCAATGCTTCACGATGGTTGGGCCTCGTCGGGCCGCTTCCTTGACAACACTCTATTAGCTGATTGGGTCGTTGCTCGTATCAACGAATCAATCGTGCAAATGGAAGCTACCAACGACAATATCCCGTTTGATCGTACGGGTGAAGGTCTCGTTGAGGATGCTATTAGCAAGGTGTTCGGCATTGCGGAAGATGCCGGCGTGATCGCAAAGCGCGGCGATAAAGACGGTGGTTGGCTCGTCACTGTGCAAGACACCTCAAAAGTGTCTGCAACGGATCGGGGGCAACGCAGGTACCCTGGCACGACCTACAAATTCAGAGTGCTTGGATCAATGCATTACTTGGACGTTACCGGGACGATGGGAGTCTAACAAATGTCAGGAACATCTTTTTTCGCTGCTAAGAATATCACGTGCATTTGCGCGGCTATCCCGTTGTTGCACGGTCTTGCTGAAGGAACTTGCATCAAGATCACGCCTATTGGAGATCTAAGCACCTCGCAAAAGGGAGCAGACGGACACGTCACGATCATCCAAACCGACGATCCTAGGTGGGAAGTTGAGATTACTTTCATGTATGGTTCTCCGCATAATGAGCAATTCTCGGCCCTGTTTGCGATCTACGCTAATACCCACAATGGCGAGGGTATTGGATCATTTCTGCTCAAAGATCTATCCGGTGTCACATTGTTCGCGTTCAAGTACTTGATCCCTGTTTCACATCCAGGCACCGAGCATGGTTCCGAACCGAAGGAAAGAACTTGGAAGTTCCTTGGAATCGGCAACATGGGTGCTGCAATTTCTGGCGGGAACTCGATCTAGCTGGTAAGGCCTGAACATGGCCGAAAATAGTTATAAGGTGCACGGTGAACCGGTATTCTTCTCACTAGAGGATCTGGATTTCCGTCTAAACCCGTTGGATCCTATCTCGTCGCTTGTCGTTCTAGAAAAACTCAGGGACGCTGTTATACCGGTGTTCACCGAGTTATTCGACTTGATCGAGTTCAAAGACGGTGAGATCAAGCCGACAGAAGGTACAACAGACGGCGAGATACAATCATTCTTCACGAAGTTATTAGGAACCGTCTCACTCTTGCGCGAGATATATCCGATCTTTGCAGACGCTTGCGAGGTCAAGATCGGAAATGATATGCAGAAGGTAAAGAAATTTGAGCATGTATTTGCTCGTCGTTTACCTCTTATGGTTGCATGGTTGATCGGTTGCGTGCGTCGCGAGTATGAAGATTTTTTAGCAGAAAATGGCCTGACTTTACTTCTGGGGGAGGCAAAAGGGTTTATGTCCCTACTTGGATCTGCCAGCCCGTCTGGTTCGTAGCGACGCATCCGAAGATCAAAGATTCGTATTATGAGATCTCTAGGCATTGGACTTTGATCGAGGTTTACGAAGCAATGACCTGGTTGCATGAGTTAGATCGTTTGGAGCAAGAAAAATGAGTGAGGGAGCACTAAGACAACTGTTCGCCTCGTTCGTTTTTTCATTTGATCAAACGACACTGCAAAAGGCTAATGCGGCCGTTGACTCAACGAAAGCAAAGGTAGGAGGTCTATCTAATGCCTTTGGCAATGCTGCTACGGTAGCCAAGGGGCGACTGGGTGCATCGATCGGCAATATTACAGGCTGGACATCTGCAATCACGAAGGCGCGCAAGCAAGCCGACGAGAGCGGCACAGCTAGCATGCGAATGTTTGAGGGCTTGCGTAGCGCGGCCCTCAAATACGTGGGTGCGTTCGCGGCCGTCAAGCTTGCAGAATTTGCAAATCAACAGGTAGAGGAAGGCGAGAAAGTCTTTCGCATTTCCAAGCGTGTTGGCACTTCATTCGAAGAACTCCAAGCAATCAGCAAATTTGTTGCGCCTGCAGGTGTAGGCATACAGCAATTGCAACGCCCGTTATTGATCCTGAACAAGTCGATCACTGCGGCAGCCAAAGGGGCGAAGGGTCCGGCTGTTGACGCGTTCAAAGATTTAGGTATTGGCATTGCAAAGGGATCAAATCCAAAAACGCTTGACGTCTTCTATCAGCTCGCTGGCGCCCTTGGGGAAATGACCGACGATGCGAAGCGTAGCACCCTTGCCATGCGTCTTATGGGGCCTGCCGGGGCTGCACTTCTGCCGGCGTTCGAAGTTGACCGAGCGGCTGTTGAGAGGCTACGGCAAGAGATCGAAGATGCCGGTCCGGCAATGTCTGAAGATTTCGGAAAGAACGCCGAGAAATTGGGCAGAGCAAACCGAGGTGCGGCCAGTGCTTTCAAGGCCTTGCGGATCGCGGCCGTGGGTGTGTTCTTGCCGATCTGGGCCCGTGTTGCAGGGGGTTTTGCTAAAGGCACTAAAGAGGTCGTGAAATTCATCAAGAGCACGCAAGTGCTACAGACCTTGATCGCGGTGCTTGCAACGAGGTACCTAAACAGCCTGCTCATGAGCACGCTCGCAAAAGTGATCGTCAAGTTTGGAAGCCTTACTAATGCGGCTCGTGCGTTCAACAATGCGGGCGCAATGACCTTGATCAAGTGGGCAGGTTTGATCTTGATCGGTCTGTTGCTGGAAGATTTGGTTACGACACTGCAAGGCGGGGATTCTGCAATCAAGAGACTCTTGGAGTCAATGATCGGAACTGAAGGTGCCAAAGCAGCGATCGAAGATTTGCGCAATTTCTGGCATGAATTTGGCGACGATATCAAGGGGGTCGGCAAGTCGATAGGCTCTTGGTATTCGGGTGTTTTTTTGAGCATGCTTGCAGGTGCAGGCATTTTCTTTGCAAAGTCTGGCGAGGATCGAGATCGTTGGGTTGCCGCTTTTATGCGAAGCTCCGCCCAGATCGGTAAGTTCTTCGATGACATGTTCGGAGCAATCGGGGGTAAGTTCAAAGAGCAATGGCAGGGTATGATCGACTGGTTTGCAAAGGTCGTGCAATGGTTCGGTAAGCTCGGACTAGGAGGCTCAGGCACTATGGGCGGGGTTCCTGCATTCGCGCCCCCTAGCGGTAGCAAAACAGTTACAATCAATGACAATAGGTCCGTAAATGCGACCGTCCCGGGAGGCGACACACAAGCAACGCGCAAAGTCGTTGGCGACATTAGCAGCGCACTAGACGCCCAAGCCGAGGATGTTGCAGCCGCGTTCAGAGGGGTGCCCTAGTGGACTGGCTAATTGCACGATCTGCAGACGGAACTGAGACGCACATAGGCTGTGACATTCTGGTTCAATACGATCACGATTTCACGATAGAGCACGCGAAATACCCGGTCGAAACCGGATTCGATGTTTCAGATCATTCAGTGATCAACCCGGAAACTTTATCGGTCAAGCTGTTGCAAAGTGCTACACCTCTTGAGTCATTAACGACAGGATCACCAAAGAAATTAGAGGTACGTGCGAGCGAGTTCAAGCCGGGTGGTTTGCTTTGGCTGACTACTCAAGTTGCTAATGCGATCGGTAGCGCCATAAGCGCGATCACGGGCTCAAGCGAACCCGAATTGAAGATCTGGACATTCGATCAAAAACCAAGCAAAGACTGGGTGAACGAATTTCACCAAGCTCTATTGAACGCCGCTAAGGACTTCGCGGTTTGCACAGTGATCCTGAAACAGAATGTCTACATGAACATTAGGATCTCAAAGATCTCTAGATCCTACACCGCAGATCTTGACGGTGCAGAGTCTTTCTCTGTTGACTTCGAAGAATTCAGAACAGCAGAAACAGCAACAACAAGCATACCAAGGATCGTCAAACCCAAAGTATCAAAGGGCAAGGCTGGCTCCAAGGAGATGACAGACGAGCAAAAAGCAGTGCTCAAAAAGTCTATGCTTGTGAAGCTAGGTGAAGGTGCCTGGAAAAAGCTTTTCCCAGACGAGTAAGATCATGATCTCGATCATTGAACTAGATAAATCCGCAAGTGATGACGAATACGAAACGATCGCAGATCTGGGAAATGCCTCTTATACTCTGCGCTTGTGTTGGTCTCGATACGGCAAATTTTGGTCATTGGATATGCTTACAAGTGACGGCGAAGCACTACTCTTGGGTCAGACCGTGATCATGTTTCAAGATCTGCTGGAAGGTGTCGCCAAATCTAGTAAGCCTCCCGGACGTCTGTTCTTTGCAAATATGACAGGATCGACAGAACTACCGAACAAGCAGACTTTGGGCAATATGTGTTGGCTCTACTATGACGATCTTACAGGGTAGATCCTGGCGGCTCGAGATCGGTAAGATCTTGATCGAGTCTATTACCGGAGCCAACGGAACACCGGGTAATAGATCTCTAGATTTCGAGTTCTCGATATCTCGAGATAAGACGCCAAATCCGAACAGCGCGGAATTTGTGATCTACAACCTAAACCCTGCGCATAGAGCCGAGCTTGTTCAGGATGACGTGCCCGTCAGATTCTCGGCTGGTTATCGCAACTCTATGGATCTGCTTTTCTATGGCGAGTTGCGTCACGCAACGTTCGAAGGCAGGGGCGACATAAAGACCATTATCTCGTCCGGCGATTCTGATTCAAAGATCGTAGAAAGCATGGTGTCTAAGTCTTTCGCTAGAGGCACTCTAGTGAAAGACGTTGTGGAGTCACTGCTTGATTCGATCGGAGCCAAGAAAGCTAATTGGGAAGCTTTTGGATCATCCTATAAGACAATTTCAGGGTTGCAACTGCCCAATGGTCTTGCATTGCGCGGATCATCTTCGAAGATCTTGACTGAAATGTGTCAGTCTATGGGCTTCGAATGGTGCATCATAGACGGTGAATTCCAGATCCGACCTGTAGGTGAATCCGCTGGCGAGGGCCCGCTAATCACTCCAGCAACAGGTCTAGAAGGAAGCCCGCAACAGGAAAAGAGAGGCAAGGATAAGACCAAATCAATCGTGTCTTTCAAGTGTCGTTTGATGCCTAAAGTGTTGCCCGGTTTTCAAGTACGCGTTGAGCACCGAGACACTAAGCAAAACATACTATTGACAGAAACAAGACATTACGGCGCGACCTTTAGCAACGATTGGTCAATAGATGCAAAGGGTGAAGTGCAATGAGCAAATGGCCTTCGATCATAAAAGCGGCCATTGCCGAATCATTAGACGGCGTGCACACGCAATGCCCCGCTATTGTTCGCTCATACGATCCGAAAGCTAAGACATGCACGCTTGAAGCTTCGATCAAGATAGATCCGGAGATCCCTATATTAACAGATATACCTGTTCAAGTGCTTGGCACTTCTAGACACTATCTGCATTTTCCGTTGCAGGAAGGTGACACTGGTATTGTGCTGTTTTCAATGCGTGATTTTTCTGGCTGGAAAATCTCGGGAAAGGCGAGCCCTCCTAATGTTTTGACGAAATTCGGCCTGTACGGTATGTTCATACCAGGTCTTAGGAGCGATCTGGATGCTTTGGATTTCACGGGTTCTTCAGACGCTGTTATTGGCACCCCAGACGCTTGCATTTGCCTGGGGGAAGTCGTTCAAGCACTTGCCGAACCGAACAGTGAAGAAGGCAAAGAAGTCTGCAAGGCGCCTGTATTCGAGACGTGGGCGGCCGCACTTGAGAGCGCCCTTGACTCGCTGGCGCCAGGCTCAGGGGCAACGCTGGCCCAGGCACGCACGGGAATCGGAACAACGAAATTCAAGGCTGAATAATGCGTAATTTTGATGTTCCTGGTGACATTGCGTTAGATGAACATGGGCGCAGCATGATTCGCGTGAAAGGAATCGAGCGTATTAGATCTCGCTTGACCGTTGTCCTGCAAATCATTTTAGGATCTTACAAGTACTCAAAAGCAGGGGTGGACTATTTGTCCGTTATAGGACAGTCAAGCAACGTCGGACTGATGAAAAAAAAGCTCATAGAAGCTTGCATGCAAGATCCTGAAGTAGTAGCTGTTGATAAGGTGGAGATCTCATACGTTGAAGGTCGTGCCTATAAGGCTGTCTTGCATATCACTACGAAATACGAGAAAGCAGAGATCGTCCTATGACTGAATTTGGCATGACTGAAGAAGGCTTCAGGGCAAAGACGTACGATGACATTTTTTCGCGAATGGCCGAATTTGTTCGATCTAAGGTGTCTACGTCGCTAACGCTAGACGCTGGCGATCCGGAAGGTGCGATCTTGATCTCTGCGGCTGATGAACTAACGCAGTTGTGGGAAGAAGCGCAGATCTCTGCAAATGGTCTCGATCGTCAAAAAGCCGTAGGCGGCCAGGTGGTGTCTTTGGGCAAGCTCACAAATACTTGGAGGTTAGGAGCAAGCAAGGGAACAGTCAGGATCAAGCTTACTGTGAAACTTCCCGCCGGTTACACGTTATCAGCCGGGTCTATTACTGTCGCGGAAGACGGCAACGAAAGCAACGCTTGGAGAAACCGCGAGCCGTTGATCATAGAAAGCGCACAAGTCGTTGACGGTGTTTTGCAGACGCAAAACGTTTACCTGTGGTTTACTTCGAATATTGCCAGCAGTAACGCGGTAGGGCCCGCTGGATCTCTTACTAAGCTGATCACAAGTATTGATGGCGTATTGTCTGTAACGAACGAAAACGACGCACAACCGGGTAGGGATATCGAGTCAATAGAAGACTTGAGACTCAGGCAAAGTGTTGAGATTGGCAAGAATTCCTCTTCCACATTAAGATCCATTAGGTCTGCGGTCGAAGGTGTGACAGGTGTGCAATATGTATCAGTTGAAGAAAATCAACTAGACACTTGGAAACAGACCTTACCTCCGCACTCTTTTCGCTTGACTGTATGGGATGGCCTCGGGCAAGACGCTGACAATCAGGAAATCTTCGATGCAATAGGCTACGATATACCCCCGGGAACTAGCGCGATCGGAGATATTCAGGGCACCTACACAACACCAGAAGACGATCAAATATCTGTCTCATTCAGTCGAGGTGTAGGGCTGCCTGTTTACATCATTATTCAATATCGGGGCGACGTTGTGCACACAGATGTTGAAAGAACGATCGCAACAGAAGCCAAACGAAGCCAGGGGCAAGCCTTGCGATTCGATGACATCATCACAGCAGCCAAAACGCTTGGGATTTCCGTAGAAATGCCGGTCTTTGGCTACACAGCAATTCCCACGACAAGCACAGCACTCATCCCAGCAAGTAACCAAATATTGCTACTAGACTCCTCAAGAATTACGGCGGTGAAAATATCATGACTGATCTGGAATACGACGTAAACACCGCCGAGTCTTTGATCCTAAAGTACATGGGTGGAATCAAAAGACCCAACCCGGCAGACGCTGGAAAATTTGCAGTGGTTAATGCTGAAGGCACTAACCTGGAATATTCGGAAGTGGGCCCCGGGGATTCAGCTTCGTGGTCTTCGATCACGGGCATGCCTTCGGCTTTCACTGGTCTTGGTGTCAAGCGTGTATTAATGAGCACAACAGGACAATGGTCTGGCGTTGTCTGGGGTTTGCTAACGTCCGAGTACATTTCTAGCGTTGACTGGTCTTCGATCATTAACAAGCCTGCAAGCTTAGTGACGCTCGGATCTCCTGTTGCCCTAACCGTAGGGGGCTCAAATGTTGACGGTACATCCAATAACGTCGCACGAGCAGATCACAAGCACGCATTGCCAGAATTTGGAACACAGCAGGGCACGATCGCCCAAGGCAACGATTCTAGATTTTCCGACGATAGAATAACCACAGGCGTCAGAACGTCGGCGGGCATAGTGCTAATCACGAGCACACCGCCAACAGCCGGGCAGTATCTGGTAGCTACTTCGGAAACAACAGCTGTTTGGCAGAATATCTCGGCTTCTTTCGCCGACGGCTCCGTAGCAGTGAATAAGCTCGCACTTGGTAACGCTAACTACGTGCTAACGAGCAACGGCACGTCCAATATTTGGGCGGCCATGAGTGACACGATTCACGGAAACAGGGGCGGCGGATCGTTACACGCTACTGTTGGATCGACTGCTGGTTTCGCGCCTGCCATTACCGCAGTAGGTTTGCTGGTGTCTACTTCGGGCACTACTGCAACTTGGGTTAATCGGATTGGAAACGCCTACATTTCCGATCTTGCTTGGAATAAACTGACAGGGCTACCGACGATCACAACAACAGCACCTCTGACCGGAGGCGGAACACTAGGGGCTCTAAGTTTGGGGATTAGTGCCGCAACAACGACCACGAGAGGCACGCTTCCTGCTTTGGGCACTTCTGCGGGATACCTACGCACGGACGGCTCCGGTGGGACATCTTGGGTTTCCACGACAGCCCCCAGTGCACATGCATCTTCCCACATAACGGGAGGATCGGACGTTATTGGAGGCCCTACGAACGCCGCTAGTGGTCTGGTTCCGATCGTAAATTCTGCCGATAAAGTGCTTGTCAGCAATGGCACGGGTACTTCTGTTGTGTGGTCTCAAATATACGGAACGCATATTGCGACTGGAACAATATTCACCAACAGAATAATAACAGGTGCGGCGGGCACACTGCTATCTAGTGATGGGACAACGCGTTCAGGACATACGCGGCACTAGGGATCAACACGGGCAACGGCACCCAGCATTATTTGCCCAAGTACACCGCGACAGGAAACACGCTCGGCAACTCTGCAGTTGTTGACGATGGCTCAGCTGTTTATGTGCGTCGCGATGCGACAGGTGTCGCAGATTCTCCGCTCGACTGGTCTCAATTCTCTGTACGCAGTTCATCGGACCCGACGCTGCGCCTTGCTCTTGCCTTCGACACCACGAGAGGGATATCGCTCATTCAATCTGGGCACTCTGGTGTTGGCGAGCTTTCCTTAGCGATCAACCCCAAGGGCGGATATGTCGGTATCGGAACAGCTGCGCCCGTATTTCCGTTGCAACTAACGTCGGATGGTGATGGTTATCCGGCGGCCCCCGTTTCAAATGCTCAATTTGCTATCACTGGTAGAACGGACACAACTAAGAGGTTTGCAATCCAATTAGACACGACTAACAACATCGCGCGAATTCAAGCGGGGAAAAGCGGCATTGGTTCTTATCCGATCGCATTCGTGAGCAATGTTGGATTTGGAGATGTTTTAGATCCTTCTGCTGCTGTAGATACAGCATCTTTTAGATTACGCGCAGGTGCCGGCGCTGGGAAGATTTTGAATTCTTATGCCAACGGTACGGGTTACTGGGATACTCTTTCAAATGCCGGTTACACCTCGTTTTCTGCTAGCGTCACTGTCAACACGTCAGACACGCTAGCAACCGTCGGAAGTGTTACGATCGGCGTGAACGCAGATCGAGCAAATCAAACGTGGGTCGGTACGTTTGAAATTGAAATGTACACGCGAACAACGTCATCAGCAACAGCTCTTGTAATTTGCAGGGTAATACAGTCTATTTCAATAACTTACGATGCGTCAGGAAACG
>Ga0116171_10001460_pt1 | contig 23464 bp, 19 predicted proteins | sample AD_JPNHW2_MetaG_FD_89798 | JGI IMG/M metagenome (GOLD analysis project Ga0116171, IMG submission 89798) | Active sludge microbial communities of municipal wastewater-treating anaerobic digesters from Japan - AD_JPNHW2_MetaG | ecosystem: Engineered > Bioreactor > Anaerobic > Digestate | place...
AAGAGTTGTTGGTCAGAATGAGCAATTTACGATTGCTTTTTCTTCTAACGGAGATGTGGATAATTTTAATGCTCCTTCTATTTCCGGGGCATCTGTTCTTGCGGGACCCTCTAAGTCCAGCTACAGTTCTATGCAGATTATTAATGGTAGAAGAACTGATTCTCATGAGGTTACATATACGTATGTTTTGCAGGCCGGCAGCTCCGGCACCGTTAGAATTTCTGCGGCAAGTGCTAACGTGAGCGGCAGAAGCATGTCTACTCGTCCGGTAAGTATAAGCATTGTTGCGGGCGCATCTTCACAGAGTGGTCAACAATCTTCCGGTTATAGTGGAGGAAATTCAGGCAGCAGACAGCAGGCAGATAATGATTACGGTTATTCTACCCCCGTTTCTTCCGGCAAGGCGGACGTATTTATGCGTCTGGATCTTAATAAGACTAAAGTTGTTAAGGGTGAGCCAATTATAGCAACTCTTAAAATTTATACCCGTTCAAATATTACAGGCTTTGAGGATATAAAATTTCCCGTGTTCAACGGATTTTGGAGTCAAGAAATTGAGACTCCGCAGAACATTAATTTTACAAGAGAGAGAGTTGGAAATCAAATTTACTCCTCTGCGGTTTTAAGAAAGTACATGTTGCTGCCGCAACAAACAGGTAAACTTACAATTAATCCCGCTGAGCTTGTATGTCAAGTTCAGGTTGTATCCAGTCAGCGCAGAAGCAGAAATCTGTTTGATGATTTCTTTGACAGTGATGCCTATTCTCTGGTTAAGAAGAAAGTTGCAACCGGACGCGCAACAGTGTATGTATCACCGCTTCCCGGCAATGCCCCTGCAAGCTTTGGAGGTGGTGTCGGCAACTTCTCAATGAGTGCAAGACTGACCCGTCAAGACATAAAATCTAATGAGGCCGCCTCTTTAATCATTGACATAAACGGAACAGGAAATCTAAATTTGATTTCCGCTCCGGCTGTAACTCTTCCTTCAGATTTTGAGAAGTATGATGTTAAGACCACAAACAGTTTCACAAATGGCGCTTCCGGAGCCAGCGGCAAGAAAACTTTTGAATTTCCTTTCATTCCTCGCAGTGAAGGCAAATTTACCATACCTCAAATTGATTATTCATATTACGACATAAGCCAGGGGAGATATGTGACTCTTCATGCCGGTCCAATAACGGTAAATGTTACCAAGGGAACGGCAAGTAACAGTAGTTACGTCACAGCTGCTAATCAGCAGCAAGTTAGCAACATAGGCGAGGATATCCGATATATTGCAAATGGTTCTCCTCGGCTTGCAAAGAAGGGAAGTTTTTTAATCGTCAGCTGGCTGTTTTACTTTATTTTTGTTTTGATTCTTGCGGCATTCTATGGTCTGTACAGATATCTCAAGAATTTGGTTGCTATTAACGGAGACATTTTAAGAAGCAAGAACAAGAGGGCTAATAAGGTTGCAAAGAGCAGATTGAAACTTGCGCAAACTTATCTTGGACAGAATAAAGTTCAAGAATTTTATGAGGAGCTGCATAAGGCGTTGCTTGGTTATATCAGTGACAAACTTTCTATACAGTTTGCTGATATGCAAAGAGATACAATAGAATCAACTTTAGAGGAGAAAAAGATTGGAAAGGATGAAATCACGGGCTTTATGAAGTTGCTGGATGACTGTGAGATGGTGCGCTACTCGCCGGAAGGTGCTGCAGGTGCAATGGATGCTCAGTATGAAAATGGAGTGAAGATAATTTCTGATTTGGAGAATAAATTAAAGTAATTGTCGGGAGGAAAAAAATGAGAAAATTATTTACCATATTTTGCATGCTATTATTTGCGACAGGTCTTTTTGCCGCAAATGCAAATGAGAATGTTAATTCATTATGGACCAAGGGTAACGAGGCCTATTCAATGGGTGAATTTAACAATGCAATTCAGTATTATTCCAAGATAGAAAAACAAGGACTTGTCTCTGCCGCATTGTATTACAACATGGGCAATGCATATTACAGAATGAAGGAGAACGGCAAGGCAATTCTTTATTATGAAAGGACTTTGAAAGTTGACCCCGCAAATTCTGATGCAAAGATTAATTTGCAATTTGCAAGCGCGCAGACATTGGACAAGATAGAGGAGGTTCCGGATTTTATATTTGTAACGTGGATTCAGACTGTCCGCAATCTGTTCTCTTCCAATGGATGGGCAGCGCTTTCGTTAGTTCTTATTGGAGTCACTTTGCTGTTTTTACTTGTCTTTAAATTTGTTGGCGGCAAACGCGCAAAGAAAATTTACTTCATTACCTCTTGTTGCATCTTTTTCTTCACGATAGTTTCATTTCTGTTTTCAGTAAGTCTTGCAATCCGTGCAAATAGCTCAGAATCAGCCATCGTGATGAACAATATTGGCAATGTCAAGAGCGCTCCAAATACAACCGGCAATAGCATTTTTGTGCTTCATCAGGGCACCAAGCTTAAAATTCTGGAGAGGGCAGAGGGTTGGGATCGCATCCAAATCAAAGATGGCCGCCAGGGCTGGATAGAGACCAGCAACATAGAGGTCATTTAGGCTTTCCTAAAATCACATTTACATATTGTTTGGTCATTTTTATGCGTCCGCAATAGCCCGGAGCGTTTAAATGATTAGTGTGTCTTCGACACTTGATATAGAGTCTGAGACGCCATTGTATATTTGTTTGCTTTTTCAAATATTCATTTATCCCAATTGATCACAATGATGATTATTTCTGTAACTTTATCATTAATTATCAAGATATTAATGATAAAGATCATGGCGCTATATATGTATAAACGGAGTGCTCTTATGTTAATATACAGTTAAATATATTTATGTTAAATGAGTCGTATTATAAAAAATTATTGAATAAATATTCAATATCGGATGATTGCAATAGACTAGTTCAGCTTTCTACTGCAATTGTCCTTGATAACTACAGGAATAGAAATATTTGTTTTAAATTCCCTGTAAATTATGATATTGTAAATATTGTTAATACATTATATGAATCTTTATCGAAATATATTTTTCAAAATCACTCAGATTTTCCTCCTAGTACTTGCGAAAAATTTAAAAAAATTGGAGGTTCGAGACAAGATGTTTTTAAGGTTGAAAATTTCCAAAATGGAAAAGTATATTTGAAGAATATAGTTGATCCTTCTTACCACATTACTATGTGTTACGATGGATTTCTTAAGAACTATATTCCAATTCAACAAAATGTTAAAAAAGGTGCATTAGTGAATGTTCAAAAATATTTTTCTAATGTTAATCAATATGATTTTTTACCTACATACTTTTCCAAGAAAATAGTTTTTGTTGCCGGACAGACAATGTGGAATAAGTTAGATAATAAAAGAAATATTCCTTCAATTTATTTGCCAAGCACAAGAGATGATGAACAAAATTTAATAAGATCAATTCCTGCTTTAGAAGATTGTATTTCTTACATAACTTCAAGATATAACATTTGTTATGAGGAATTGTTGAAAAAAGGAATTTTAATTGATGCAATTGTCCTTTGTGACGCAGATTTAAGTAGTATTACTCAAATCATTCAAGATCAGCAGCAATACAAGTTTAAATTTATCATACTTTCTAGTGAAAACGAAATTCAAGAACTGAATAATCTTGCTATCTGGAATTGGCAGAAAGAAGAAGTGGAAGTTATGGAGAAAATGACAGGTAGTGCAATAGAAATCATTAAAGTAGATGATGATTATTTTTCAAAATTATTTGAAAAGTTTGAAAAATCAACAATATATGTATCAACACTTGAACCTCCCATTAAATTAAACAATTATAGTTATTATGCTCGTTTGGCATTAAATGCTATTCAAGAAGATAGTTTCGACTATGCACTTTATCGTCTTCGAATAGATAAAGAATTAGAGCGAAATGAAGGAGGTTATGATATGGATTATTTAGGAGAAAATAACCCAAAATTAGCATTGAAAGCCTTAATAGAGTATTTAAAGAGTGTTAAATATAAAATCTGTAAAATAAAAGAGTTATGGAATGACTTCAATCGAAGATTATTTATAATAGCAGATAGAGAAGATGTTGATTTCCTGAAAAAACAATTGAAAACCACAAAGAATATACTTACATACACAGAATTAAGAAAGCAAATTAAAAGTGGAACAATCCAAAATAAGACATTGTTTTTCTATTCTTTTGATGGAACAAAAAAAGAATTTGATTTTATAAATTCATTACCGAACAGTATCAAATTACTCTTATATCAACAAGAATTTGAACTATATATTAATCAGTTGCAGAATCATAATGCCAATATTGAAAATGAATTAATGAGTGAAGATAGGTTTTTGCTGAGTAATGTTAAATACGAGCCAATAATAGAAACTCTTATAAAAATTAGCCCCACATTAGAAGAAATCATTTGTAAACTTGATGAACGTTCACAAAAAGCCTATGATGGCTATAAGGAAGAATGCGAAAGTCTTTTAGATGATTCTGATGAGCAAATTACTTACCAAATAACCTTGTCAAACGGTAATATTGTTGAATTGGAAAGTAGCGAAACTGTTTTTAATTCAAAAGGTTCATTAATTAAATCATATCGTTTAAAAACAGGGGATAAAGTCCGTATATATCCAAGGGAACAGTTGGCTGAGAATCTTTTACAAATAGCTGTTGAAGTTGAACCGGATAAATTTGGGGACATACATAAACATTCTCAATATTGGCAGGAGATATTAAAGGTTTGTGATAATTTATTTCCCGATAGAGAAACATTATACGGTAAATTAAAAAGTTACGGGTTGAAAGTTTTACCTGCAACTGTTGATGCTTATTTCAATGGGAAAAGAAAATTCCCGATGTTTAATTCTGATTTACATGCAGTTTGCTCATTAGCAGATGAAGTTATGCCTGACGGTAATTTTGTACAAGAAATGCTGCCTTTAATCAAGAAATCAAAACGGCTGTATAATAGCACGATGATTGCTTTAGGGCGAGGAATAAAACAAGAATTAAAACAGTTTCTCCAAGAAGAAACATTGGGTGATATTTTACAGAAAAAGAATTTTACGATTGAAACGCTAAATAAGTTTTTAAAAGAACAAATGCCATTATTAACTATAATGAAAATAGAGGAGGTCTGCAATGAGTAATAGAGACGAAATCATCTTAAGAGTTCAAAAAGAATTAATCGGACCTGGTTCTGATTTATTCGAATGTTCGGATAAAATTAATTTTTCCGATGAGGTTATTGCTGATAAACCACTTCTTAGATATTATTCTGGTATTTTATATCCTAAACAATTGGCAATTGTTGACAATGCAATTGAAGATGACGATGAAAGCGATGAAACGCCTATTGATTTAGTTCAAGAAGAGATTCCCATTGAAGAGAATATAAATGAAAAAAATACTACTACAACATCAAAGGAAGATGGTAAAGATGAAATTCAATATTCAGCAAATACATTTTTCCCTTCTCAATACGGAATATCATTTGTAGTATCTAAAGAATGTCCTGAAATTAAAATAGCCCTTTCTTTTGGTAATTACAAAAAGGCAAAAGTAAAAGATATAACTTTATCTTATGATGGGGATAGTATTTCTCTGCTTGAAGATTATGGCTTACTGCAATTTGTTCAATATAATTCAGAAAAAAAAATTCTAACATTACCTAAAGAACTTGATAAAGCAAGCAAAATAGTGAGGACAAAATGCTTGAATGCTTTAGGAGAAAACCACAGAGATAGTAGTTTATATAAAACTTTGAGAAAACTTTTTTTTAAAGATAAATATAAACGTTACAACAATAAAATAGAAACGATTTTTCCTATTGAAATAATCAAATCAGCTAAAAATTATCATTATAAAGTTTTATTGTCTAAATTAAAAGATGTTAATAGTGATTTTTGGTGGTCAAGTAAAAAAGAAGTTTTAAAAGATAATTTATGGTTGCATATTAAACTATACAATCAAAAAAATAATACCTATGTTATTAAAGTATTCATTGAAAATACATTATTGTTTCCGCGTACGAAATTTTCAATTGCAAAAGAAAGTTTAAATCAGGTATGTTTGTTTCAAACTGAAATAAGAATTGAGACACCTTTTCTACAACCATTTAATGACTATAAAAGCAATCTTTATAAACCCCAAGAAGATCGGATGCTGAATTTTCTATATCGTGAAAAACTATCATACGGCGTTGGACATAATACTGCTTGTATGTGGGAAAACTGTGAAAATGATTCCCAAAAACCTCGATGGATTAGTTCAACGTTTTTACCCCAATATAATGTAAAAAGTCAAAGTACTGAGATTTCAAGTATTGATAAGAAATGTTTGGAAGTTAAAGAATTATCAGAGTTTAATCAGAATAAAGAGCAAATTATTTCAAACCTGAATAAATTGTTAACAGCTTATTTGGGGTGGATTAATTCCGAGAATATGGAGGTTGAAAAATTCAATGGTCCCGATAAAGAGTTGGTGAATGACAACATAAAAAAATGTAGAAAAATTTACTATAGAATGCAAAAGGGAATAGAATTATTAAATGCTAATTCTATGGCTTTTCGTGCATTTCAATTGGCAAATACAGCTATTTATATACAAATGTTTCAAAACCAAAGGCATTTTAGCAAACAAAAAGATGGTTTTGAAGCATATGAAAGGACTGAAAAACCTCAATTCCCCTATTGGAATTATGCAACTGAAGAATATCCGGATACTACAAAAACGCCCAGTTGGCGTCCCTTTCAATTAGCATTTATTTTGCAATGCTTGCCATCATTTATAGATGAAGATTCACCAGATAGAGATTTAGTTGATTTGTTGTATTTTCCTACAGGAGGTGGTAAGACTGAAGCCTATTTGGCTCTATCTGCCTTTTTAATATTTTGGAGACGAATGAAATATCCTCAAACTTATGGTGGTGTCAATATAATTATTCGATACACTTTGCGTTTGCTTTCAGCCCAACAATTTGAAAGAGCTACGAAACTCGTTTTGGCTTGTGAATTCATTCGTAAAAATCATGCCGATTTAGGGAATGATAAAATCACGATTGGATTTTGGGTTGGAGATACAACAATACCTAATAAAATAAGCGTTGCAAATGACAAACTTAAAAAAACGCAAGATAGATTAAATGCTAATAGATATGCTATAAATCCATTTCAAATTTCTAATTGCCAATGGTGCAATACCAAAATAATTGGGAGGGTACAGAAAGACAATTCACCGCAAATTGGGCATCGAATCCATCAAAACAGATTACAAAGTTTTTGTCTAAACGATGATTGCTGCTTTTCAGAAAATAATGGAGGACTTCCCATTGTATTAATTGATGAGGATATTTATCAAAATCCACCAACTATTTTGTTTGCTACTGTCGATAAATTTGCTCAATTGGCTTGGAAAGCTAAAGCGACCACCCTGTTTAACTTCAACGACAACAGAAAACCGGAATTAATAATACAAGATGAGTTACATCTGCTCAACGGACCTTTGGGAAGTTTGGTTGGTTTATTTGAAAACATAGTTTTATCTTTATGTACAACAGAGAACCAAAGGCCTAAAATTATTGCATCAACAGCGACTGTAAAGAATGTTGAGAGCCAGGTTAAAGGTTTATATAATCGTTCGGTACAAATTTTTCCACAGAATGCAACAAATGCAGACAATTCATTTTTTTCAAAAACATTAACCGACAGCAAAAGAAGATACGTTGGTGTTTTACCTACAGGCAAAACGCAAACGATAACAAATCTAAAATTAAATGCAACTTTGTTTTTTGCTCGAATAAGTTTATGGAAGGAAAAGAGTGATATCGTTGATATTGACCAGTTTTGGACAATTCTTTCTTATTTTAAAAGTTTGAAACATATTGGCAGATTTGCCAATAAAATTACGTCCGAATTAGTCCCTGAAATTAAACAATTACAGGTTCGGTATTTAATGAATCAATTTCCATATAACTTAAATTACAATAAATTACCATATTATCCCCATAATCTGGAACTTACGAGTCGAATAGCAAATGAAAAAATCAAAAAGAATTTAGATAAATTAAATATTTCATTTGATGGAGATTTGGGAAAATATCAGTCAGTCGATATTGTTTTAGCAACGAATATGATTAGTGTAGGTTTGGATGTCGGACGATTGAATTTAATGATTATTAATGGTATGCCACCGAATACCGCAGAATATATTCAAGCGAGTAGTCGTGTTGCACGAAAAACTGATGGTGTTGTTTTTACTCTTTTTGACCCTAATAATACCAGGGACCTTTCTTATTTTGAAGATTATGTTCTATTTCATAAAACATTTTATAAGCAAGTTGAACCCATTAGTATAACGCCTTTTGCTGAAAATGCATTAGATAAATTATTATTCACTTCAATGGTAGCATATTTTAGACATAAAATGGGATATGCTGCCAATAATATGGCAACAGCTTTGAACATAGATGGCAATAAACAAAAACTTATAGAGAGTTTGAAGTTAATTTTCAATAATAACTCTTTTGCAGACGACGAAGATAAACGATTAATCTCTTCATTTATAGAAACTTTGTGTCAAGAATGGGAGTATAAAATTCAGAACTGCTCAAATTTGTTCTTCTATGGAAATAGATACGGCAATCAATATATTCAGAACTTATTAAAACCAATTCAAGAAAGAATAAATTCGGATGATAAACTTATTGCAATGCAATCAATGAGAAGTGTTGAACCAAGTGTAAATATTAAAATAAATCGATATTAGAATGATGGCGGAAAAAATTAATCACGGAAGAAGTAAAATGATTTCTAGTTATGGTGGAATCGGCTCAATTATTGATTCTCCTGATGCTTCAATCATTATCGAAACTTTTGATAAATGGGGATACCCTGATTATTACGACAAGGAAAAGGAAATTAATAAGTATATTATTTTGGATGATAGATTAGTCAGCCGATTACGTTTCCGTTTTCCAAAGTTAAAGCATCTTGTCAGTATTCCTGTTGAAGAAGACAGTTGTAAAACGGATGTTCAGCCACAAGCTAATTATTTTCCAAAATGGTTTTATTGTCCACGTTGTCATCGCTTTATGCATCTTGAAGACTGGAAAGCACATTGGCAAGGAAATGGAGACTTTGATTTACAATGCTTTAATCCTGAATGTAAAGGAGAACATTTGGAACAAGTACGTTTTGTAATGACTTGTGATGATGGTCATATTCAAGATTTACCTTGGCAATATTGGAATAATCGTCGTCCTGTTAATCAAAATACAGATGATAAGGAAAAACAGAAAGAAGAAGATGATGATGATGAGAACAAACAAGAAAGTGAGACAAAAATAAATCTCATATACGAAAAATGTTGTTCAAATCAGGAATTGTATTATAAAATAAGTAATGAAAATACTGATTTATCAGGAATTCATATTGAATGTAAGAATTGTCATAAATCAGCTACATTGAAAAGTATTTTTAATTTTTCACAAAAATGTAGTGGAGGAAAATATTGGCTTGGTTATCAAAATGGAAAATACTCTTTTGATTCTTGTGATAAAAAAGCAATGGTAAAAATCAAAACAAGTAATAGCATCTACTACGCAAATACTTTAAGCAGTTTATGGATACCCGAAAAACAAATATTACATCTGACTCCAGAGATTAGAACAGAAATTGATTCAATTGTCAATGATCCTGATTTCGAACCTCAGGATTTAGAAAAATTTGCAAGAAGAGCCAAAATCGCAATCGCAATAATAAATCAGTATCTTGATGGAAATGTAGAGAGTTATATTCCTGATGAAATCTATCGTCAATCTGAATATGATTATTTTTTAAACAAACAACAGCCAGAAGATAAAAGCATTAGATTTAGATTGATTCAGGTTACAGATCAATTAAATGGTTTTGAGAAATTAGTAAAAATAGATCGACTAAAGAAAATAACCGTACAAACATCCTTTACGCGAAACGACCCTATTGATACTGATAGCATTTTAATTGGTGATACCGGATATGAGTATAAAGTTAAAAGACAATCTTTATCAAAAAATGTTTACGAAACCAGAATTTTACCTGCAATAGAAAATTATGGAGAGGGAATATTGTTTGTATTAGATGAACAAAAATTGAAATCTTGGGAAAAAAATGATATTGTAAAACAGAGAATACAAACAATTCAGAAACATGCTGAAGATTCTGATTGGCAACTTCATAAAATTGAAGCAAAAAAATTAACCCCAAGAAAGATACTTATACACACGTTGTCTCATTTATTAATTAGAGAATTTGAATATCTTGTTGGCTATCCAATGTCGTCAATGCAAGAACGATTATATGTGAGTGAACAAATGAATGGGTTCTTAATATCTGCCTATGATGGAACCGATGGCTATTTGGGAGGTTTGACTAAAATATGTAATAATCTCAGTACTTTGCAAGATATTATTAATAGTGCTTTGGAACGTGCAAAGAATTGCTCACTTGACCCAATTTGTTATGAAAGTGAAGGACAAGGAGTTGCTCAATTAAATTTAGCTGCTTGTCATTCGTGTACGCTTATTCCCGATGTAAGTTGTGAAATGAGTAATGTCTTTTTGGATAGACGATTGGTCATTGATGAAAGTTTTGGTTACTTCTGTCGAGTTTGACTTTTTCGGCACCATCCAGAATTTTGTTTAAATGAAAAATAGCGTCCTTCGTCATGATATGATCTTGTCCTCAAATATTCTGCCAAGAAACAGGAAATAATAAATTCATCGCTAACTTTGCAAACTTAGGTAGACCTAGGTAAACTATAGTAAAGTTTGTAAAATGTAGCCCTCCCCAAAAACTGGACTGTTGAAGATTGAACAAAATATTAACTTTAAAGTTTAAAGGAGTAAATATGAAAAAGTCCAAACACAGTGAAAGTGAAATCATTAAAGCGGTAAAGGATTTAGAGGGAGGCATTTCGTCGGAAATCATATGCAGGGAACATGGCATATCGAGAGGCACCCTATATCATTGGCGAGGTAAATACGGAGGGATGGAAGTGAGTCAGATCAAGCGTCTTAGAGAATTGGAGGAGGAAAACGGGAAGCTCAAGCGGATGTATGCAAATCTCGCGCTGGACAATGAGATTTTGCGGGAGGTGATAGAAAAAAAACTATAGAGCCCGAGGTAAAAAAAGAAATAGCAAGGGATCTGTCAGTCAGCAGAAAGTCAAGCATAACTCGGGCGTGCAGACTGTTGGAAATCAACAAGTCCTATTTCTATTATGTTCACAAGCGAGATGATAGCCAGGTGATAGAGTGCATAAGGCAGATGGCCACATTTGATGACGGCTTTTGGAAGATATATACCAAGATAAGGAAAGCCGGTCACATATGGAATCACAAAAAAGTGTACAGGGTGTACAGACAGATACATTTTAACAAGAGAGTAAGGCTGAAGAAGCGTCTTCCCGCACGCATAAAGCAGCCTCTGTCAGCACCTGGGGAGCCAAATGTAACATGGTCCATGGATTTTGTAACCGACACACTAACAAGCAACAGGAGCTTTAGGGTACTCAATATAATAGACGATTATAACAGGGAGGCCATAGGACAGGAAACGTCATTGTCCATGCCTTCAAAGCGAGTAACAAGAATACTTGAGAAAGTGATATGGATTCACGGCAAACCGCAGAATATTAGAGTGGACAACGGTACGGAATTCACATCCGGAGACTTCAGGGAATGGTGTGAAGGAAATGGAATAAACATATTGTATACACAACCCGGCAAGCCTACACAAAACAGTTATATTGAACGGTTTAATGGTTCTTATAGGCGGGCGGTACTTGACGCATACCTGTTCAGAACGCTGGAAGATGTCAGGGAGATAACCTCTCAATGGATGGATGAATACAACAACAATAGGCCGCATGAGGCACTGGGAGATATGTCACCAATAGAATATAAACAGGAACAGATGGAATTATTAGAAAAAATATAAATTTGTGTTCAATTTAACACAGTCCTAAAATGGGGACACGCACAGCGGAGTGGTTATCCGGAAATTCCGGACAACCACATTTTCATCCAATTCTCCCTCTTTAAAAATATTTATAATATGCTCGGAAATTGTTCGTTTATCCTTTCCAAACAAGGTAGCTATTTGCTGTTGTGTTAACCATACCGTTTCATCTTCGAGACGTACATCCAACTTTACGTTCCCATCGTCCGACCGATATATTATAATATTGCCTTTATCGTCCATAAAATATATTATTGCAATAAAAAAACATCATATACTGGCACAAAATTAGCATTTTAAATTTTATTGCAGTTCACGGATTGTTAATTGTAATCTATTTTATTATTAACTTCACGCCAGACATGGAGCGTTCCATATATGCTAACTGTAAAACATTATTCTGCGAGTGATAACGATTGGCTCGTCAAACGATTTGAAGTTTTCAGATCTGATGGGTGCCGTCTTATGGGAAAATTCATTCCGCGGACGGATATTTCAATTGTCTTCCATTTTGGTGATCTTCCGGCGGTTGCGGGGGAACGTCCCGTACTTTTGGAACCGTTTTTTGCGGCGCCGATAATGCCCCAGGCTTTACTTCTTAATCTTGACGGGGTATCAGATACGTTCATTGTGATATGCAACCCCACCGCTCTGTCGCGGACTTTCGGATTGGATTTCACGCCGCGTGGAAAATATGGAATCGATTTGCCTCGCGATTTGTTTTATCCGCTGTGGAAGGAGATGTCCGGGCTTGATACGGCTATAGAACGTATAACATGTTTTAACCGTTTTGTGAAAAACCTGCAAAAGGGGCCATATGTTAAAGACAAAGTGGACGTCCTTTATGATAAGATCGTGGAAAATGGTGTTGCATTTCCTCTTAAGGAGATCGTAAGTGAATGCGGCGCCAGCCAGAGAACTATGGAACGTTTATTCTTAAAACGTACCGGTGTTACTCCTAAGACCATGGTCAGGGTAATAAGGCTTAACTATCTGTGGAATAAGATAAAAAACGATAATCCCGTCGATTATCAGGATATGGTTTTTGACGGACGCTATTTTGACCAGGCACATTTTATAAATGATTTTAAATCCATAACGGGAGAGACCCCCGGTTGTTTTTTTGGCAGAAATCTTTACGGGGTCAAAATCATGTCCGGTGAAATAGAGGGCAATTTATAAAGCTGTCGTTTTTTTCCAATCCCAACCGGTCTTCATTTTCGACATTGCATATCAGATATTTTTTATTCATAAAAACAAATTATCGATATGATGCGCAAAATTTTTATTGCATCGGCTGTGCTGCTGTTTGCATCGCCTGCCTTTGCACAGATAGACGTGAAAACAAAAGTTAAGGATGCAACCCAAAGCAGGGTAGAAGCCAAGGTCGACGACGGAATAAACAAAGGACTGGACAAGGCGGAAAATGCCATAGGCGGGTTGTTCAAGAAGAAAAAGAAAAACACCGATACGGAGAAACAAACAAGTGTGCCGAATGTTGATGGTTCAGATACGATTGCAGTCAAAAATTTCCAGAGTTTTTCCAAATACGATTTTATCCCTGGAGACAATATACTTTATTTTGAGGATTTTTCCCAGGACGCAATAGGCGAATTACCTGCTTTGTGGACAACCAACGGAGGCGGGGAAGTAAAAACAGTAAGTCTTGCTGCGGGTCATTGGTTCCACATGAACAAGGTGGACGCTGTTTATTGTTATACTGGCAAAATAACTTTCCCGGAAAATTTTATTGTTGAATTTGACATTATCCCTGATGTGGAAGGAGATGCGGATTTCGGCTATTCGTTGAATTTATATCAGGATAATATCAATACGGAATTGGCTGATGGAATTTACCCCGGTGAAAAGGGTTTGACCGTCACATTTGAACAGGGGCATTGGTATACAAAAGGTTATGATAACGGTCTTGATTTGGACGGTTGGCTTCAAGGTGAGTCCGCAACCAATCCGGTAATCTCACGACAGGTAAATCATATAATACTTTGGGTACAAGGTCGCAGACTTCGTATTTATCATCGAGGGGCAAAGGTTTTGGACATGCCGACAAATATCCACCCCGGAACAAAATTCAACAGACTTCGCTTTAGCGGTTGGAGTTCCTACGGCACTCCTTACGTGACTAACATTAAAGTCACAACGGCAGCAAAGGACACAAGGAGCAAACTTGTAACCGACGGTAAATTGGTTAGTTACGGTATTTGTTTTGATGTAAACAAGGCCGAGGTCAAGCCGGAATCGTTTGGGACCCTCAGCGATATAAGCAGTACCCTAAAGGAATATCCCTCATTGAAAATAAAAATCGTAGGTCACACGGACGGAGACGGGGATGACACTTCCAATCTTGATCTATCAAAACGTCGTGCGGCATCGGTGAAAAATGTTCTTGTTTCTCAATTCGGCATAGACGGCAGCCGCATTCAAACGGACGGGAAGGGAGAAACGGAACCTGTGGCGCCTAATACCACAAGTCAGAACAAGGCTAAAAACCGCAGGGTGGAATTTATAAAACTTTGAGATATGGTTGCGATTCCAATGCGTTTGGCTGCTTTAGCGGTGGTATGCGGTGCTTTGTTCCCGCATCAGATGTTTGCGCAGCAACGTCCTCCGTTTTCCGAAAATACCGTAACTATGGAGGATTATACTACAAAGGATGTCCGCACTTTCATGCCCTTTACAAAGGGCGAAACGGAAATGAATATCAGCGGTCCCTATAAACCGTTGTTTGACAAAATATGCTCCGTAATAACCAAGTGGGGACTTATATCGCCTCCGCAGGGGATAAAAGTATTTTGCTATGGTCATGACAATTATCTTGAGATTTATTTCTCGGCGTATATGTTTGAAGGGGGTGAAAAGTATCCGTCAGAAGGTTATTCGAAACTCTCCATTTGTTTCGATAATCCTGATGAGACCGTGCGAACTCCAGTGGTACCGGGCATTTATTGTTGCCCTCAAAAAACCACCGATTTTTACGGCCATCCGGTTTATGGAAAGGTAACCGTTGTGGAAAAAACCCATATTCCCGTTTATGTTCCTGTATCCCGCGAAGAATATCTTAGAGCATTGATTTCGGATTTGAGAAAGGGTTTGGCACAACCGCTGTCCGGACAGGATTACAGAAAAGAATTGCAGGAGATGGAGAAAAACTATCGTGAGCTGCAAAAATACAATAAAGAAGCTGCAGAAGGGGTGCGCCAGGCAATAGAGGAACTGAAACTTGAAATAAACAAGAGCGGAAACGGCATTTCGTATGTAGACAAAGCCACATCTGATCTTGAAAATGAAATTGCCTCTATGAGCGCCGAGGAGAGAAAAAGCAATGCTTATTATGGCGGGGAGGGCTTTTCCAGATTGATGCCTTACGGACAGGATGAATTTGGGGAGCTGCTTGTGAAGGTTAATCCTGCTTTGACAGGGGAGGTCTCCAAAGGCAAGGCCTTTTTGACCACTATTGTTTGGGATATGGAAAACATAACGGTTGCCGACCAGACGCAACTATACACCGACGGAAAATTGGGTTTCTGGATAACCGATTATCTTATGCAAAAACTCTCCAAGGAGAGTGACTTATGGAGCAATATCTTTAATGTTTTGAAGTAGTTCATTGATTGGAAATTTCTTGTTAATGTTAAATTATAATTCTTAAATTTACGGCATATTGTTTAATAATTTGAGTTATGAAAAAGTACAGATGCGATGTTTGCGGTTGGGAATATGACCCGGCCCAAGGAGATCATGATTTGGGTATAGCACCAGGGACTCCGTTTGAAAGTTTGCCGGAGAATTTTGAGTGCCCGCTTTGCGGTGCCGGCAAATCCGAGTTTAGTCCGATAGAATAAATAGTTGAATTTTTCTTAGGACGATCTATTTGCGGATTCGGTGCGGAATAATGTCCGGCAGGACCATGGATATTTCCACAAGGCCGGCGACCGTACCGTTTTTCCTCCATACGGTTTGGTAGATCATTTTTTTAACACCTTCTTTTTCAATTGTGTAAGTGTTGCTGCCGCCGGTGGCCAGCATCTCTTTTATCTTCTCGATAGATTTTGGATTGTGGCAGCCCATCAGATTTTTGCCAATCATGTCACCGTGTTTTGCAAAAGTCTCTTTTGATTTCTTATTCATAAACAGAATAACACCCTCTGTGTTACAAACCGTCACGGCGCAATTTATTTCCTCCGCCCATTCATACATATTCGCAAGTTTTTTTTTAAATTTTTAGTATTCAAGCAAAGCAACTATTCCGTCCATCGTGCTTACTAATAGTTGATTGTGCCCTATGGGCAAAATGTAGTTTATAAGTGCTCCGGCAACGCGGTGCTCCCAGGCTATTGAACCGTCTGAAATATTGAGAGCGTAAATATTACCCTTATCTGTTGGGATAAAGGCAATCCCCATATTTTCTTTTCCGTTCCCGATAGAACACGTAATGGGGCTAGGAGCTATCTCGTAGCCATAATCAGTTATGGTTTGCCACTTTACCGGGATGCTGCTTTTTGACTGCTGCACTTGCGCGGTGCCTACAGATACATCTTCCGTCCTGTATGCGCGGACCGTGTCTTTCATATTTTTGATGAAATAACATTTTCCGTCCGATGAAAGTCCAATTGACTCCCGCCCGCCGTAACTTTTTGCAAAGAGTTCACCCGTCTTTGCATCTATCTGGTAATTAATCCTCTCTGGAGTTACAAAAATAATCTTACCCTTTGATTTTACAGGCCAAACTTCTGCCGGCGATAACATCATGCTGGATTTTTTTGTGGACCAAATCCATTGAGTTTTACCGTTCTTTGGATTGAAAGAGTAAAGATTGGTTGCCCAGTCTCCCATTACAACTTGTTCATTATCAACATAAGGGCGGGCTTCCATAAAACCTTTCACTTCATTGTTCTCCCAGATTAACTTGCCGTTCTTCAAATTAAGCGCGCGCATTGAACCGTCTGAAGCTCCAATGTAAATTCTTCCGTTATAGATATTTGCAGTCCCAAGAACAGATTTTCTGCATTTGAATTTCCAAATCAGCTTGCCTGTTTTTGCCGTTAGTGCGTAGATGTAATTGTCTGTGCTGCCTATGACTACAATGCCTTCTTCTTTGCCGCCTTTTGTCTGCCTGCCGCTTGCTGATGTGTTTAAATTTCCAACCGCAGGAGAAGAGAATATTTTTCCATCTGTTCTGTAGCTCCATAGTTTTGAGCCTTTAACGGCATCTAATCCATAAACATACCCGGCCTCATCTGCATAAATGGCAATATCTCCTTTTTTAATTTTATTGCTTACTGTTGGTAGCGCATTGGCTCCTTCATTAGGCTGAACAAGAGCTTCCCCCGGCCTCCATATTGCAGCAGCGCAGCCAATATCCGCGGAGTTTTCAACTCTCCATAACTCTTTGACTTCTTGATATCTGGAGTTCATGGTGTTTTGAGGATGCTCATATTTAATTGCATTATGGTAAGGCGCACCGCTGCTCATCCTAATAGTAAACCACGGATTGCGCTCTTTTTTCCCCACAATTTTGTCACTGAATGTAACCGTTGCACCCTCCACATTTACAATTACATATCCTATGTCTTCTTGTTTTGTGGCAAGAGTTGAACGGACAATAGCGCCCGGCACCCCTTCATAATCCATTGCATTGTCTGTGTGCCAGTGCCCGTTTATTGAGAACTGAATATTTTTCTTTTTTAGGAGATTTAAAACTTCATCGTATTTAAGCAGGGAGCTATCTAGAGGATAGTGATTGACAAACACAAAAGGCTGATTATCAGGGAGAGCATTGATACATGAATCTAACCACAGCATGCTCTCTCTTGGGATTAGGGCCGGGGCCATCCTTACGTTGGGACCGCACTGAGTCCCCAAGAATTTTATTCCGCCAGCATCAAATGAAAATCTTTCATACCCAAAAGCCTTTGCAAATGAGTTGGTTCCGCTTTCTGACCAGGTCGCATCATGATTGCCCGCAACAATAAACCACGGCTTGCTGAGCTTGTCAAAAATATTTTTCGCGCATGCAAGTTCATCATCCTCGCCAAAATTTGCGATATCACCTGATATTATAACAAATTGGATATCAGTATTTTTATTAATGTCTTCCACACACGCGGCAGTTCCCTCTACGCTTGGTGTGCCAATGGAGATGTGAACATCTGACATAACTGCAAACTTAAGGGTGCCGTCTTTTTTTGCCGGAATTACAGCGCCTGTGCATGATCCGTTCTTAACATGCGCTCCAACTGTTTCATTAACGTTCTGTGCAAATGCGGTTTGCATGCTTGCCGCTATCAGCACATTTATGCATATCAGCAACACCGCCAAAATGATTGGATTTTTTTTCATCTCGATAGAAATTCTGCTTTTGAAGATAATAATAATTGCAATTATCAGCCGCGATTGCGGATTTATCCCTTTAGGCTTCCCCAAAGGTCTTTCATGCCATCTGAGGCTTTTTTCATGATTTGCTCTACATGGGCGCTGGTGGAAACTGGCTTTGGATCAACAAGATAGATCTTGCAATCTGGCTTTGTGTAATTGACAAGGCCTGCGGCCGGATAGACAACCAAAGATGTTCCTATGATAATCATTAGGTCCGCTTTTTCGACTTCCAAGGCTGCGCGTGTAAGTTCCGGGACAGCTTCTCCAAACCAAACAATGTGCGGACGCAACTGATCTCCGCCGGAAGTTCTGTCTCCTATGTTAATATCCTTATATCCAATATTATATGCAAGATAATAATCTTGATTTTCTCCGCGCGCTTTTGTAAGTTCTCCATGCAGGTGAATCACTTTTTTACTGCCCGCTCTTTCATGCAAGTTATCTATGTTCTGAGTTACAACAGTTACATTGTATCTTTCCTGTAATTTTGCAACGTAAATATGTCCCTCATTTGGCTGCGCTTTTTCTAACTCGTGACGGCGCGCATTATAAAAATCTAATATCAGATTCTTATTTCTGTACCATCCCTCAATTGATGCAACATCTTCAACATGATAGTTTTCCCAAAGACCATTGCTGTCTCTAAATGTACTGATTCCACTCTCCGCACTCATTCCCGCTCCGCTAAGGACAACTAAATTTTTCATACAAATTTATTTAGCAAAGAAATAATCTTTCAACCACGTCTTTAGGAGCGCATCGTTAAATTCAACGGCACCTTTTTTTACAAAAGTCACAATCTCTTTTTTTGTAAGCGCCTCTTTTAAGTGATTAACATTTGCGGATGAATTTAAACCGTATTTGTTTAAAATCTCGCTCTTGCTAAATTTTGTAACTCCGTCAAGAATTGCCTTTATCATTTGGATTTGATGTCTGCTCAAACTGTAAACGGTATTGTGCAGCTCATACTCATGCATGTTTATAAGATTCTCAAAACCAAGCTCTACGGTCTTTTGATCCAAGATGTCCTTTGTAAGCAAGAAACAAATTTCTGCAAGGTGCTGAGTGTACCAAGGGTCTCCCTCTACATAATCGTAAATTGTCCCGGCCTGTTTTATTTCCGCTCTCTTTCCTCCCTTTGCAAAACTGTTGCAGATATAATCGCAGAAAACTCTTTTACTAATTTGAGGAATAGGTATGTCAATTACAAGATTGCGAAAGTAACCGCGCTTTACAAAAATCTCATCCATTGCATTACGCTTGTCTCCCAGTATAACGTAGGAGGACATCTTATGTTTTGCCATACACTTTTCCAAAAGCTGGAAAACTCTTGCAGGTCTTTCAAACAATGTAATATCCTGGAATTGTTTCAAATACATTATCAGTCGCACATTGAATTTTTGCGCCATTTTTTCCGGCAGCGTAAATATATGCTGTAACTGCTTGTCTGACAGTGGCTCTTTTGAACCTTTCAGATTTACGCCGGGAAGCATCTGCATTGCAATTTCCTCACGCTCAGATGACGTAGGACAAAAAACAGAGAGCAGTTCATTGGTAAATTTGATTGCCATATCGTCAATGCTGCGGATGTTGAAAAAATCTACGCGGCATATTGTGAAATCATACGGAATCCGCTCCAGTTCAAGAAGCGCATTATAGACAATTGACCTTTTTCCGATTTTTGGAGGCCCATATAGCAGAGCGTTTTTGCCGCTCTGAACTACTTCTGTCAGTTTTGAAACTTCTTTTGCCCTGCCAATAAAATTACCTCCCGTGACAAGTCTGTTATACTCAAAAGGTGAAATGCCATTCATAACAATATTTTTTATGCTCCCGACAGTCTAATTGTGTGAGCATCTGTCGTGATGCAGTACAAAAATAAAAAATAATTTTGTGTTTCACGTTTAAAATATTACTTTTGCTGTCCAATTTTTAGAAGACAGATGAGCTAAAGAATAAGAGCCGGTTATTCCGGCCGCTTACTGTCAAAAACATTAAAACAAAGTTTTATGTACGCAATTGTAGATATTGCAGGACAGCAGTTTAAAGTAGAAGCGGGCAAAAAGATTTATGTTAACCGTCTTAAAGATGAGGTTGGCGCTTCCGTTTCTTTTGATAAAGTACTGCTAGAAGACAATGACGGAGCCGTTACAGTCGGGACTCCGTACGTTAAGGGCGCTTCCGTAAAGGCCAAAGTTCTAGAGCATTTGAAAGGCAACAAAGTAATTGTTTTCAAGAAGATTGCTCACAAGGGTTTTGACAAGAAAAATGGTCACCGTCAGTATTTAACCAGACTGGAAATTGAATCAATAGCTTAAGGAGAATTAGTTATGGCACACAAGAAAGGTGTAGGTAGTTCAAAGAACGGCCGTGAATCACAAAGTAAAAGACTAGGTCTTAAGATATTCGGCGGAGAGGATTGCAAAGCCGGAAACATATTGGTTCGTCAAAGAGGAACCGTACATTATCCTGGCGACAACGTCGGAATGGGTAAAGATCACACTCTTTACGCATTGGTTGACGGAGTAGTAACCTTTACAGTTAAAAGGGAGGGTAAGTCATACGTGTCCGTGGTGCCTAAAGCTCAAGCAAAGAGCTAAAGGATAACCGCTTAGCACTTTAAAGCGTCCTTTGTTCTTTGCAGCAGGGGGCGCTTTTTATTTTATCACGACAGAACTGTCGTCAGTTTTAAAGAAATTTTAAAATTACATAATATGCTTACACTAAAATTATTGCGAGAACAGCCGGGCTTTGTGATTGAACGTCTTGCTGTTAAAAATTTTGACGCAAAGGAGATTGTTAACAGCATTCTTAAAATTGATGAGCAGAGACGTGCAACCCAAACGGAACTGGATGCTAATCTTGCAAAGCAAAATGCTGCTGCCAAGACAATTGGAGGTTTTGTGAAAGAGGGTAAAAAGGATGATGCAGAGAAGGCAAAGCAAGAGGTTGCACAGTTGAAGGCGCATTCAGAAGAGCTTCAGAAAAATCTGGATGATCTTAATAAACAGCAGCTTGACCAGCTGGTGCTTCTTCCAAATCTTCCTTGCAAGGATGTTCCTGCAGGAAAAGATGCAAATGACAATGTTGTTGTAAAAATGGGAGGTAAAATTCCTGAACTTCCAGCAGATGCAAAACCACATTGGGAACTTGCAAAGAGTCTGAATATCATAGATTTTGATCTAGGAGTTAAATTAACGGGAGCAGGTTTCCCCGTTTACATTGGGAAAGGTTCTAAGATTCAGAGAGCTTTGATTTCTTTCTTCCTGGACAGAAATACAAAAGACGGATATACGGAGGTTCAGCCGCCATTGGTTGTAAATGAGGCATCTGCGTTTGCCACCGGTCAGCTTCCGGACAAGAGCGAGCAGATGTATTATGTGGGGTTGGACAAGTTCTACATGATTCCCACAGCAGAAGTTCCGGTAACAAATATCTATCGCGATTGCATAGTTGCAAAGAAAGATTTTCCAATCAAGATGACTGCTTATACTCAGTGCTTTAGAAGAGAGGCCGGTTCTTACGGAAAAGATGTGCGAGGACTTAACAGACTTCATCAGTTTGATAAGGTTGAGATAGTGCAGCTTTCATTGCCAGATGTTTCTTATAAGGCTTTGGATGGAATGGTTGAACATGTGGAGAAACTTGTGCAGGAGCTTGAGCTGCCTTACAGAATTGTAAGATTGTGCGGCGGAGATATGAGCTTTACCTCTGCAATTACCTATGACTTTGAGGTTTTCAGCGCCGCTCAGAAGAGATGGCTGGAGGTAAGTTCCGTATCCAACTTTGAAACTTATCAGGCAAACAGAATGAAGCTTAGATTTAAAGATGATGACGGCAAAATAAAGCTGGCTCACACTTTAAACGGCAGCTCCCTTGCATTGCCAAGAATTCTTGCGGCTTTGATTGAGAATAATCAGACTCCTGACGGCAAAATTAAGATACCTAAGGTATTGCAGGAATTTACCGGTTTTGATATCATAGGCTAGAAAATTTCTGTCGCGACAGATAATATAAAAGTTATATTTGCTCCGCAGATGGAAAACGAGAAAGTTATATTGGGAATTGACCCCGGAACCAGGATTCTTGGTTTCGGGGTTGTTCGTATCTGTGCGGGCAAGCCACAGCTGGTTGATTTGGGAATAGTTAATCTTACAAAAGAAGGGAGTCATTTTCTTGTTCTTAAGAGGATTATTGCAGACGTGTCCAGAATTATCAGAAAGTATAAGCCTGATTTAATGGCAATTGAAGGACCTTTTTATGGCAAGAATCCACAAGTTATGCTTAAGCTTGGAAGAGCGCAGGGGGCCGCAATTTCTGCCGGACTGCTTAAGGATATTCCAATTTTTGAGTATCAGCCTCGCAGTGTAAAGCTTGCAGTTACCGGAAAAGGTTCTGCTTCCAAGGAACAGGTTTCCAGTATGGTACAGAGAATTTTGAATTTTAAGTGCACTTTAAAATATTTGGATGCCACTGATGCTCTGGCAATTGCGTTGTGTCACTATTATGAAGAACACAGTCTTGTTGCAGCGGCCGCACGGGAAGATGCCAATATAGCTATGTCAAAATCAGGGATTTACACTGTTAATGTTAATCAGAAAGGCTCTGCTTTAAGCATGAGAATGGGCAAGATGGGACTTGGTAATGTTAAAAGTTCCGGTCATAAAGGCAAGGGTGGATGGGAGGCCTTTGTCAGCGCAAATCCTGGCAGGACAATTGAGAGTATAAATGGCGGCAAGGAGAAGAGAGTAAAATCTGTCGGGAATAAAAAATAGGTCGGTAAAAAAAGTTAGTTTGTCGGCAAACCCCAAAAATAAGTACTCTTCAATTTAACTTTCTGCATCTTTGTACGTCAAATAGCCGTGTTGTTAAGTTTTTTGTGCAGCACGTGGGACAAATACTAAAATTAAATTTATGGTTAGAAAATCACTACTGTTTTTTGCTCTTGCTTTGCTTTTTGTAGCGGGTTCTTTGTCTAAAGGATATGCTCAAAACGTGTTGAAAATAAGAGTGTTGGATAGCGCATCAAAAGCTCCCGTTGAGTTTGCCACAATGTCCATCAAGTATATTGGGGAGACGGT
>Ga0116171_10001463_pt1 | contig 23412 bp, 21 predicted proteins | sample AD_JPNHW2_MetaG_FD_89798 | JGI IMG/M metagenome (GOLD analysis project Ga0116171, IMG submission 89798) | Active sludge microbial communities of municipal wastewater-treating anaerobic digesters from Japan - AD_JPNHW2_MetaG | ecosystem: Engineered > Bioreactor > Anaerobic > Digestate | place...
ATACGGAGGCAAAAGATGACTGGAAAATTATTTTCACTTCACAAACGAATTAAAAAAAACAAATCCATCTATTATTGTCAGTTCAAACTCCCCGACGATTCCTGGAGTACTGCTAAAAGTACTGGTGAAACTTCAAAAGTAAAAGCTGAAAACTGGGCTATTGATTATCTACGAGCCGGGAAAATCATTAAATCAGAAAACACTACCCTTGAAGAATTTGCTGTTGATTTCTTTTCATGGGATGGCGAATGGGCTATAGACAAAAAAGCGACTGGAAAACGCATCTCCGAAAGACAATGCATAAACAAACAACGTCAAACAGAATTATATCTGCTGCCTGCTTTAGGGAAATATAAACTCACAAAAATTGACAGAGCAGCTATTAAAACTTTCCGTAACGAATTATATAAACGGGGACTTTCGGGATCGACTATTAATAAAACTCTCTGCAATCTCCACACAATATTGGATTATGCATGTGACCAATCCTTAATCAAAAATATTCCTAAAGTTGAAAAAGTAGCAAATAATGAAGGTGCACAAAAAGGTATCTTAAGCAAGGAAGAGACTAAAGAATTATTCTCTCTGACCTGGCCGGATTACAGAGCCTATGTAATGAACTTAACTGCTGCAAGCACAGGATTGAGACGCGGTGAATTACAGGCATTACAGATTAAAAATTTCCATGGAGATTATATTGAAGTTGAAAAATCATATGATCCCATTATGAAAAGATTGAATACAACAACAAAAAACGGCAGGACCAGACGTGTCATCATTCCCGGCATGGTAAAACAATCACTGATAACATTGATAGCCTCAAATCCATATGAAGACCAGGATTCATTCATTTTCTTTTCTGAATTTCCCGAGAGACCAATCCACGGAGAGTATGTTAATTCATGCCTGTATAAAGCAATGGAGAGTATCGGTATATCAGAAACAGAAAGAAAAAGAAGGCATATAACCTTCCATTCATGGAGAGCTGCATTTAATTCCTGGCTTATCAATGCAAAAATTCCCTTAGCAAAGGTTATGAGTCTCACAGGCCATATATCTCCCAGGATGGCCCAGGAGACTTATTTTCGCCTGGATGACCTTGAGGATGTTAAACTTATTCAGGAATCAATTTTCACAGCGTCGAACGAAGTAATTGAAATAAAGCCAGAGAATGTAAGCAAGACATTAACTGATTTTACTTAACCGGCAACTTGTTAGACAAGTTAATGCATTAACTATTCATACTTTAGTTAAATTCTACAAGAATTTTATCTATATTACTGATACAGTTTTTTATGTCAGGTCAGTTCAATTATGAATTCAACTTATGCAACCTGCTTGACAAATGGTTATTTGCAGTTATTAAAAGTTAATTATTTTTATCACACCAAACCCTCCGGAGTGAGGTATAATTATGCTCTACAGAAAAGAATTTCTTCAACAAACAGCTACTATTATCGGTTCATATCTCGGGCTAAGCCAATTAGCCTTGAAACTATTAGCTAATGAATCAATCACGACTACTGATAAAACTTACCTTAATTTTGCAAACACCAATCAACTAACCAAACTTATGTATGATATCGACAGTTTTGGTGATCCTGGAGAAGGGATAAGAATATCAGAGGAAATTTTTATTCCCGGTATCGAACTCTTAAAATTCATAGAATTATATTCCACAGAAATTGGAAAACGATACAATTTAAAACCTGACAAAAATGGTTACATCGAAGGAATTATTTTCTCCAAATTAAACGACACATATCTTGAACTTATAGAATCGCTGATTAAAATGTTCGAAAACATTATTTTTGATTATTATTCTAAAGCAGTTCGCTGTGCGATACAGGAGAATGTTGCGAATGTTTTATATGCTGAATTGAAGGATATTTATTCAGCTATTCAGCTCTCGGCGAGAAAATGGAGATCTGACATATTTGATAATACAGATAAAGTTAACAAAATACCAAAGAGTATAATTCTTACAAGTGCTGCCAAATACAAAAAGGAATACCCGGTTTGGGATTTTGATCTGACAGAAATAGGAAGAATTGTCTCAGATTTTATTACTCCTGATGCATCTGAACATTTTTTCTTTATAGTTGATCATTTTAATTATATTCTATCACACTTTAGATATAGTTGTAAAGCTATATTCTCACGCTACTCTATACTTGACTCCTTTGAAAAACATTACGAATTGGTTTCAAAAGATAAAGAGCAAATTACTTCAAATAATGAAATCATATCAGGTTCCAAGCAGTTCATTAGTAAGATCTTTTTTACATTATTATTCCTTGAATTGACAATAAATAGGATGAAACTTATCGGAAAAAGAAGCAGATCCGGTATATTTTCAAATGTTGATCATGAAATGTTTCAGATTGAGTTTGAGAGTCTTGCTGACACCATAAAAGAAATAGCAGAAAGACCCGCTTTTAGCGGCAAGCTTCTTTTTGACGGAGGTTTTGAAATTAAACCAGTTCTCATAAACTCGGATGGCATATTGGGTAAGATCAAAATTATGACGATTAACCCCTATATTCTCGGAATACAAAATTCTTATGGAGAAAATACTATATCAGTAAATACACAGGATGATTCAAATCATTCAATACAGATTCTGGATAAAGCTCTTGAAAAATTAAAAGATATAAGAGATAAAATTCTAGGAGAAATCGACAAATGAAAATTACTATTAATCCATTAGAAATTCCTGAAAATGAAAAACTATCCATACTTCTAAAAAACTTGAATGATACACAGGATATGTTTTCACGTATTAAAACTGCATTAAATAATCAGAAAGTAATTCTTAATTCAATTCAAAAGATACGACAGAAAACAAATGACACTGAATCTGAATTAGCTTTTCTTATTGATGAACTGGACAAAATATCTGATAATTGTACCGAAAGTAATGTCCCGCTAATTAATGGATCATTCAGCCGTTATAATCCATTATCTTCAATCTGGTTTACGGTAGGATTTAACTCTTATAAAAAAGTACGTATTTATCTACAAACAATGACATCATCAGGACTTGGATTAAAATCAGCAGGAAAGATTTATTCACATCCGAATAATATCAAAAAGGCACTCGATAAAATTAACAAAAGTCTTGCCGATGTTGACGGATATTTAAGCAGAATAAAATTTATAGAAAGTTCATGGAAAGCTTCAATACCTTCAACATATCAAAAGATCCGTCTAGAGCGTAATATAAAAAAACACCAAATAGAATTAATCAAGACAGCACAAAACAGCATACACTCAACTTATGGAATATTGAAAAGGTTACAAGAGCTTGCGACAAAGGCTGCAGATAAAAACACAAGGGAGCAACTTTATATCAATGTTGAGGTGTCATCGCTTATTAACGAAATTGACAGGATTGCTTCGCAGACTAACTTTAACAGAATAAGGTTATTGAACGGAACTTTTTCAAAAACAACTGGGAGGTCAACGATGTGGCTTATAATAGGTGAAGGAATTCAGGACAAAAAATCGGTTTTTATCCCGGAGTTAAATGCCTATTCACTTGGACTCAAAGATAATATAGGTAAATCTTTTGTTGTTGCCGATTCAAATTATAAATTTGCAAAAGTCGTCAAGAGTTCTATAAAACAGTTAGCTGACGAGCATAACGCTTTAACTCGGATAATAAAAGAAATTGAAAAAATGGTGGATATAAAATAACTAAGGTAAACTGCAACTCTCCTTTTTTATTCTCAACATCTAATCCCATAATTGGCGGTTCAATTCATTTCGGGTACATATTATAATCGGAGTGAATCACGCCTTATTCACATCTACTAAATAAGTGAAAGAAATGAATCTTAGATTCATAATAACAAATGAAATACAGATATAATATTTATAAACTATTAATAACTGCTGTTAACATGATATCCACCAAAATAAAATTATATTTATTGACATTTTATCAATTTATCCATATCTAATCGAATATTAAATTTCTACTAATAAAATAATTACATTGGAGGTTTTACATGAATAAGATATTTATATCGATTATGATTTCCTTTGTATTGCTTGGGGCTATCCTAACATTCTCTTTATTTAGTATAAACAACGCTCAAGCAGCAGCTGATAACTGTACACTATGGTCGAAACAGGATAATGGCTGTTACTGGCGAACATGTGTAAGTGATTCCACTGGCCAGCAGTATTGCCAACAATCTTGCAATGGAAAAGTTACTAAAGTTAGCTGTCAATAAAAATTCTAAATCAATAAAATGTTTGCGAAATTAACCTGACTGAATAATTGAATTGATATCTAATCAAACAGAATCTACTAAAAGTTAAAACTTAATCTGGCACTATTTTTTATAATTGAGGATGTGATTGACTAATAAATCTCATCCTCAATTGAATAGTATTAAGAGAGATAAAATGACAACCGAACAAAAAAATCATTAAAACAGAATTGGATTACTAAAATTGGCTAAAATTGTTCAAAATTATATTGTAAAAAACATCAATTTTTACTTTGAAAATAATCCTAATTATTCAAACTTAAAATATTCACCTGACAGAAATTTACTTACAATAAGTTGTAACCATTGCATCGCATTCACTCAAATTATATACATCAAGAAGTATTTCGATTCCTTTTTAGGTTATCAATTTACAGTTTATGTTTTTTTTAATCTTGTATATAGTTAACAAATCTGATGACAGTATATATAATAAATGCTAATACAATCATTGTTAATAGTGCCCATATAACATAATAGTAAATCCAATAAATAGTTAATACTATCCAGCCGTTGCTTATACCAAAGAATTGATCTAGAATGGCTGTAAATGTTGAAAAAGCATCTTCTCCATTGAGGTAATATATTATAACAAATGAAATGCTATACAATGGATACATTATTTTTTTCATCCCAAACATCTTTTTCATATCTTTAAATATTTTAATGCTCATTTTCTCTCCCCTGTTATATTCAAAAATTTAATCATTTGCTATTACCTCACCGGCAATTCAAACTTCATATAAATATTGTCACGGTCAATAACCGGATGCTGCTTCCCCTCAGTGTACTCATCAACACTCTTGCTTACATAGTCCCGCAGTTCATCCACTGCTACTGCACCGTTTTTATCTATATCAGCCTTGCCGGATAAACCTTCAAGGATTGCCTCAGTGAAAGCACCGTTCTTCAGTACATCGAACTCCCATGAAGCTTCTCCTCCCATTGATGAGGAGAATACTACCGCGCCTGTGCGTCTGAACAGATCGTTATATATATATCTGCTTTTGTCGAAGTATCCACGTTTGTCCGTATACTCAACCACTATGCCCTTCGGAGTACGGGGATTTCCCTTACCACCTTTATTTTCATACACAACCGCTTTCCCTCCGGCAAAGTCATCCAGTTCACCAGAATCGCATGTATCCATGAGGAACATTTTTTTTCGCGGATTTATACCTGCAAGTATATCCTCTACTGTCTCGAAGTCTGCTGCTGTACCTTTTAAGTTTGTCATATCTGTGTTTTGTGTGAGATAGTAGTATGTCCTGTACTCATCGCTGTCGTGCATGCCGTGGCCGGATATAAACAGGACAACTGTGTCATCAACACCGGCATTTTTCACAAAATCTTTTGCCGACCTGATATTAACCGGAGTTACTTCCCTGCCTATATATGTCTTAACATTTATATTGTCATAATCTTTATTCATTGATGAAAACTTATTAGCAAGATCAAGTACATCATTTTCGGAATATTTAAGATCATTGATCGAGTCATCTTTATAGTCCGATACTCCGAATCCTATAAAATAGAGATTACCCTTTTTCTTCGCTTCATAATAAGCGAATGTGAGAGATCTGTACGACTCTACACCCTTTTCATTGAAACATGAAACTTCAACTTTGTTGTCACCAGTAGAGAGTTCAATAGTCTCAGTTATTTCCAGTTTTTTATTTCGATTGATCTTCTTTCCTATCTCGGGATACACTGGGACATCGTTGATATAAATATTGTATGATACGATATTGTATTCAGAATCTGAGAGTTTTATGGAGAGGGTCAGGTTCTTGTCTTTCTGTTCTGCTTTAAGTATCTCTGCTTTCGAGACATGCATTTCTGATGAAAGATCTGATCCTTTTATACCGTAGAGTTTTTCTAATTTTGAAATACGTTTTTTATATTGTTTGTAATATTCAGTGATGAGGTCTCGGTCAGGATTAGGCAATTTAGCAAGGATAAGGTCTGGCCTGTTATTCCTGATGGCGAACTGATCAATGTTCCAGCAGTTCATTCCGGATACCATGGCGACAAGGTCACCTCCGTGACGTGATGAGTCCCAATTACCGTCGGAGTCGAATATAATCCAATCCTTATTATCTGAATTCCATACATTGTGAGCAATGTGATTCATGAAAGCGACCCATTCTCCAGTTTTTATATTCCAGATACGTGAGGTATTATCTTCTGATCCAGACAATACATATTTACCGTCAGGCGAAAATGTTACTGATGAAACAGATCTCAGATGTCCGGCAAATGTCTTTATCTCTTCTCCTGTTGAAGCATCCCACAGTTTCATGGTCTTATCCATTGATCCTGATAATATGTATTTACCGTCAGGTGAGAAAGCAATAGATCTAATTATCAGACTATGCCCGGTAAATGTCTTCACTACTTTCCCATTTGAAATATCTAATAATTTTATATCTATATCATTCCCGGACCCTACTAATATATATTTTCCATCAGGTGAAAATACGGCTAAAACAAGCTGATCCCCATGCCCCGGAAAAGTAAATGTTCTTAATTCCTTTCCGCTTGCGACATCCCAAAGTTTTAAAGTTCCATCAGCTGATCCAGATAGTATATATGTACCATCTGCTGAAAATGCTACTGAATTAACATTCTCAGAATGCCCGCTAAATGTTCTTATCAGTTTACCATATTTGCATTTTATTTCCCACGGTTTATTTTCTAATGTACCGCCTGCGATATCCCAGAGTTTCATAGTCTTATCGGCTGAACCTGATAATACGTATTTCCCATCCGGCGTAAAAGCAACTGTCCAGACAGAATCAGTATGACCTGTATATTTTTTTGTCGTCTCATCCCATTCGCCAGTAAAGTATTGAATTACCTTTCCACTTGCAACATCCCAGAGAATTGCACAATCACCTGAATCACCGCCCCATCCACCGGAAACAAAGTATTTGCCGTCCGGTGAAAATGCTACGGAAGAAATCATATCAGAATGTCCGCAATGTACAAAAATATCTTCGCCTTTTTCACTTTTTAATTTTTCAGTATAACTTTTAAATTGTCTTTTATTCTGTGCATTAGTAAAATCAATTAGATCAACATTATAACCAGATGCCAATAAAGCATATTTACCATCAGGTGAAAATACCGTAGAAACAATTGGAGTTCCATACGAAATAAATCTTCTTAATAATTTTCCATTTGAAGAATCCCATAATTTAATAGTTTTATCTCCTGTACCGGATAACACAAATTTTCCATCTGATGAAAATGCGACTCCGAAAAAATTATTAAAAATTGCAATTGTTTTTACTAATTTCCCAGTAGCTATATCCCACACGTTTATTGTATCATTATTTGAAAAACCGCATGTTGCTGAAAAAGCATAATTTCCATCTTGTGAAAATGCTATAGATGATATTTCATTTGAGCTGGTAAATGTCCTTATCTCTTTTCCGGTTGAGGCATCCCATAGTTTCAAAGTTTTATCATATGAACCAGATAATACAAACTTACTATCCGGGGAAAATTCTACTGAACTTACAGAATTCAGATGCCCTGTAAATGTCCTTAACTCTTTTCCAGTTGAGACATCCCATAGTTTCATTGTATTATCACCTGACCCTGACAATGCATATTTATAGTTTGGTGAAAAAGCTACTGATTTAATAGTTGATGAATGACCTTGGAATGTACGTATTTCTTTTCCAGTTGAAATATCCCAGAGTTTCAATGTTTGATCTTGTGAACCTGATATCGCATATTTCCCATCTGGAGAAAATGCTAGAGAGAAAACCATATCAGAGTGACCGGCTTGTATATTGATCTCTGACTTAAGATTACTTTGTGCATTTAGTATTGGAGAATCTAATGGAAGAAATAGTATAGCAAAGAGTATTATTCCAACACCGGATAAGTTGGATATTAACCGGCACATGTATACTTTTCCTAAATAAAAATAGTGAAATATTAGGTGTAAAAAATTTATTCTTTTCATAAACATTCTCCCAAATGAAACTGTTTATTCAGCTTAGATTATATTTTGCCTCATCAATATGTTTAAACTGCAATTAATCTTATGAGTTTAAATTCTTTTACAATTATATCAAAACGACCGTATAGCTCTAATTCTCGCACTATTGCCTTTATGTAAAAAGTTAACCTGTTCTCCACCATACATGGTTTGGAGCCATGCATTATCTACACTATCCTCTGAAGAACTCCAATAGCCTCCACCTCCAAATCCACCAATATTCCTAATATATAAATTTGTACGCATTAGATTAAGCTCATCCTTTGAAGGCAGAAACCAATCAAATTTTTCTCCCTGGAAATAATCAGCACACATCCTTGCGGCATAGTCGCCTTCTCCCTGTGTATTAATAATTTTTAATGTGTTCGATTTCCCTGTACCAAGATCTGTACCGGATGCTCCAGTTTGTATATAACTTCCATTATTCCATTGTTTTCCATTACCGCCATACAAATCTTCAGGCGCTGCTTCTAAATATCTCCAGCCGTCTTCATAGAAGCCTTTATCGTAAAATATCCATCCCCCAGCAGGGCCCCGGTCGCCTATCTTGTAAATTTTGATTTTACTATTTACAGCAGACTCGAAGTTTTCAACACCCTTCCTGTACCTGTACACCGCCATCCCTTTCACTGCCTTATCCCATAGTAAACGGTTTTTACCTTCTGCTTTGCATTTCGCTATAGTCAGCATCGGAAAAGTAACACGCAGATGTACTACTTTACCCTCTATCCGCACGTATAATAAATCTCCAATCTGCAAATCATTCCCTGCCGTGGGCGATCCTACCAAAACTTCTGATGTCTTTTTATCGATCTGTTTAACTTCACCGACTTTTTCTCCATCTGCTTGTGAATGTATAGCTCCGGTTGATGCAATAATCAATAACGCAATAATTATTGCTGATTTTGTTACGAAATTCATAGAATGCCTCACTATCTTATTGAGTTCGATTTTTTTAAAAGCATATACCTGACATTTTTGTTAAGGTCAGCATACTTCACAAATAGGTATCAGCGTGTTTCAGTAAATAAAATCTGAAAAACTACTCCGAACTTTAAAAAATATAGAATACACAACAAAACAATAAGCAAACCCAATATTGTTATACCCCACCGTATAAAGAAATCAGGTTTTGTGTTTATAACTTTATCAATTCCAATCAGGTTTTCATTTTTTTGCTCCATATTCAAATTCCCAATTCCAGTTGATTTTTTACTAACTCATAGTAAAAACCTTTTAGATTTATCAATTCATTATGAGTTCCAACTTCTTCAATTGAGCCTTTATTGAGCACTATTATTTTATCTGCATTTTTCACTGTGCTCAATCTGTGTGCAACAATAACAACCGTTCTATTATGGAAAAAGAGATCCAGATTTTTCATAATAGTATATTCATTATTCGCATCCAGAGAGTTTGTTGCTTCGTCAAAAAATATATATTCAGGATTTTTATAAACTGCTCTCGCAATTAATACCCGTTGTTTTTGACCCTGGCTTAATCCATGCCCTTCAGCACCAATTTTCGTATTATAACCTGATGGCAATGATTTTATAAATTCATCAATATTAGCTATTTCTGCCGACTGCTGTAATCTATTTTGATCAATGATTTCATCTTTTAAAGCAATATTTTCTGCTATAGTTTCTGAAAAAATATAGCCATCCTGCATAACAAGACCACATTTTTCTCTCCATGAGCTGCAGCTGATATCTTTAATGGGAATTTCACCTATTTTAATCTCTCCGGATACAGGCTGATAAAAACCAAGTAAAAGTTTTAACAGTGTTGTTTTACCGCTCCCGCTGGATCCGACTATTGCTGTTATCTTTTTATTCGGCAGGACGAAGGATACATTTTTTAAAACTTTTTCTGAGTATGGATCCCCATATTGAAAAGATAAATCAGAAATGACGATATCCGCATCATCAGGTATAATTTTAAAATTCATTTTTTCTGTGTCTTCTTCATCCTGCTTCTGATGAATCTCATCAATTCTTTCAAAACTTAATTTAGCATCCTGAGCTACGGCTATGAAATGCACCAGCTGGTCAACGGGACCGTTTAACTGACCTATAATAAACTGGATAGCAAGCATCATCCCTAAAGTAATATCGCCCTGAATAACTGAATAAGCAGAAATGAATGTTATAATAATGTTCTGAGATTCCTGTATTAATGTACACCCCGATTGCTGCTTCTGTGTTAATGAAAGACTTTTAATACCTGTTAAAAAGAGATCATCCTGTATCTTTATCCAGTTTCTGATTTTTTTATTATGACATAGGTTAAGCTTTATTTCCTGCATTCCCATGATCAATTGAATAATCATATTCTGATTTTTTGACGTTTCTTTGAATCTGTAATAATCAATTTCACGACGCTTCTTAAGGAATAACAGAATCCATATAAGGTAAAAAGCCGTTCCTGCCGCAAATATTATAAATATTTTAAAATTGTAAATAATCAGTACAACGCTGAATACGATAATATTTATTACTGTAAGGGCTATATTTAAGAATGAATTAGTAATAAAATATTCTATTCTCTGGTGATCTCCAACACGTTGTAAAATATCACCTAACATTTTAGTATCAAAAAAACTGATGGGCAACCTGATCAGTTTTATCAGGAAATCATAAACCAGGGAGATGTTAACAGGTGTACTTATATAGAATAAAAGCCAGCTTCTTATATGATTTACAAATATCCGGCTAGATATTAAAATTAACTGACCTGCTAAAATTATTTTCAAAAAACCGATATTCCGATTATTGATCCCCTTGTCGACAATCATCTGTGTTAAAAATGGAAGAACCAGCTGAATCATGCTGGCAATGATCATGCCGATAATAAGTTGTGTTAATAGCTGATAATAAGGTTTGAGATATGAAAATAAAAAAATAAAATTTTTATTTCGTGGCGGATTTTCCTGATTAGTATAGAATTCAGATGAAGGTTCCAACAGGAGAGCATAACCTTCATTATTGCCGGCATTTGACCAGTGTTTTAAAAACATTTCTTTTTTATACTTAATTTTTCCATGAGCAGGATCGGCAACATAGACTTTATCTTTATTAATTTTGTATATTACAACAAAATGATTATTATCCCAATGAGCGATGCATGGTAAAACATTTTCCGTATCAAGATAATCAAGCGAAACACTAACGCAACTGGATTGCAGACCGATCGAAACGGCTCCTTCCCGGAGAGCAAGCAATGAAGCCCCTTCTCTTGTTACATAACATTGATCTCTCAAATAACTTAAAGAATATGATTTGCCATAATATTCCGCGATCATGCGTAAACATGTCGGACCGCAATCCATTAAGTTATATTGTTTATACAATATAATTTTTTTTTTATAAGTCATTTATATCAATGTATGAAATGTATTTTGTACGGTCATTCCTGTGATTGAATATTTTTTCAACCATGTCCTCGTGATTAATGGATAAATATATAAAGCTTAAAAAATCAAATTTAGTCCTTAACCGTAAAAAATCACATTCTTTCACGGACGGATTTATAAAACTATTCGCCGTCATCCTTCTTGCCGCACATATTTCGCAAAACCTGACATTCCAGCAGTTCCGGCATTCACTATTATTAATAGCGCCGTTGTAACGCTGGTACAAATCAGTCATTTTTTCAATGTTTAGCCCCGACCTGCAATTCCCTATCGGCATAGAACCGTCTGTTTTATGACATATAAGAAAATTGCCGTTAGCAGCAACCATAAGATTATCATATCCCATAGGACAGGTAATCAAAGTCATTAAAGAATTATTTCCAATGGGATTGTCATAATTAATACCGGAAAATTTAAATATATTTGAAAAATAGTTTATTTCATTGTCAATATTTTCAGATTTCGATAAAATATTGTTTTTAAAATCGGACAGATTATCTTTTATTAACCTGTTATATTTTTCAGTTTCAGCCTCGATATCCGGTACAAAAATACCGGTATATTCAGCAGGGAAATGAGCACAATTTAAAACTCCTAGCCGGCTGTTAAAATCAAGACATCTATCAACATCGTGCTTCTGGGTATAAACACCAAAAATAGACACCTTCTCCTTAAAATAATGTTCATTGAATTCTTTAATTTTCATGAGGTTGGAATAAGCTTTACTAAAAGTCCCTTCCCCGTTTTCATAAACCCTGCATCTATCGTGCTCTTCCCCCGGACCGTCAAGGCTTGCGTAAAGTAAAACATTGTTATCAACTAAAAAATGCAATATCTTCTCGTCCATTATTGAAAGATTGGTATTTATGCTGAACCTGAGATCGCTTTTTTTAATTGAATATTTCTCCCATGGTAGATTTTTAAAATATTCAGAACTTTTTATAACCAGGTCAAAATTTAAAAATGGTTCACCTCCATACCAGGATAGCCCGGGAGGGACTATTTGAAGAAGTAATTTTTTTTTATCTTCAGGTAATCTACTGGCTACCTGAATGTACTTTTTAAAATAATAATTAATTCCACTGCATGCATCATCTTCGGTTAAATATTTCTTGGAATGCCGTCTATACTCTTTTGACAGTGTGTTCCTACAGTACGTACATCTATAGTTACAATCCTCTGTTACTTCCAGGCAGAATTTTCTAAGGATAATGTTTTCATCGAAATATTGCAGCTGCTGTTTTATTGAATCCCTATCGACGGGTGATATTTCGTCAGCAGGACCTTTGATAAAAGTCCCGCAATCTTTCAATCCTTTATATTTTACAAGGAGTTTTTGAACCGATTCGCAATTCAATTGTGTTGAGTGTGTTATGAAGATCTCTTCTTCGGGTCTGTCCGTTAAAAAATCAATTAATACGTTAAGTTCTTCATTGGAAATTATAAACATAAAATGGGGTTTTGCATCATAAAGAATAAATTCATCCCCATATTCAAAAATTTTGATTAGTGGGTAGTACTTTTCAAAAAAAGATAAATTCTTACTACTGCTGAAATCATATTCAATATTCATTAAACATTACTCCCTCATTATCAACAAACCTTTGTCAGCTAGAATGTTTATCCTTTTTAAAACAAAATAATACCTGCATTTATTGATATTAAAGTTTATGAATTGTAAAAGTCAGGTGTTAAGCAGTAATTAAGAAACTACCTTATAAAAAAATATTTGATACTGGAATTCAACCATGGATTCCAGTATCAAAATAAGCATTTAATCTCATTTGGTACTTGCCGCCACACTCGCCATTTGCCAATCTCTATTCCCTTCCATTTGGTACTCTCCGCAGGTGCAGGAACAATAACAATCACTGCCACTACCTCCTTTTATTGATTTTGCAGTTTCTAAATCAATCTCTGTGACCCGTTTCAATTTTACCATTATGTTGACCTTCCTTTTATTAAAAACTTAAATGTTTATACTCATTATAGAGTTCTAAATTCAAGCTATTTTTATAAATTACTGTAAATTTTTTTAAAATGCACAGTAATTTATAATTCAATAATTTTTTTTAAATCTGTTAGTATCAAACTATAGTGAATATTTGCCATATTCCTTATCAAAACGTTAACTTGCATTGATCTCCCGAAATCAATTTAACAGATTTATTAAAATGCTACACATGATCCTCAGGCCTATCTGCAAGGAGAGTTACATCCTCTTTTTTCGAAATAAAATATTCTACAATACGGATTCCGATATTCTCTAAGCCACAGATTATATATTACATAAATCAATCTCCGCATCCTCCACAACCTCCGCCACCGCAGCTGCTCCCGCTGCATCCGCTTCCGTCACTTCCTTTATTATTGTTAAAATATTTTTTAGCAATAATAACCGTAAAAATACTAATGAACACATATATCCATGTCATAAAAACTTCATCATCTTTTTCACTGCTGATTCTGTCAACGGTCTGTTCGAAATGAATTTCTTCTCCGGTTTTCGAAGTGTTAGTATCAAAAGATACGATGAACTCCTTTTCAGTCAGATGCCTCTGTCTAGCAACGAGCTGCCATTTCCCGGATATATTCTCAATAATGTAGTCGCGAGGTGTGCAGTCTGTTATGAAAGGTTTCTGTTTCCCGGGGAAAACAAGAATATACTCTGAATTTTTTACATCAGTTTTAAAAACACCCGCCCATACTGCTCTTAAAGTATACAAATCATCATGTTTTTGCAGAAGATTGCTTAATACAAATGATAGTTTTATTATTTTATTATTTCCAGCTTCAACTTTATCAAAAAACCATTCAAGTTTATTTTCATTCGTGTTTGAAAGTATGATTTCAAGAGGATTCCCTTCATCATCAGTAGCCGCAATTTCAGTAGTATTATAATTTCCAATAAACTTAAAGCCGCCGGTTTTAACACCCGACGTGACATGATATTCTATATGCAGTGTAACTTTAACCATATTTGTATTCTGAACTGGTTCAAACACCGCTTTATATGAAGTTATGCTGTATCCCATCTGAGCAGCATCAGCGAATGATGATGATAAAAAGGTAATTGCTAGCAATAAAAATATTTTCTTCATAATCGAATTCCGTCTGCAGCTTTATCGAGTAGTCTTATTAAATCCATCATCTGCTGAAAGTATAAGGCCAGCTCCTTCTTACCCGGCTTATGCTTACCCGATTTAATATTGAACATTAGCCCGATGAATTCCCTGGATAATCCGAACTCATTGCATGCTGCATCCATAACCTCTTTTAAAGAAATGGGCGGATTTTTTTCCAGAAGAAAAAGTATAACGCGCGCAAGGTGAGCAAGTGATGTGAACCGTTTTATCAGTATATTTTTCATTATTTCCGGATTACCGCTTGCTCGCCAGTATTGCTGCTTAATACGCATACGTATACTTTTCAGATCGTGTGACAGCTGCCAGAGCATATTATTCGCATCAACAGATATTTGCAGAAGGATGTCCTCTCCGAAAAGCATAATGTGGGAATCTTTCATTTCAAGCATATCAATCTGGAAATATTTTGCAGAGTCTAAAAGATTTCTGCGGGAGAGAAACCGCGGCGCAAAATTTCGTTTTTTAGCCCAGTATTGAGCAATCCTGGCAACATGGTTAAGGTCAACAATGTTAAGGTCGGAATAGATAACAAGAAGATTGATGTCAGATGAATCCGGATTAAAATCAGTGGAAACGCAGCTTCCAAAAGCAATAATTGAGACAAGGTCGTCTTTATATAAACCGTAGATTTCATTTAAAAAATCATTCAGATCTCTTTTTATCCTGCCTTGCAGATGTAAAGAACTTATTCCTTCTGTTGAAATTTCCATAAAGCTGATACTCCTTATATAGTTTTTTTATTATGAAGTAGAAAACATTGAGGGTCTGCTCTGAACGGACTTCCATAATAAGCATAAGAAAGGCACTTAAGCCCTCCCCCGCATTCCAGCCGATAGCGGCAGCAGGCGCATTCTGCCGGGATACTATTATCACTTCGCAGTTGTAAAAATAACGGGGAATTTCTATACAGATCCTCGAGATTTTGACAGAGGAGGTTTCCGATAATTACAGGCATCCTGCGGCACGGCAGCAGGGAACCGTCTGGAAGAACCGTGATAAGGCTTATTCCAGCCTTGCAGCGATATGGTTTTGATTTTATTCCGTGTTCCTGCAATGTGATAAACTGCAGTGCGCGGCGCATGGTAATAACACTCCCTGTGAAAATATTCCACCGCAATTTACGCCTGAGACGGTAAGCACATTCAAAAAATTCCTTAACTTCATCAGGATCCATCATCAATGATGATATATTCCCCCCCTCCCCGATCGGTATCAGACGGTCGGTCCAGAGAACATCTGCTGATGTTTTTTTAGCTGTTTTTACAACTGCTTCAAATTCTTTGATATTACCCTTATGCGCTGTAAATGAAATATATGTGAAAATATTTTTTCTGCTGAGAAGTTTAAGTGACTTTATCGATTTTGAATAACTCCCTTCACCGCGGATTGTATTATGTAAATCTTCTCCCCCTTCTATGGAAATCTGCACAAATCTGCAGCCTGTTTTTTTAAGAAGGGTAATGTCTTGTTTTGTAATGGCAGTCCCGTTTGTAAGAATACCGTAACTGCACTGTTTTTTATAAGCAGATATATATTCGAGAAGATTCCTGAAATCCTCCCTTATGAAAGGTTCTCCTCCAGTGAAATTGATATGCCCATGGATCTTCCACTTTTTCAAAAGTCCTATATACTGTTCAATTATTTCTTTAAGCTGTTCAAGCGGAAGTTCTGGTATAATGTCATCAGTATTCTGATAGCAGTGGATGCATCGGAGATTACATCGCTCTGTTATATGCCATTGCAGGAGAAGAGATTTCGGAATATACAGATCGCTATTCATTTCTGGAATATTTATTATTTTATTTTTAATCAGATTTGATTCTGTCGCATATGCCATGTTTATCTGCACTCATAACATTTTTCTTTCAATCAGATTTTATTAAATATATTCGTATGCCCCGGTATGATATCAGGATAATGAAGATTATAATGGATGTTATGCGGTGTTCTTTTATAATTCATGGATTCTCCAGTGTTCCCATTGTCCTCTTTGAAAGAGAAACAGAGATGAGTCCTGAAAAACGGAATGGAATTAAATACTATTTAATTATTTAAAACAAGTAAATTGTATTGTAATCATAGAAAACTTATTGACGTTAAACCGCCAATGTGTATTGATTAATACTTTATAAGTGTTTTTTTGTCAAGAATGTAATGTATCATAAATGCAATATTATAAAAATCCTTAAAAATATTTAACGGGGTGTGCTTCTGAAAAAGAAGTTAGCATTATTTTAACTCCAACAAGCATTTTTAAATTTATATAAACCTGTTACAGGTCCAAACAATTTATTTGAATTTATTCATCAACGTTCATTAAAAAGAGGCATAATAACTTTAATGGTTTATTGTATTACTAGTAGTGCAAAATATTATTCAAATCGGTCTAAAGTTTGTGCATCAACCTACATTCATTTAGAACAATCTGTTGTAATGGAGAAATTAAAGAAATTTACTTTAAAGAATCTGTTATCAACTGATAGAATTGTCATGTACTTCTCTCTGTATGGATAAACTTCATTCTTCTAATAAATTTATCTGTACAGACAAGGGAACCTTTCAATATTTTTAATGATAATTACCTGTTTACTAATAATGATCAATAAAAATCAATCCTACTTCAATACTTCTATGCTCACTTCCCTGCTCTCCCAGTCAGTAGCCTTCAGTTTTGTTGCGGTTAATGTAATCCCCTTCGATTGATTAAACTTTTCACCCTCTTTTACAGACCAGAATCCTTCACCTTCAAGCGAATTCCTGTCGAGCCAATCAACTTTATTTTTGGTAAAATACGCTATGACAGTATCAGTACCTGCCGGTTCAGAGATGGTTATTCTGAATGAGTCATCTTCTGACGGTACCGTGTACTCCTTTCCTGCAATTATACTGTTATCCGGCTGCGATACATTCGGGAATAACACTACGACATCGCCGCCCGGCTGGATATCAACAATAGTGCAGTAGCCGTTTGTGTCAGACTTCAACTTAAAAGTAATATTAGTTCCGATTTTTAAAGAACCGGGATTACCCGCATAGATCTTTCCCCCATCCTCTTTTAATACCCAGAAATCAAAATTTATCTTTGGGCTGTCGTTTCTCAGTTTTTTAAGATTTTCCCTTGATAAGTATGATTCAATCCCTGCTGCAAGCTTATTGCCAAGTATATCTACGGATAAAATTTCTGATGACGCTGTAGAAATAATTTTACCTGTTTCAACTAAGACCGCCCTTCCGTTTACAGTGGAACCATTAACTGTGCCAACTATCATAACCTGTATGCCATAGATTTTACCAGCCTGAACAGCTGTATTCTCGTCAACAAGCCCGATCTGTCCTTTAATGATTTCATCTGTTATTTTAGTTATTTCCTCCTGTTCAACAAGAGATATAAATTTGTATTTACCCATAGATTCCATGATTCCTGATACTACATCAGGATTTGATTCATTTCCAGCCCTGGATGAGAACGGCATAACACCCACACGAACCGATGAGTATTGTGCAAGTGAGATAGAAAAAACAGTTAGAACAATTATTCCGGCAATAATCTTTAGTGTTATATTCATCTTGGTAGACCCTCCGGCAATATGTTAATTATATCAAACAATCGGCATATTCTATTTTAGATAAATAATTAAATCAATAATCTTTTTTATTAATTAATTCATCTATACACAACATTTTTATCCCATAATATTTAATTAAAGGAAAGTAAAAGATATTTTAACTTCAGAAAGATATGATTGATGTTTTAAACATTGATGTACTAAGTCACAAGTTTTTTTTAAAAATTGATTAATAAGCTTATATTTTGATAAATTCAGTACGATTATTAATAAGGTTGGGTATAGACTACATTTCCAATTTCTAATTTTAAACAGGTATAAGTGAAATGAAATATTGTATTATAACTTTATTAATAATTACCATTTGTTTCTTTGATTATACCAGATTTATTTTTGCTTCTGAAATATCCCAAAAGGAATCTCCTGAAAGGTTCAAAGTAGATTCACCAGAGAGATTCAAAAAGGATTCACCTGAAAGATTTAAAGTAGATTCTCCAGAGCGATTCAAAAAGGATTCACCTGAAAGATTTAAAGCAGATTCTCCAGAGCGATTCAAAGTTGACTCGCCAGAGAGATTCAAATAAAACATCCAAAGATTTGTTTTATACTTGGATAAATTTTTAATATAACAAAAATGCTTTATAAACACACACACTACTACATATTGACATATCTGTCTGATCTTATTACTAATTTTTAGATATTATACACTCATTCATTTATAAAATAAATAATAAGAATGGTAATGAAAGAAAATAATTTAGAAAATTGTAGCTTTACTGGATCAACGATCAATAAAGTTTTTTGTAATTTATATCCGATGTTAAATAATTCCCAACATTAGCAAAGTACTAAGTACTGAAGACACACAAAAAGATTTCTTAAGAAAAGAAGATACGTAAAAATTATTTTCTTTAAAATTGTAATAGCAACGAAACAATCGGCAATTGATATTTAATTTAAAGCGACATAATACTTCTGATTAAAAAAACACTACGACCGATCCAAAAACTATTACAGGAATTTAGATCGGCCTAAGTAGTATATGCGCTTAATTCTTCAGTTCACTTTCAGTAACAGTTTTAATAACCCGTTTTAATTTTCCTTCATGCATTATACAGGTTATTGCAATCTCGCCAAATTGTATTGTTGAGGTCTGATTATTCAGCCATTCAGTTATTTCATTTAAATTTTCTGAATTCATTCGGTTACCTCTTTAGACTGAAACCAGCTCTGAACACTTTCAATATTAAACCTCAAAGATTTCCCTACTTTAATATGTGGTAATCCCTGGCTCATAAGTTTGTACAACATTCCTCTTGAAATCCCTGCATACTTTAAAACATCTTCTGTTTTATAAAGCTTTTTAACAGATGCATGTATCATGACATCTGCCTTTTCCGGAACGTCGATAGTTGCGGCTGTTTGATTGATTGATAATACTTTCATGTGCGACATCCTCCATTGTTTTATTTATACCAACATACACACATATAGACAAATCATCAACTTTTATTCTAAAAATAATTCAATTTATGTCAACCCCGAGCATCGGAGGTAACATATTTATGACTTTTTTTATTTTCTGAGCTTGACGTTTAAGTACAGTATTTTAATTAGTCCAACAATCTGAGATTATAAAATAATAATTTATAGATCTCAACATTAATAAATGCAACCCTCATCTATTTATGTTGACATGAAAACTTCGACGCAATCAGTGTCGAAATATCGGAGTGCGCTTAAAGATAAAACTATATGGTATAATACATTATATAAAAGTTTAGAATCGGACTGGACATCTCTCTAAACTCGTCTCAACCCCATGTCATGCTGTCCAAGTGTGGCATGGGGACACTCCATTAAACCCGGAGTGAAAAATAAAGCTGTATGGAGTGTAAAAATGATTAGAGAGAATCTTAAGACTCATTATATCCTGGAAGATGGACAGACATACAAGTGCGAAACTACACGTAAATTTGAATACCGTACAGCATCCTTAAAAGCTATTAGGAATCTCGGCCTTATAGAACAGGACATATTATTTTTTGAATGGTTTATAGATTATATAAACAGTGGTGCGATGGATACACGTGTTGTTTCTGGGAACGTGGCTTTCTATATTAACTATGGCACATTATTAAAACAAGTCGGTTACAATATGATGCGCATGAAACCTAATACAGATTTTGATCATCATAAAAGGGCTATAACTAGATACATTACCAATTTTATCATTCCATTAAAATATACAGACGGATCAGGCAAAATAAGACAAATACTACAACGGCATACATTCAAAAATCCAGATACCGGGCATAACGAATCATATTTCATAGTTGATTGGTGTTTGCTAAATTTTATATTTACAGACCCCTATAATTCGAAAAGAATTCCTAGTCATCAGATTGAATATTTACCTTCAATAAAAACAGCTAATAGATACAAAATAAACCGTGAAGCCATTATAGCAGATATTAAAGCTTTTACCAGCCGTTCAGAATTAATACCATACGATACTTACCGTACAAGTATAGCACCAGAAGCAATCCCGGCAGATGAAACCGTATTATCATTCACGGATATAAAATCCTATTCTGCATATCTTAGAACTCAATTTAGTGGTAAAACAATACCCCACGTTCCCCAGAACGACAGGCCTGTTCCGCAAAGCGACAACAAAGAACAGTATTTAAGAAAAGTAAAAGAATTACCACTACTGAAAGTAGAAAAAGAAGTTGTTTTACAGGCGGATATGGATCTTAAAGATCCAATCCTTGTATCAGAAGAAAACTATGATAATGATATCCATAATAAAAGTAATATTCTAAAAGCATTACAATCACTGAATATTCCCATTAAAGCAGCAGAGGAATTAGTCAGCACTATGGATTATAGGAGGTTAGAAGCTGCCATCAGTCTCATGCAAAAGAATATAAGTAACGGAACAATAGTTAAAGTCCCAGCAGGGTATCTAAAAACTATATTGGCATCAGATACCATTGACAGGGTTCTGAATATTCCGCTTTCTGCACCTTCAGAACAGCCTGTTAAAGCTGGATCATTGATGGAACGGGTTTTAAAACGTTCTAAGCTTGATGAAGAACGTAACGCAAAACCAACTGTAAATGTTACGATACATGATGAGTATTCCAGAAGCTCATGTGGGGTTGATAGCATGCATCATTATTTATATAGGTGCGAATGTAAAGAAATTGTTCGTTCTAATGAAACAATATGTCAAGCATGCAATTCTAATATCAGCTTTGACAATGTGGATATTTTAATACAGGAATACTGGAAAGATAATCCTGATGTATATAATACAAAGGTATGGGCGTTTCAGAAAGAACAACAGTTATCACAAAGTATGAGGCATTACTAGCAGCATCGAAGAATCTTTTATCCTATGCCGGTAACTATTCTATGGTGCCGGCATAGGAAATGCCTTCTATATAATAATAAATACCATAATCTACCTAAGACCAACAAACTAATATACATTAAGTAATTCATTCATCGAGCAACGTGCATACCACTGCAAAAAATAATAAAGTATTTTTTTATAGATCATTTGATAATTGATACAGGATGGATCGTATTTTTAAGTCTTAAAAAATAAAATATTTCTCTGTGTCCACATCAAACAACACCTTTTTTTAAATTCGGCAATTGTTCCACAGCTCAAGAAAAATATAAAAGCCAGACCTGGTATAACAATACACTCGAACTCGAAAACGTTTCGAGCCCCCGGGTGTTAATTAAAACAACCAGGAGATCGTATCATGTCAAAAGAACAACTATCAATTTACGGAAATCTTTCAGTCAGAGGTTTCCCCGGAACTGCTATCTTAGCACTTCTAAAAATCTCACAGACCAACAATCCCACCTTCCTGCTCATGAAAATTGAACAGGAGCTTAATCATCTCACCTACATGAAACAGCTTAAAATCCCAACATCATCAAACGAAGTATTCACTCTCTTTAAACAAAATTAAAACAATAACAATGGAGGCAGTCTTATGAATAATGTAACTAAAATCAATGTAGTTGAAGAAGTAAAGAGCTTACCATGTATTGACGTTCCGGTATTTGAGCTTATCGATAATAACCCTCAGTATTGCGGAAGAGTTCGTAAAATTTATGGAGTAGCTCGTTTTCATGTAGAGCCGCGCATCATTGAAAGTATTATACCGCACCCTAAATCAAGTCAGGAACTTGAACAGCATATAAGAAGAATTGCTGAAAAGGTATCAAAAATCAAGCCCGGCCTGAAGTTATGCCCAACTCATAGTAATTGGTTAAAAATCTTAAATGACAAGCTTATACGAGTTGATCTATTATTTTCTATGACCGGCAAAGATGTAGATGTTAAATCCAGGAACTTTTCAAGAAGAAACCAGCTAGATTTTCATCTTAAAGATCAAAGCCAGTATCTTGGCCATTTGAATGTTAAAGTATTAAGAGGCAACTCTTCAATCGCACAGGACGATGGCGTTATTTACATCAAGGCTGGCACTCTTACGAATGAGCCTAAGTTCAATCCTCAAAAGGTCATATGCTATTCAGATTTTTCAGTAAACCAGCTCAGGAATCAAACACCAGTCATTAAAGGTATGGCAGTAATGATTCTTGCTGATAATTGGAGCAGTTTCTGTGAAAAGCTGAAAGTCTCCGATGATTTTCATGCAGTTGTTCCTGAAATCACGGTTAAATATGATGATGGAAGAGACTTCATTGCGTGTGAAGTTTTTTCTGTATTTGACACAATCATTTCGAAGAAAGCTTCTTTATCAATTCAGGCCGCAGAGCGAGTTCCGTTGACAGAATACGGTACAAAAATTGTTGAAGCTACATTCAAAGAAAGAATCAACGAGGTGATGGATGCTTATAAAGATCCTTCCGGATTAGCTGTGGCAGAATTCATCAATCAGGAGTTTAAGAAGATGAGAAACAAATCCGTTTATGACGAGGACTGTTTCTTCATGGA
>Ga0116171_10001465_pt1 | contig 23398 bp, 19 predicted proteins | sample AD_JPNHW2_MetaG_FD_89798 | JGI IMG/M metagenome (GOLD analysis project Ga0116171, IMG submission 89798) | Active sludge microbial communities of municipal wastewater-treating anaerobic digesters from Japan - AD_JPNHW2_MetaG | ecosystem: Engineered > Bioreactor > Anaerobic > Digestate | place...
CAGCGGGGTCAGAGCGTCCCAGCGGGGTCAGAGCGTCCCAGCCGGGGTCAGAGCATCCCAGCCGGGGTCAGAGCCTCCCCAGCGGGGTCAGAGCCTCCCTGCGGAGTGTCAGAGCGACCAGCCCGGGGTCAGAGCCTCCCTGCAGGGTCAGAGCCCGGTATTATGCAGCGCAGGATATATCGCTTCGACGGCTAGTCGACGGCTAGTCGACGGCTAGTTGATAGATCATTACACACAAAAAGCCCTGGAAAGGGCTTTTTGTAGTTATTTGTGTCACTAATGCCCCTCTCCGTCCGGAGAGGGGTTAGGGGTGAGGTCTTACTTCGCGTTGATCCACTTCATCATTTTTCTGAGCTTGGCACCTATTTTTTCTATCTGGTGCTGGCTTTCTTCTTTTTTTATCTTGTTAAAGAATGGACGGCCTTTTTCGTTCTCTTCAATCCAGTTTTTCGCGAATTTTCCGCTCTGGATTTCTTTGAGTATTTTTTCCATCTCTTTCTTTGTGGCATCAGTTACGATCCTGGGGCCGCTTACATAGTCTCCGTACTCAGCTGTATCGGATACGGAATACCTCATGTAATTTATTCCACCCTGGTAGATCAGGTCAGTTATGAGTTTAAGCTCGTGTTGGCACTCAAAGTATGCTATTTCCGGCTGGTACCCTGCTTTCACGAGAGTTTCAAATCCGGCTTTAATAAGGTGTGAACATCCGCCGCAGAGTACTGCCTGTTCGCCGAAGAGGTCTGTTTCGGTCTCTTCTTTAAATGTTGTTTCAAGAACACCTGCCCTTGTGGCGCCTATGCCGTGTGCGTATGCAAGAGCTATCTTTTTAGCTTTTTTGGAGGCATCGTTGTGAATTGCTATGAGTGACGGAACACCGCCGCCTTTTAGATATTCACTTCTTACAAGGTGGCCGGGGCCTTTGGGAGCGATCATGATTACATCAACGTCCTTTGGAGGATTGATTCTTTTAAAGTGAATGTTGAATCCGTGAGAAAAAACCAGTACTTTACCTTTTGTCATATAGGGGAGGATGTCTTCCCTGTATATCTTTTCCTGGATATGATCAGGTGCAAGTATCTGGATCAGGTCTGCCTTCTGTGCTGCCTCTTTTGCTGTCATGGGTTTGAAGTTGTGTGACTCCGCAAGTTTGTAGTTTGCTGTTCCTTTAACCTCTGCAATGATAACATTGAGTCCGCTGTCCCTGAGGTTCTGCGCCTGTGAATGTCCCTGGCTGCCGTAACCTATAACTGCGATCGTTTTGCCTTTAAGAATGCTTATGTCCGCATCCTTTTCGTAGTACATCTTGGCCATTGTATATCTCCTTGGTTTGATTTTATTCCCTGCTTACTCCCCGTTATTTGGGGCAGGGGAGTGTGTGCAATAATAGTTTGTATTATTCCTTTTCTTTCAGGATAGAAACAAGTCCCGTCCTCATTGATTCCTTTATGCCGTATGGTGTTGCAAGTTCAATAAACCTGTCGATTTTCCCGGAATCACCGTCAATGGAAAATGTAATGCTCTTGTGCGCCACATCAGCCACTTCAGCCTTGAAAAGATCGGCCAGCTGCAGCACTTCACTTCTTTTTGCCGATGTGCAGCTCACCTTTACAAGCGCAAGCTCCCTCTGAATCGAGAGCTGTGGTGCATGGTCGGAAACCTTGATTACATCAATAAGCTTATGCAGCTGCTTTTTTACCTGTTCAAGTATTTTGTCATCACCCCTTACCACTATAGTCATGATCGAAAAATCGGTGTCCTCTGTCCTGCTCACTGCCAGTGAATCTATGTTGTATCCCCTTGCGGAAAAAAGTCCTGCAACCCTGGCAAGTACGCCGAATTTGTTTTCAACCTTAACTGAAATTATATGCTGACTCATGTTATCTCCTATGCCAGTTCCCTCATAATTGTATCCCTGATAGTCTTGCCCGCGGGCACCATGGGGTAAACATTCTCCTCCCTGGATACGCTGAAGTCAATTATGATCGGCCTGTCTGTTATTTTAAGCGCTTTCTGAATTGCGGGTATGACCTCACCTTTTTTTTCAACCCTGATACCGGCGCATCCGTATGCCTCTGCGAGCTTGATAAAATCCGGGGCAAAATTTATACATGTATGCGAATACCTCTTATCCCAGAAGAGCTGCTGCCATTGACGTACCATGCCCAGGAACCCGTTGTTCAGTATGGCGATTATTATGGGGAGCCTGTGCTGCGCGCCCACAATCAGTTCCTGGATGTTCATCTGTATTGATCCGTCCCCGGCAATATCGATTACGCGGCGGTCAGGCCTTGCAAGCTGCGCCCCGATGGCTGCCGGTAAACCGAATCCCATGGTGCCGAGGCCGCCTGATGAAATAAACGTACGCGGTTCTGTGTACTTGTAGAACTGTGCGGCCCACATCTGGTTCTGCCCGACTTCTGTTGTGATCACGGCTTTCCCGTCTGTCTGGTGGTAAAGCTGTTCAACAACGTACTGCGGTTTGATTTCGTCAGAGTCCTTGTTATCATCGTAGTGCAGCGGATGATCCTTCTTGATCTTCTGCACCTCTTTTATCCAGGCGCTTATTTCAGGGGCAACTGCTATTTTATTCATTTCGTGCAGAATTTTTCTGCAGTCACCGACAATCGGCACGTCAACCATCACGTTTTTACTCACAGATGCCGGGTCTATGTCTATGTGAATCACCTTGGCGTTTGGAGTGAACTCTGAAATCTTTCCTGTCACCCGGTCGTCAAACCTTGCACCTATTGCGATCAGAAGGTCGGAGTTGTGTACCGCGTAGTTTGCATAATATGTTCCGTGCATGCCCAGCATTTCAAGTGAAAGGGGATCTGTTTCCGGGTAAACACCCATTCCAAGCAGCGTTGTGGTGATCGGGATACCTGTTTTTGCGACAAACTGCCTGAGCTCATCAGATGCATTTGAGAGTACCACGCCGCCGCCTGCGTAGATAACCGGTTTTTTTGATTCTTCTATAAGTTTACATGCTTTCTGTATCTGCCCCGGGTGACCCTCATAGGTCGGCTTGTATCCGCGTATTGAGATTTCATCGGGATATTCGAATTTATGTAAAGCGTTTGAAATATCAACAGGAACATCAATTACAACCGGGCCCGGCCTGCCTGTTGTGGCAATATAGAAAGCCTCTTTAATAATTCTCGCAAGGTCGCTGATATCCTGCACAAGGTAGTTGTGTTTGCATATCGGTCTTGTTATTCCTGTAACATCGACCTCCTGGAAGGCATCATTGCCGATCATTGAGGTCGATACCTGGCCTGTGAATACAACTAGCGGTATGGAGTCAAGGTGCGCAGTAGCGATCCCGGTAACCAGGTTCGTAGCACCAGGACCTGAAGTTGCAAGGACAACACCCGGCCTCCCTGAGGCGCGGGCATAACCGTCAGCTGCATGTATTGCTCCCTGTTCGTGTCTGCTTAATATAAATTTTATCGGCGCATTATAAAGCTCATGGAATATGGGGATTACAACTCCCCCGGGGTAGCCGAACATGTATTCAACATTTTCTTTAATAAGCGATTCGACTATGATCTGTGAACCTTTAATCTTCAAGCATATTCTCCTGTGCGGCAAAATCATTGTACGGGAAATATTGAGAATTTCTTATATTGGCTATGGAAAATGACCATATTTGTCAATTTTTTTTCAGTAATATTTTTATTGCATGCGGGAAACTCTAATAAGCGCGATTAATCAGGATGATGTTAACCATAAAATTCCCCTGCCGGGTATACCTGTAAATTCTGTCCCTGCAGGTGTTTTTTTTAACCGGGATATTTTTAAAGCTTGATTTGGCTGATGCGGAAGTTAATTTAAACATATCGGACCGAGTAAGCATTGTTTGCAGATGGAGAAAGATGATAAAAACAAATGTTGACCGTATTTTCAGGAGTATTGTAGCCCAGAATGCCCTGCATAACCTCAATTCAATACCCCACTCCGATGTTTTTTACAAGGAGATGGAATCTCTTTACGGATTATCCAAATCCGAGATAGATGTGATTATCAGTATTCTCAGGGAATCCCATAAAATACTGATAATGGAGATTGCAAGGGAGGATAAACACCGCAAGTATGAAAAAATCCAGGGGTATGTCGATGCTGACCTTATGACCCTTCAGAAGCTGAAGGATATTTTTCACAGGGCCCTTTCAGACGATTACGAGAGGGAGAACGGCAAAAAAAAGACTTCCCACCAGATTATACGGGAACTGATCCCCAGGCTGCAGTATATAAATCATACACCTCTCGGCCGCGTATTAAACAAGGCAATGATGCTTGATGAATATATCCACATGATTGAAAAGGACTACAAGGAATTCACCGAAGAATGGAAAGAGGAAAGCCTTAAGATCCAGCTCGAAATAAATAAGGAACTTCTGGCTGATTTCTCTGATAAAAAAAAGGCTGTAGTTCTACCGGATGAAGAGGAGCCTGCACCAAAGCGCAAAGCTGCTTACGTAAGGGCAGTTGATACTCCGCAGCACCAGGAGTATATGGACCAGGTGAACAGCGGGTCGGTCAATAAACTGCTGCAGATTTACGGTGTTGACTTCTTTTTCAGGGTCAACCTGCGTAAGTGCAACTTTGATTTCATCTCGCAGGCGCTTGATACAGGGGTAATTGACAGGAAAAAGGACCTTATGGAGCTCAAGGAGATGCTTAAAACAATAAAAAGTCATCTTGACTCAGATGCTGAACTTGAAAAGCACTACGAGGAGATAATGTCGCTTGACAGAAAAATCAGCCGTTTTATCTCATTCAGTAATAAATAGGGACTGACTGTTAATAATTAAAACATAAAGCCCCGGTTAATTTAATACGATATATAAGTAACTCATAAATAAAAAGTATATAAGCAGTAGGCGATGAAAAGAATAATAAAATTAACAGCCCTTGTTGCTGCGCTTTCAATTATGCCTGTGCAGCTCCATGCGCGTGAGTTCCTTAATACCGTACTACATCTTAATTTCGGCGGTATGTATTCCTTTGCCAATGTGGGTGACATTATAGAAGAAGAGAATGACGCTGCCGACCCTGTTTTAACGGGTGAAAAGTCATATTATGAGACAGCCTATACCGTAACACTTGATATAGTGCCGTTCGACCCGATAATTCTGGGGCTTGAATCAAATGCAATAAAGTTCGGTATAAGGGGATCATACGGTTTCAATTTTGTCCAGCAGAGGATAACCTCTGACGGGAATGTTTATGGCGACCAGCTGATGAAGTATGATTTATGGATGATCGGCCCTGTAATTCATTTCGCGCCTGTGATTGATCCCTCGGACCTGGACAACGAGTACACGGCAAGCAGCGGATTTACATTCTTTGCCACATGGGGCAGGCTCGGCGGCGACCTTACCGCATATCCGGCATTGAGAGATTATGATTCTGGTTCATCCCCTTCTTTGTACTCTGCAGGTATCGAGGGTTATAAAATCAATATAGGTTTCGGGGCGGAAATTGCACTCTGTTCCCTGAACTTCGGGATGAACCTCTATTATTCCTATACAAGTTACAGCCTTGACCGTGAAATATATTCCGGTGCCGGCAAAAACCATTATATGAGAGAGGGATGCCTTGAACTCTATATAGGGTTCCCTATAGAAACTTTCATCAAACCTTTTCTACCTGTATTCTGATCACTTCACCTTTTCGCACTGCGCTGTGCCGTCGATGTATGAATCGAGGCTGACCTTGCGCGCGTAGCATTCCGCGTCAATAAACTTCAGCAGGGGAAGAAACATTTTCTTTTCAACAAAACCGGGCATGGTAGTGACAGGCTGCTGTTTTTTATCCCAGAACATAAGTGCAGGGAAACCGTTTGCTCCTGACATGCTCATCAGGTATGCCGCGCTTGTCTCCCTGCCCATAATCATCATGCGGCCTTTGTCAGTTTCAGGATTTACACGGATGCTGATATAATTGCTGTTCATGTATGATATCACATCACGGTCGGTGAAGACCTCTTTGTCCATTTTTTTACAGTAGATGCACCAGTCTGTGTAGAAGAATATAAACATGGGTTTGCCCTGCTTCTTCGCGATATCAAGTCCCTCGCTGTAACTGTGCCATTGTACTGTTGTACCTGCCTGGATATCATTTGATGATAGTGCATCACCGGATTTTTCCCCGCATGAAAGTGTCGCGGCAAGCAATATCGCCACGGCCTGTACCATGTGCTGTATTTTGGTTGTCATGATTTTCTCCTTATGCTGCTGATTATTATAGTACAAATAAAGCTGATGAATGTTAAAATAAATTTAAGAAATTTCTAAAATTCTTTGTGAATCCGGTCATCAGTGAAATGCTATGGTGCAGCATCAGGCATGTTAATTCAAGAAAAATAATCATCCACTGCAGATTTATACCTTGACGCATCAGGTTATTTTCTGTGAAAATCGGCATTCAGGACAGTTGCAATCCCCCTGTCCGCCTTATATTATTACACGGAGATTAAAATGACTGTAACACACGATGAACTGAAACTTATCGCAAAGACCGTGCGCACGCTTGCGATGGACACTGTGCAGAAGGCGAATTCCGGACACCCGGGTATGCCCATGGGCTGTGCAGATATAGCCGCGGTATTATGGACAAAGATAATGAATTACAATCCGGCAGATCCTGCATGGGTTAACAGGGACAGGTTTATACTCTCGGCAGGTCACGGCTCTGTGCTTCTCTACTCAATGCTGCACCTTTCCGGTTATGAACTGTCGCTTGATGACCTGAAAAGTTTCAGGCAGATGGGGAGTAAAACACCGGGTCACCCGGAGTACAGGCACACACCCGGTGTCGAGACAACAACGGGTCCCCTTGGCCAGGGCTTTGCAAACGGTGTCGGCATGGCAATGGCGTCAGGTCTTCTTGCAGGGGAGTTCGGCAGCGGTATAATTGATCATTATATATACGGAATAGCAGGCGACGGCTGTATGATGGAAGGGGTCTCTGCTGAGGCCGCTTCACTTGCCGGCCACCTGGGTCTTGGCAGCATAATATATTTTTATGATTCGAACCGTATAACAATTGAGGGATCAACGGATATTGCTTTCACAGAGGATGTGGCAAAGAGGTTCGAGGCGTACAACTGGCATGTGCAGAAGATCGACGGGCACGACTTTGATGCGATTGAGGGCGCAGTCCTTGCGGCGCAGAAAGTGAAGGAGAGGCCGTCGCTGATCATCGCCTCCACTGTTATTGCAAAGGGGAGCGCGTGCATGGAGGGGAGCGAGGAGTCTCACGGCGCGCCCCTTGGTGCTGATGAGATAAAGGCTTCAAAGGAGAAACTCGGTTGCGCGGCCGGTGAATCATTCTGCGTTTCTGCTGAGGTATATTCTATATTTAAAAAAGTAAGGGATCAAAAGAAGTCTCTGTATGATTCATGGAAGAAAAAGTTTGATGAAGAGATAAAGGGAGAAAAGCGTGATAGATGGAATAAATTTTTTACTGCCCCTGACATCGCGGCGCTTCGCAAAAAAATGCCCGTGTTCAAAACAGGCGAAAAGATAGCCACACGTAATGCGGGGGGCAAGGTACTTGAAGTCCTCTACCCGGAGCTTCCCAATTTTATCGGCGGCTCAGCGGACCTTGCGCCGAGCAACAAGACCATGGTGAAGAACGTCAGCCAGACAGGGCACGGTAAACTGGGACGCATAATTCACTACGGTGTGCGCGAAAACGCAATGGGGTCAATACAGAACGGGATTGCCTATTACGGCGGTTTCATAAATTTTTCTGCGACTTTCTTCGTGTTCATGGACTACATGCGCCCCGCTCTAAGGATAGCAGCCCTTGCCGGCCTGCAGTCGATATATGTTTTTACCCATGATTCCGTTTTTGTGGGAGAGGATGGCCCGACGCACCAGCCTGTTGAACACCTTGCTGTATCCCGGGCAATCCCCAACCTTGACGTGATAAGGCCATGCGATGCAGAGGAGACGCGCGAGGCATGGATTGCGGCGCTTTCACGGACAACCGGGCCTACGGCGATAGTACTGTCGCGGCAGAACCTGCCTGTCCTGGAAAGGATAGAAGGTAAGGGCGCTGATAAACTTTCAATGGGCGCTTACGTTGTTTATGATAATGAAAAAAATGACATTACTATTTTAGCCACCGGATCAGAGGTCCATGTTTCTGTCGAGGCTGCGCGCATACTTGCGGGTAAAGGTATAAAGGCAAGGGTCGTATCAGTGCCGTGCCGTGAGGCTTTTGACAGGCAGAGTGAGAGTTACAGGGAATCTGTTATCGGGAAGGATGGCGCTGATGTTGTTGTCGAGGCCGGGCGTAAAACAGGCTGGGAGGCCTACTGTAAACTGCGTTCACTCTACATAACAATTGAGGGATTCGGTATGTCCGCGCCTGATTCAAAAATAGCCGAACACTACGGGTTCACGCCTGAAAAGATAGCAGAGAGAATTCTGTCGCACAGAAAAAAATAAGCGTGGTTGTCGGCTGAAGAGCCTCCGCACCCCTGGAGGTGGCAAGGCAGACTTTAAAGTATCCGTAAAAAAATCTGACTGACTGTGAGCAGTACAGGCCGGGAAGCGTGGAGGCGGAATATGGCTGATACAGTACTGAGTGATAAAAACGTCTACCCATCGGAAGGAATAATCTTTTCACATATAGGTAAGTCTGCGAAGCTGTGGATTGAATTTTTCAATTACCTGCACGCAGAGCATCCCGATTTTACAGAGGAGTGGCATTATTACAACGACGGGAAGAGCTGGCTTATGAAGGTCCGGAGAAAAACAAAAACTGTTTTCTGGCTCTCGCTTGCGGATAAAACATTCAGGACAACTTTTTATTTTCCATCAAAAGCGGAACAGGCTGTCCTGGGCAGCACTGTCGCTGATGAATTAAAGGACACCTTCAGAAACAGGAATAAAGATTCAAAGATACATGGAATTACTGTCTGGTTCCATAATAAACAGGATCTTGAACAGGCAAAGATCCTGTGTGATCTGAAGCTGAGCCTGAAATAACTTATATTTACCTGACACTCCGCAGCCTGTGCAAATATGCATAAGAAATTGCGGCAAAAAACTGCTTGCCTAAAACTCAGTCATTTCAGATATATAACCAGTTTCTCTGCCGAACGGGGGAACAAACAGTCAAGGTCTATTCAGGGAACCGGGTGTAAATCCCGGGCTGTCCCGCAACTGTAACCATTTTATGGAAGCCAGGTCGCTGAATATGCCTTACAAACCGATACTACTTTCGCGGAAAGGGGGGTTTGCAATGGAAAGGTTCTACTTTATCCTGCATATTAACAACTTCAACTAAAAGTCTCCGGATGCATCATCCAATGTCTTGTTTCATTTGTCATCCCGAACGAATATCAGCGAGGAAAAATCTCGTTGTTACGCATAGTGCCTGCAGCGGCCTTAACTTAACATTTTAACCACCCGCTGCGCTGGAGAACCGGTGGGCGCGGAGGAAGGATTAAAGAATTTGACGCGAAGAGGGTCAAATACGTACCGGCATTCAGCCGGTAATTATTATTAACCGGAGAAAAGCATGAGTAAAAAAATATTCAGCATGATCGCTGTATCATGCGCAATAATTGTTTCAGCTGCGTCACTGCATGCCCAGGAAACATCAGGGGGCGATGCGGATGTAATCACTAAGTCAAAGTCTGCCAGTGACGCGATAATTATCACAGGCAGAAGGTATGAGTCCTCCGTGCTTAAAGAAGGGAAGTCTGTTACTGTTATTACTGAGGAGGAGATAAAAAGTTCCGGGAAGGATGATGTATCGCAGGTGCTTGAAACTGTTCCCGGTATTTCTATCAGCAGGGAGGGAACAGAAGGCGGCCTTGCTTATATCTTTATGCGGGGATCAGAGGGGTGTAATGTCCTGGTAATGATCGATGGAGTAAAGATCGGCGACCCGTCATCCACAGACAGCAGGTTTGATTTTTCCCTGATAAAAACCGAAAGCATCGAACGGATAGAAATTGTAAGGGGATCAATGAGCAGTCTTTACGGTTCTGAGGCATCGGGGGGTGTTATTAATATCATAACAAAGAAAGGGGAGGGGAACTCTGTTGCGTTAAAATTTACAGGGGGTATGTACAATTCATTCTCACAGTCAGTCACAGTAAGTGAAGCCGGCGAAAAGGGGACATTTTTATTTACAGGTTCTCATTATACTTCAGGGGGAATTTCAACAGAGAAGGATATGACCGGTGCGGGCGGTTTTGACGATGACACTACAGAGCAATACGCAGCTTCATGTAAAATGACAGGTAAAATATGGGATAAAACATCACTTATGTTCTCCATGAACTATTCGGATAAAAATATGGACCTCGATGGATTCGCCGGTGATGATTCTGATGATAAAGCAGCCAACAGGCTGTTTACCACTGCCGGGGAATTCCGTCATTCCCCCTTTACATGGTGGGATTACAGGGCCGGGGTATCTTTCATGTCGATGGGGAGAGTTTATGAATTTCCTCCGGACAGTACAGCAACTTATGACAGCTCAATTCTCCATGGTCAGTTTCTTAACAGGTTTAATGTTCCTGTTGTCGGTACTTTGAGTATCGGTGTGGAGACAATAAAGGAATCGGCAGATACTACATACGGGTCTTTATTTGGATTTACATTTCTTGACAAAAGCGCGACAACATCAAGCGTCTATATACATGATGCATTCTCGCTGAATGATATGCTTTTTCTGAATGCTGGTGCAAGGCTTGACAGGCATACTGAATTCGGAAACCACTATACATGGGATGTTTCAGGGGCGTTTATCGTTCCCGTGACTGGCACTAAAATCAGGGGATCAGCCGGATCAGCATTCCGGGCCCCGAACCTTTATCAGCTTTATGATGGAAATTATGGTAATACTGATCTTAAACCCGAAACGAGTTTCGTATATGATGCCGGGCTATATCATGAAATCGTATTCGCTGAAAATACTGCTGCTTTTGAAGGAACATATTTTCACCAGACATATAGAGATATGATAGGATTTACATCCGCATATGATAATATCGATGGAGAAATAAAAATTCAGGGCATTGAACTTGCCTCGTCACTTAAAGTTTCAGGCATCGTGAGTTTATCATATGCTTATACATACCTGGATTTTATCGAAAATTCAGGAGGGCAGCATTTTCTGAAAAGACCCGGTCATAAACATTCAGCAATACTGAATTTGACACCGTTTACCGGTCTCGGCATGAACCTGTCGTATAATTACACAGGTTCAAGGAACGGAACCCAGGCAATTAAACTTGATCCCTACCACAAAATCGACGCTAACATCCGTTACAGCTTTAACGAAACACTCACAATAACACTTCGCGGAGAGAATCTTACAGACGCGGACTACATGGACACATACGGCTACAACACTTACGGCAGGAGCTTTTTCGGAGGTGTGGAGTTGACATTCTGATGCATGCCATGAGCAAGGGGCTGCGCCCCTTGCTCATCTTTTCATGCGAAGAGAGAAAATATTGTATTGTTATTTTATAAAAAAAGCAGTATTATTAACCCATGAAAAATCTCCCGGAATTACTCAGAAAAAACGAAGACTGGCTCATGGAGCAGGTGCTTGGTTACTCGCGAAGGCAGGGATACACAAAATATACCTCGACCCTTAAAGAGGCATGGCGCATATCCATACAGGGCCTTACTGATGCAATCTCTTCTGCCGTTGAAACAGGCAGGGACCTTGAACTTACACCGGATGAGGATTATACCGGTGACCCTGTAACTCAGTTTGGTATAATTGAGGCCAAAAAACACAGGGAGCGCGGCATTTCGCTGTCCATGTTCCTGGGTCTCTTCAAGTATTACAGGGAATCATACTACGACCTTATTAAAGATCAGGATTATCCGAAGGATGAAAGGGATCGAACCCTGGTTTTCCTTTCGCGCGCATTTGACAGGATTGAAACAGGTTTTTCTTCTGAATGGTCTCAGTTGGGTGATGAGGCAAGACTTCAGGAGCTTATGGAAACAAACCGCTACATGACAAATGAAAAGAACATGTACCTTACCGTGGCCGAAAGTATTGCCAGCACGGTATTTGTTACTGACACTGCCGGGCGGGTTACATACATAAACACTGCTGCTTCAAAAATGCTTGGACTCTCCCCTGTGCCAGGCGGCTACTATTACAACAGGGAAAACATTGATGTGCACCTGCCGGACTGGATAAACCTGCAGGTTGAATGGTTTACTACTAATGCTATGACGGAAAAATTTTTTGAATCTGTTTCCGGCGACAGGTATTACCATGGAAGGATCGCATCAATGGCGGATGTCAGCGGAAAATACTCCGGTGCAGTAATTATTCTTAATGATGTTACAGAACTGAAATTTGCCGAACAGCAGATACGCATCCAGCGTGATGAGCTTGAACAGGTCCTTCATGAACTTAAAGTGCTTCACGGTATACTGCCGATCTGTGCAAACTGCAAAAAAATCAGGAACGATAAGGGTGGATGGGACCATGTTGAAGTATATATGCGCGACCATACGGACGCCGAGTTCAGTCATGGACTTTGTCCCGAATGTGCTGAAAAGTTATACCCGGGAATGAACCTGAAACGGCATAAATAAAAAAGGCGCCTTCCGGCGCCTTTGCTGTCAGACTGGAATGTTTAGATTCCTGTAAAGGCCTTGTCCACCAGTTCTTTTTCAGGCGGCTTTGTGAAGATAGTTACAACAGGTATTATAATGAAAGGAACGATCATCGCGATTGAAGCGGCAATCGGTGAATTGGCCGGGCCAAGCACAAAAAAGAGTGTTATGCTGGTTGCAAGGCCGGAGACCATTCCACATGCAGCGCCCGCAAGTGTTGCTCTCTTCCAGTATAAACCGTAGATGTATGCTGCCATAAATGTTCCCGAAATAGCACCCCATGCAAGCGACATCAGTGTTACAATTATAGCGAATTCGTAGCGTGCTATAAAATATGAGATAACAATAAAAAGAACGCTCAGGAACCTCATCATTGCAACAGAGTTCTCTGTGGAGACCTGTGTGTTTACATGACCTTTATAGAGGTCTACAGCGATCGCGGATGATGATACCAGTACAAGAGATGCGAGTGTTGACATGGATGCCGAGAGTACCAAAAGGAGAATCAGGGCCATCAATCCTGCGGGCAGGTAGGTTGTGAGGAGCGTTGGTACAATCCTGTCAACAGCCGGTGCGCCGTTCACCATGGGTATCTTGTCCATAAATACATGGGCCATAGAACCGGTAAAATATGCCGCAAATCCGATAATGAGTGAAAATCCGAACGTGGCGATTGCAGCCCTGGTTATAACCTTCTCGTTTTTTACGGCGTAGAATTTCTGCACCATCTGCGGAAGTCCCCATGGTCCAAATGAAGTCATAAATACAACACCTGCAAGGAGCAGCATTGACGGTCTTTTTTCGACCGGCACATGGGCATTATAACCGGCTGTTATTTTGGCTATACTCTCTGTGATTCCGCCACCCTGGTATGTGAATACGCTAACCAGGGCAAGTGAACCGGCAATCATTATAAGACCCTGTATAAAGTCTGTGAGTGTAATCGCAAAGTAGCCTCCAAGTACAAGGTAAATACCCGTAATGCCTATCATTATAAGAAGGGCCAGGTCATATGAAATATGAAAGTTCGCCTCAAAGAGGTGGCTCAGGCCTTTGAAAACTGAAGCTGAATAAGGGGTAAGAAATACAAAGATAACTACAGCAGAGAACATCTTTGTGTATTTTCCCTTGTACCTCTCCTGTAAAAATTCCGGCATTGTCATTACGTCAAGGTTCTGTGTCATGATCCTGGTTCTGCGGCCAAGCACCATCCATGCAAGGAAACCGCCGATGACTGCATTTCCTGCGGCAACCCACAGCGAGTTAAGTCCGAATCCCCATCCGAATTTACCCGCGAATCCTACAAAAGCAACAGCTGAAAAATAGGTTGTCCCGTATGCAAGTGCGGAAATCCAGGGGCCTATTGTTCTTCCGCCAAGGAAGAAATCGTTTAATGAAGTTGTCTTTTTCATTCCCCACACGCCGATTCCGATCATCACCGCGAAGAAAATGACAAGTAGTACAATTGAAAATGTCATTTAAAACCTCTTTTTTATTTGATATTATACTTGTTTGTGAAGCGTGCCTGGCAGACAATATGCACTGGAGTCATGTTATCTGCGGTTTTTTATTGAATAAACAGATTATTGCTTTTGTCAATACTAAAATTTTTAGAGGTGGTTTATGAAACAGCCGGGAAATGGTATTTTCAGCGGATTTTCACGGGATTCTGTAAAATTTTTTTCCGGGCTTGAGGCGAATAACAGCAAACCATGGTTCGAGGCAAACAGGCAGAGGTACAATGAACTTTACGATTCATTTACCGGCCTGGTACTGGCAATGAACGAAACCATGCTCTCCATTGATCCGCAATTCGAGATTCAACCCAAAAAAGTCATATCACGCATTTACAGGGATATAAGGTTCTCCAGGGATAAGACTCCTTACAAAACATGCGCCTGGTTCACATTTAAGCGTCCGGGTGTTGACATGAACGAGTTTCCCGTATATTTTTTTGAACTCTCTGCAGGCATGTACAGGTACGGCATGGGATTTTACTCTGCGACAAAGAGGGCGCTGGACTCATACAGGTCAGGGATACAGAAGGAAACGCAGGAGTTTACTGTGATGATCAAGTCCCTTGAAAAGAAAAAGTTTATGGCGGAAGGGGAGATGTATAAGCGCAGGATTGACAATGACCTGCCGGAAGAACTGCAGGACTGGTTCCAGAGGAAGAACCTCTTCTTCATGAAGACCTGCAGTATTGATGAGAACATCTACTCGCATGGAATCGTGAAGGTGCTGCAGAAGGACTTCGTGACGCTCGTGCCATTCTACAGGTTCCTGGTGTGTGCCATTGCAGGCAGGCAGCTTTTCTGAACTGCTGCCGGTTCCTCTCCATTGCTTCGGGGATCAGTGCCTGGTCCGTCCGGAAAGAACAGGGGTCCCGCAGAATTTTTATTTTATATGCTGCCTGGTATTCTGCCAGTAACTGTCCACCGCATCCTGTATCTCTGCTATTACCTTTTCATTGCGATGCGGACTGAACAGGTGCGCGTAGCGTCCCTGTGTCTTTAAATACTCTTCAACTGGAATCCTTTCCGGGATCTTTGTGTGTATGATCCTTTCTTCGAAATATTCTTTTAGGGGCCATATGCCGGTTTTAACTGCAAGTTTAGCTATATTGACAGTTTCACATGGTTCAAAATGCCAGTTGGTAGGGCAGGGCGCAAGCGTGAGAAACATTTTCGGCCCCTTGAGTTTCATGGACTTTTCAACTTTGTGTGCCAGGTCCGCAGGTTCTGCAGCTGTAACTGTTGCGGCATAAACAGGCCTGTTTGCAGTCCATATGGCGAAGAGGTCCTTTTTGTTCCCGGTGTATCCCGAACCGTGCATGCCTGTCGCGGTGCGCGCGCCGTGCGGTGTTGCGGAGGATTCCTGGTGGCCGGTGTTGCCGTAGCCCTCGTTGTCGTAGCAGATATAGTAAAAGTCCAGGCCCCTGTCCATTGCTGCTGATGCCGCCGAGAGCCCCATGCCGTATGCAGAACCGTCACCGGCCAGCACAACCACCTTCATGTCCATGGCGCTGCTGATTTTTTTTCTTTTGATCAGTATGTCGAGTGCGTTGCGTATTCCCTGTGCCCCTGCGGGTGCAGAGGCCATGGATGTGTATAGCCACGATCCGCCGAACGGGGTAAATGGCCAGATCGAGAGCATTGTCATGCATCCCGCGGCATTTACAATTACTGTATTTTCTCCAAGAATATTGAATATTATTTTAAGAGATTCAATTGCGCCGCACCCTGCACAGGCCGATGTACCGGGGGACATCACGGTTGCAGTCGCAATATCTTTTATGTTGAAAGGTTGTGTCATGTTAAACCTCATCTGTTTTTAAATTCTATTACCAGGGAGGGGGATTTGTAGTAAAGCAAACAGCATATTGTTCATGTCCTGATAAAATCCTCCGGCCTGTCGGCCACCTCCTTTGATAAAGGAGGAATAATTTCCGGTTATAGTATATTTCCCGCAATTCTCTGCATCTTTTCAACCTGCTCAAGTTCATCTTTTTTAAAAATGAGCCTGGGCTGCGGAGTTTTTCCGGTGCTGAGTGCCTCTTCCAGCTCACAGGCCATTTCGTAAAAATCATCAGGGGTGATGTCAAGTCCGCCGAGTCCCGCAACATATGATGCAAGTAAAGGAGTCTGTGTCTTTTCCCCGTATAATGCTGCAGCGGTTTCTGTGTGCAGAATTCCGCCCCTGCCCATTGATATGTTCTGATCAATCACCGCTGCTGCCCTGACAGAACGCAATGCTCTCCTGATTTCATTCTCAGGAAACGGGCGGAATAACCTGGGACGCACAAGCCCTATCCTCCAGCCCTCATTCCTCAGGCGGTCTACCGCATCCATCGCCTTTGTCGCGAATGAACCTGCCATGACAAAACAATACTCTGCGTCATCCATCATGTATGTTTCAACAGCCCTGTGCATCCTTCCGAAGCAGTTCCTGAACTCTTCCGCGGCCCTGTTGTATACTTCAAGCCCATTGATCATGGCAAGGTGGCACTGGTACCGGAAGTATGAATATGCATCTCCCGTCAGCACTGCACAAGCCCTTGACTGTTCCGATCCCCTGTGGAATCCCGTATCAATTAAACCGGGTTCAGGCAGAAACTTTTTCACTGCGTCCTGGCCCGGGATCTCGACAGGCTCCCTGGTGAATGACAGGTAGAATCCGTCAAGGTTGACGATTACCGGAAGGCGGACATCGCTGTCTTCCGAGATCCTGTATGCAATAAGAACAGTGTCCAGCACCTCCTGGCATGTCGAACAGTGAATCTGCAGAAAACCGGTATCGCGTGCTCCCAGTACATCGTTGTGGTCCGGTTCAAGTGTCAGGGGAGTTGCAAGTGCGCGTGAAACATTGACCATGACAAAGGGTGCGCGCCACCCGGAGACTGTGTATATCATTTCCATCGCATAGAGCAGACCCTGGCTTGACGTGGCAGTGAACACGCGCACACCTGATGCTGCAGCGGCCCCTGCGGCGGTGACCATGGAATGCTCGGACTCAAGCATGGTCATGCGGCTGTTCATGGCACCTGAGTCTATCCAGTCTGCAAGTGTTTCAATAATTTCGGTCTGCGGTGTTATGGGAAATGCCGGTATATAGTCTGCGCATGCAAGGCGTGCGCCCCAGGCTGCGGCAGCGTTTCCGGTAAGGAGTTTACGTGTCATGATATACCCCGGTTTTCCGGTGCTTTGTTTAATTCAGGCTTCATGACGTTTTATGCTCCGGTATTTTTTCGATTGCATGTCCGGGGCAGATGGATTTGCAGATCATGCAGCCCTTGCAGTGGCCGTAATCTATAACCGGCAGTCCGGCTGTACCCGCGCTGATGACGCTGTCCGGGCAGTATAATGCACATAACATACACCTGCTGCACATGTCCTCTTTTATTGAAGGACGGCAGGTGCGCCATGAACCTGTCCGGTTAAGTGCGCCTGTGCGGCCTTTGTGAATTGCCGGGACCGACCTGGCTGAATCATGAAGCGGGAGGTCAATCCACCCGGCGCTCCTGAACGGTTCGTTTGAAACATCTAAAGACTCCCGGATAACCGCCGCGTACCCGTTCATCCTGTCAAAAACATCAAGCCCGGTTTTTAGATTATCATCAATGCTGCCGGGATCAAGCGAAGCCAGTTCCCCGAGTATTGCCGTTTTCAGGTTTTTGCGCGATATTACACCGGCCAGCCTGGCAGATGAGGCGGCGCACAGAATACCCGGTGTTTCCGCGTGACCGGTTTCTTTCCGCGGGATGGTGATGATTTTTCCGGATGGGACCACGGCCTGCAGCGATTCACCAGTGTGCGAAGAGTTTACAAGAACCATGGTGTGCTCCGTCATGCCCGCAGTGAGTATTTCCGGGCACACGGCGAAGAGCGAGTCATCTGCAACTACAACAAGGTCCGGCGTGCGGATAATCCCCCGCTCATTTATCCTGTGCTTTGAAGCCCGCACGTATGCGAATACAGGTGCGCCCCGGCGTTCAGCTCCATACCTCGGTGCATCCTGGACCTCGTACCCCTGGAGAAAAAAGGCGGTACCGAGAATCCGGCTTGCAGTCTTCATCCCCTGCCCCCCGCGGCCGTGAAAACGTATCCTGTACATTGACCCTCCGTTACCCCGGATTGTTCTACGTATAAGGTAACCATGTCCATGGGAATGTCAAAGTTTTATGAATCCCGCCGGACAGCCACTTCCTCTTTGAAATAAAAATCGACGATTGGCTGTTTTTTTCCTATCTTATTGCGGTATAGATACCATTAATGCAGGATGATATATGACTGAAAAAACAGTTGAGAACCTGCTGATTCTGCAGAGAGACCTTGCACTTTCTCTTCACGGCAGCATCACGGCAAAGGAGTCATATGAAAAAATACTCGATACCCTGATCCGTATTGATCCTGTTGACAGCGGCGGAGTATACGAGCTGGATCCTGCGAACCAGTCGCTCAGGCTGATAGCGCACAGGGGGCTGCGCCCGGAGACTGTACGGCAGGTGGAAAACTATTCAGGCGATCAGATTCAGTACAGGATTATAATGGAAGGGCAGGTTCTCTACCGGGAGAATATCAGCAGGAACCCCCTCCCTGAATATTTCAGGATAGAGGACCATCTGAAAGCCCTGGGAGTGATTCCGGTAATGCATGAGGGTGTGTGTATAGCTGCGCTGAATATTGCATCGCATAAGGCTGATTGTTTCCCGGATGCTGTAAAGGCCGCGGTTGAATCAGTGGCCGCACAGCTGGGGAGCGTTATCCGGAATATCAGGTACAGGGAGCAGATTTTTGAAAACGAGAAAAATCTTATCTCGCTTTTTAATGCTATTGATGACATGGTCTTCATACTTGATAGCTCGGGTAATATACTTGAGATAAATGAATCGGTGAGTAAAAAACTCGGGTATTCGATCGATGAACTGAGGATGAAAAATGTTCTCGATGTACATCCTGCTGAAATGCGGGATGATGTTGCTGTTGTCATAGGGAGGATGATCACCGGCGAGGAGAAGTCATGCCATATACCGGTTGTTTCAAAGGATGGTAAATATATACCTGTTGAAACAAATATCGCTCCCGGCTCATGGAGCGGGAAGCCTGCCATTTTCGGAATAACAAGGGATGTATCCGAAAGGATTCTTCTTGAAAAGAAGGTGCGCGAGACAAGTGAAAGGTTGGAACTTGCACTGTGCGGAGGAAATCTGGGAACATGGGACTGGAACATTGTTACAGGTGAGGTCGTGTTCAACCAGCGTTGGGCCGAAATGCTGGGATATACCCTGGATGAGCTTGTGCCGCATGTAAACACATGGGAAAAACTGGTCCACCCCGACGACATGCCCGAAATATCCAGGGTCCTTGACCGGCACCTTGCGGGGCTTATCCCCGTCTACAGGACCGAACACAGGGTTAAGGCAAAGGATGGCTCATGGAAATGGATCCTTGACACGGGCCGGGTTTCGCAGAGGTCCGATGACGGCGCGCCATTGCGTGCAGTAGGCATACATCTCGATATAACGGAATCTAAAAAAAACGAGGAGATGCTCCGTGAAATATCAATAAGGGACCCCCTTACCAACATATATAACAGGCGCTATATTTTTGACAGGCTCCAGTATATCATTTCAAAAAACAGGAGGAGCGGGCAGGTCCTTGCCGCGGCCATTGCCGATATAGATTTTTTCAAGAAAATAAATGATACATTCGGGCATATCGCCGGCGATTTTATCCTTAAAGAGTTTGCTGCAATACTCGGGTTGAGCATCAGGGAATATGACCTTCTTGGCAGGTATGGCGGGGAGGAGTTCATAATACTTTTTGACGGCACCACTTCGGTTCAGGCTGCTGAAATAATGGAAAGGATACGGATACAGGTGTCTGAAAAGTTATTTACATTGAGATCAGGAGAGAATGCATCATTTACATTCAGCTGCGGCATCGCGGACACCGGGGATTTTGACAGGGATGAAGTAAGCAGCGATTCTCTTGTCGAGCTTGCCGATAAGAGACTATACGAGGCCAAAAGCACTGGCAGAAACAGGTTGGTGATAAAATAGTATCAGCATGATATTTTCAAGTTATTCCAGCGGGAATTCAATAATGAACCTTGAATGTCCCGACCTTTCAATCCGTTTAGATCCCCTTATCTGATCCACCAGCATTGCGATCAACTGTATCCCGAATCCGCCGGATTGTTCAAAATTTTCAGAATCCGGGATACCGGGGCCATTATCTTCGTAAACAAGAGATGCTGTGTTTTCATTTTTTGAAACAGTAAGCCTGATTATGCTGTTCCCGTTAATGTTAAGCCCGTACTTCATGGTGTTTGTTATAAGCTCATTGAGTATAATACATACAGGCGAAAGCATTTCGGTCCTGAGGATAATATCATCGACATGGATTATAATATTTACGGATTCACCGCCGGGGAAAATCCTGGTTATTTCATTTACAAGCTGGGGGAGATAATCTTTCAGGGAAACATGGCCGCTTATGTCGGAACGGTATAACCTGTCGTATAATACGCTCATGCTGTGGACCCGCCCTGCGGCATCGAGCAGGATGTTTTCTGTTTCAGCATTATTGTTAGCATCAGCCTGCAGCCTGAGCAGCGCAAAAATGGTGTTCATGTTGTTTTTTACACGGTGGTGAACTTCTTTGAGTATAAGTTCCTTTTCGCGGAGCAGGGTTATGATCTTTTCTTCATCCTGTTTGCGGGCTGTAATGTCAACCACCACACCCAGCAGTCCTGTCAGCACTCCATTGTTGTAAAGCAGTCCGCTTGACGTCCTGACGTGGTGTATGTTCCCACTGCGGTCAAACAGGCGGCATTCATATGGTTCAATCTCGCCGGAAATGGTTTTGCGGAAACTTTCATTGAGGCCGCTGAGGTCGTCGGGATGTATGAATTCATGGAAGAGCCTGCCTGTTATATCGCCCGGGGTATAACCGCTTATCTTCTCAATGACCGGGCTCACGTATGTGAACCTGCCGTCTGTGTTGAGCATAAATATTGCATCATTTAGTGATGCTGCAAAGAGTCTGAACTTCTCATCAAATGAGCGGAGTTCCTCTTTTTTTTTTGCTTCAGATTCCTTCTGTATATCAATACGCTTAAGTGCGGCATTGATGCTGAGATTAAGAAGAAAGGCATCGGTATTTTTATTAACATAACCATAAGATGCCACCTGCCCTGTCTTATGCATGGCGGGATTGTTTTCACCGGAATGCATGAATATAACCGGCAGGTTGTGTGACTTGATAATTATTCCTGCGGCATCAGCCCCGTCCATCTCCTGTCCAGGTTCAATATCCATGAGAACAAGGTCAACCGCTTCATCCCCTGTACGTAGAATTTCTATTGCCCTGCTTCCGCTTCCGGTATGGATAAGCCTGCATCCGCATGTTCCAAGCTTGTGCAACAGGGCATCTGCGGTATCAGGGTCGTCCTCAATAAGGAGTATCGTTCTGACGTGCTTATTCTTCATTGGTGTGCCTCGTATCTGCTGAAGGGCGGCTCTTGTTCTGAATTTTTTTTACCACTGTTCTCTCATGTTGTAGGTGATTATGTTTCTCAGGTGGGTGTACGAGTCAAGGTCTATCCTGTCGAAAATGACACCTATCCCGCTGCTGCTTCCGCGGGCAACCTTGCCGTTTATGTTAACAACAAGATCGGATGATGCTCCGGATAGGTGTATCTTTATCTTTACTTCACTGCCGACCTGAATTTTGCTGTCTGCCTTAAGGAACATACCTTTCATACTCAGGTTTTCAATGCTTCCTGTGTATGAAACTCCGTTATGCTCGATAGTTCCTTTTACATCAAAATGTATTCGTGTATCAGTTCTTTTTTCCATGACATCAATCCGTTCAACGGTGAATATGACGAGTATACTGAATAGTTGGGATGATTTCAAGTGCAGGGAATAATGTTTATAAATAAAAATTCTGCTGTTTTTACCGGCAACTGTTTAATCACGCAGCTTCCGGGGTAATTATTTTCTTTACATGTATGATTTACAGGGAAGTATTGGAGGGACTGTTTTAATAAAGTCGGGGAGGCTGTATGATCGGACGGCATACAAGTGATAAATATATTCAGATTCTTGATGGAATCAGGATTAAGACCCTTGTGCATGGGGAGTCTACACTTATGGCGGAATTCCAGCTTTCCAGGGGGAGTATACTGCCTGCGCATTCTCACCCGTATGAACAGACCGGATACCTGGTCAGTGGATGCATCAGCCTCTTTATTGGCGGCATGGATTTTGCAATGAAGCCGGGCGACAGCTGGTGTATCCCGGCTGGAGAAGATCACAGGGCGGAGGTCCATGAGGATTCTGTAGCGCTTGAGATTTTTTCACCGCCGCGCGGGGATTATATGAAGTACTGCAATAACGCGGATATTATAAAGAACGATATATAGTACAATTGAGGAAGTATGAAAAAGTAATCACCGGCGCATTGATTATACCGGCTGCCGTGGTTTCCCTGCCGGCACAGGGTGCAGGCCGTGGGCATGATCCTGCGATGTGTACTGCCTTTTCTGTGAACACCCGTGGTTCCGGGTTATTCTATTCCCTGCTAAGAGGCAGCAGCGGGACGCCTGAACTTTGTGAATATAGTGAATGTTTGAGATGGTGACAGGTCTATACCTGTCAGTGTGGCATGAAATTTTTCTAAATTGTAATTGAGAATTTTTCATGTTATATGCACTCTGACGCATATAAATAATCCCGGAGAAATTATATGAGCTATGAATTTTATTCAGTGGAAAAGAAGGGCCCGGTCGCATACGTGTGGCTGAACAGGCCTGAAAAAAAGAACAGCATGAACCCGCCTGCCTGGACAGAGACTGTTCCGGTTTTTAAAGAACTTGACGAAGATGACAGCGTGCGCGTGATCATCATGGCCGGGAAGGGTTCATGCTTTTCTGCAGGGATTGACCTTCTCAGTATGATTCCTCTCTTCAGTGAACTGACCGAGAAGCAGCAGTACGGCGGCATAAAGAGGAAGTTTTTCGAGAAGATCGTAATGCTTCAGGAGGGTATCTCGGCAATGGAGAAGTGCCGAAAGCCGGTAATTGCGGCGATACATTCATACTGTATCGGCGGCGGGCTTGACATTGCAACTGCGTGCGATATAAGACTCTGCACAAAGGATGCGGTATTCTCTCTCCGCGAGGCAGCTATAGGTTTTGTCGCGGACGTTGGCGTGCTCCAGAGGATCCCGGCTATCGTGGGACAGGGTGTTGCCCGCGAGCTTGCA
>Ga0116171_10001466_pt1 | contig 23388 bp, 16 predicted proteins | sample AD_JPNHW2_MetaG_FD_89798 | JGI IMG/M metagenome (GOLD analysis project Ga0116171, IMG submission 89798) | Active sludge microbial communities of municipal wastewater-treating anaerobic digesters from Japan - AD_JPNHW2_MetaG | ecosystem: Engineered > Bioreactor > Anaerobic > Digestate | place...
CAAAATAAGGGTTGCGTTGAATGCACCTGCATATAATTCCGTTTTCCATTTCCAGCCTGTCAACAGTAAAGAAGACGAAGCCCTCGAAACCAAGGCATATCACTGGCATATTTCAATAATTCCGAGAATGTCCAACATTCCTTCAGAAATGATCGAAGCCGGTATTTTTGTCAACCCGACACTTCCTGAAGAAGCCGCCGAATTCCTGAGAAATATCAGGGATTAAACCACGACTCTATTTTTGATTTCTTTGAGTGTTTCTGACAGCTTTTTTTTAAAAGATAGAATGTTTCCAATCTGTTGTGTCTTTAATAAAATAATCATTTTTCCAACTCAAGAGAAGTTGGATACAGGTTGCCGAAAGAGTTTGAAATGATTTATAAATTGGATAACTATGCATATTAAATTTCTTTTGGATTTGGTCCATATTTATTATTTCCAGGCTCACTGTCTGTAAACACCACTATACAAAAAAGCACAGCACCAATTATAGGAATAAGGAGAACTAAACAAAACCATTCACTTCTTCCGACATCATGTAATCTTCTTACATTCACAGCAACACCTGGAATAAGAAATGTCAACATATATGTGTAGTAGATAGGTCCACGAAATGACTCATTAAAATTTATTCCGAGAACATTATCCAGAATAATTGCAATTAGCATAAAAAGTGAAGTGAACAGGGAGTAAATCATGTATTCTTTTCTCCTGGATCTTCCGCTAAAAACGGCATATTTTTTAACAGCCAATAAAAACCAGCCGAAGCCTTTAATTTGCTGCTGTCTTAATGTCGGAATGGAGGGTGGAATGATTGAGTCTGACTTAATGTTCTGTGAACATTTTGAACAAAGCGATTCGTCCTTGGAAATTTCACAACCACAGTTATTGCAATATTTCATTTTGATGTAATCCTCAACTTAAAAATTTCTTCTAAGATCAAAATATGATTAAAAAGGTAATGGTCAGTTTTTGGCTTTTTTTGCCTATTCCCCGAAAAACGACATAAAGATCTCTAATTGGCAGACGCAACACAATATAATTTTGTTTTGATAAAAAGCAGATTAGGTGTTAAACCACGACTCTCGGGATGTGATCCGGGATTCTTGAGACTATTTCATAATTGATGGTTCCGGCGAGTGCAGCAAGGTGTTCAGCTCTGATCGTCTGTTCGCCCTGTGTGCCTATGAGGACTACTTCGTCTTCGAGTGCGACATCGGGAATATCCGTGACATCAATTGTTGTGAGGTTCATTGCAATTCTGCCGATGACTGGCGCTCTTCTGCCTCTGACAAGAACATATCCCTGATTGCTGAGCGATCTATCATATCCGTCACTGTAACCTATAGGAATTACCGCTGTTTTTGAATCTCTTGTCATCTGGTGAGAACATCCGTAACCGACAAATTCGCCTGCTTTCACATTTTTGACCTGAGCTATGATCGTTTTCCATTCAAGAACCGGGGTGAGAACATGTTCAGGTCCGTGACCGAACTCGGTGATGTATGAAAGATATGTCTCTTTTGAAGGCCAGAGTCCGTATTGAGCGATTCCGAGCCTTATCATATTAAAATGAGTGTTCTGAAAAATTATAGCCGCTGCGCTTGATGCAAAGTGCATATCAAATCCTGAAAAACCGGCATCTCTTATTGCTGAAACCTCTTTTTTGAATGTGTCAATCTGATATTGCGCATAAGAGTGATCTGTTGTATCCTCGATGTTCGCAAAATGACTGTAAACCCCTTTAAGTGTTACATTTTTATAATTCTTCAGTGTTGATATAAACGATATAAGAGCCTGTCCGCTTATTCCCTGCCGGTTTGTTCCGGTCTCGATTTTGAGATGAATGAATGCAGTTTTCTTTTGAATGGATGCCTCTTTTTCAAATTCTGCGAGATGTTCAAGGTTGTAGCAGACACATTCAATATTTCTTTCAACAGCCTGACCGGTAGAATGAAGCAATACGGGACCCAGTACGATGATTCGCTGTCCGAACCCTGCTTTTCTCAACTCAATCGCCTCGATAAGACTGTTGACACAGAATACTTTTACTCCTGATTCATCAGCAAAATGTGCCATTTCCAACATGCCGTGTCCATATCCGTTCGCTTTAATAACGACTGATATTTCTGCATTGTTTTTAAGTTTTGAACGGAAAAAAGAGATATTTTTTCTATAAGCTTCTTTCGAAATCTCAATCCAGTTCGTATAGATATGATTTTTCATGTGATGCTCCATTATATTTTAGGAAATCCTTTAAACATTCTCAGGTGCTCTTCAAGAACGAACGATCTCTGCTTGAACCTTTCTATCCTTGCATAAGCGTTGTGAGTGTGAATGCTTTCCAGATGAAGAGTTTCGACCATAAACCATCTGATATTTTCATCACCGGACAGAGATTCAGCGACATTTCTTACAACATCTTCGGCAAAAGCAGGATTTTCAAATGCTTTTTCAGTTACAGCTTTTTCATCACCTCTCTTTAAAAGCGGATAAATCTCACAACTTGAACTTTTCTCAATTATTTTAATAACATCTTCGATCCATACAAAATCTGTAAAAGTTATATAAACTGTTACAAAGCTTCTCTGGTTGTGCGCTCCGGAAATGCTTATTTCCTTTGAGCAGGGACAGAGTGTTGTCACAGGGACTCTGACACCGAGAATGAAGCTGTCTCCGCCAGTTGAATCACTGAATCCGCTGAAAAGTATCGAAACCGGAAAAAGAGATGAACTGTTCGAAACAGGAGCTTTTTTCTCAATGAAATAGGGAAATCTCAGTAGAATTATGGCTTGAGGAGACTCAAGGTTTGTTCTCATCGAGTTAAGTATTTCAGGGATATTAGCCATTGTTATTTCACCGCGGACTTTGTTGAGGATCTCAACCATGCGGCTCATATGTGTCCCTTTGAACTGCGGAAGAAGCTGTACGGTCATATCAACTGATGCCACAGTGTGCTGAGATCCCGACGAACGGTCTTTCACAGTTATCGGATACTCAATATCCCATACACCGACCTGATCGACAGAAATATTTCTTAGATCGGAATAATTTTGAACATCATTCATTTCACTGCCCCAAATAAGCAAGATAGGAATAATTGTCTCCATCCCTTTTCAGGAGGAACGCCGGATTATTATTGAATCTTATATAATTCATGCCTGAGAAAAGCTGTATGCCGGAATCTGATATTTCTTTTCCGTTCCTCAGATGGTCATAAGCAGTTTGCTCAATGTCAATACTGTTGAGGCCTGAAAGAAATTCATCGATCGTAGTTACTGCTTTTTCCACAGAATTTATATCTTTTTCAAGGTCGGATACCGAAACGGATCTTTTTAAAGAAAAATCACCGACACTTTCTCTGGTCAGCGTCTGCATGATAGCTCCGCACCCCAGATCTTTTCCGATGTCGCTGATGATCGATCTTATATAGGTTCCTTTTGAACACTTTATCCTGAAAGAAAGTTCATTATCACCTGTTTTCTCAAGGTCAATTGAATGAATTGTCACAGTTCTTTCCTTGATCTCAGGAGTTTCGCCGTTTCTGGCAAGGTCGCAGGCTCTTTTCCCGTTGAACTTCAATGCGCTGTAAACAGGCGGAGTCTGAGTGATAATTCCTGAAAATTTTGTTCTGAGGTCAGAAATAACGGCCTGCGATATCTCAGATTTTATACCGGTCGGTGCCATTTCAGTATCGGTATCGAAGCTCGGGCTTGTAAATCCGAGTTTCATTGTGCCTGAGTATGTTTTATCAGAATCTGTTATCATTGATATAAGTCTTGTCGCCTTTCCGCATGCAACGACCAGAACGCCTTCTGCAATCGGGTCCAGAGTTCCGCAGAAACCGGCTTTTTTAATTTTAAGGTGATATTTAAGTTTGTTCAACTCGAAGGCTGACGAGCGACCTCTCATTTTGTTGAGGGTTATAAAGGCTGACAGATCATTCTGGAACACTTTTCAATATTTCCTCAACTTTTTCAAGACCCTGTTCAAAAGTTCCTTCAAAATTGAATCCTGCGGCATTCTTATGTCCGCCGCCGCCGAAATTGGAAGCTATTGCAGATGCATCAATCTTATCACGGCTTCTCAAGCTTACTTTCCAGAGGTTATGTCCTTTTTCACGAAAGCGCATGGCAATTTGAACACCCTTGACACTTCTTGCATAGTTTACGAACGAATCCACATTGTCAGGATGCAGCGCATATCTTTCAAATTGATCAAGTGTTATTTTAATGACAGCAGCTCTTCCGTTGCCCAGAATTCTCATGTCTGCAAGTACTTCAGAAAGCATTTTTAGCTGACATGCAGGAACATTTTCATATATCTGAGTTGCTATTTCCCATGGATTTACAATATCAACAAGTTCTGAAAGTATCAGAAATGCCTCTTTATTTGTACTTCCGTATTTCAATCCTCCGGTATCGCTTATTATTCCTGCATATATCGCTTCAGCTTCGTTTCTTTCGAGTGTTATTTTCCTGTTCAATGCCCATCTGTAAATTATTGCACAAGTTGCACAGGCCGATTCATCAATATAAAAAGCGCCGTAAAATCCTTTTTTATCGTCACTTTGAATATGGTGATCAAAAAGAATTCTGGAAGACGATGATTTCTGCATTTTCTTGTATAATTTTTCACCGACCCTTTCCGGTGAGCCTGAATCAAGGATTATGAAAAGGTCCGGGTCTGTATCAGGAAGTTCATTTATTGTATCTTCCGCACCGGCTAGAAACAAATAATTGAAAGGGTAGCGGTCCTCTTTGAAAATAATCGCTTTTTTTCCCATCCTTCGCAAAATTGATGCCAGAGCGAGAGAACTGCCCATACAGTCACCGTCAGGCATTTCGTGTCCTGCAATAAGAATTGTTCCGGATTTATCGATTATCCGGTCTATTTCAGAGAATTTAATTTCAGGATTTATCATCTTGTGACTCTTTTTCCGATTTGATTGAATCGAGAAGTTTTTCTATTCTGATGATCTTTTCAACAGAGTCGTCATAAATGAATTTTATTTCCGGAGCGAATTTGAGATTCTTGAGATGTGATGCAATCCTGAATCTGAAATTTTTTATCTGTTTATCAAAAAAATCCTGAGCAGATTTGTTGTTTTCAGATCCGAGAACTGTATAAAATATTTTTGCCATTCTAAGATCAGCTGTAACGGTCACTTTATGAACCGTCACCATAGATACTGGACTGTCCCCATATTCACTTAAAATAAGAGTGCTTACAAACCTTTTTATTGCGTTCGCAACTCTGTTCTGCCTGATCTCTCCGGCCATTAAAGCACCTCATCCCTTATTTCTTTATCGATATAGCATTCAATTATGTCGCCGATCTTTATGTCATTGTAATTTTCAACAGTCACGCCGCATTCATAGCCGTTTTTGACTTCTTTGACATCATCTTTGAATCTTTTAAGAGTTCCGAGATTGCCCTGAAACACAACGACATTGTCTCTGATGACCTTAACTTTGCTTTTTTTGATGATCTTACCTTCGACTGCCATACATCCGGCGATAGTGCCGACCTTGCCGACCTTGAAAATATCTCTGACTTCAAGCTTACCTATGAACTCTTCCTGAATTATAGGAGCAAGCATTCCGGACATTGCCGATTTAATGGAATCAATAAGCTCGTAAATGATCGAGAATATCTTGATATCAACCTGTTCAGAACTTGCTATCTGTCTGGCTTTATTGTCTATTCTGACATTAAATCCGACAACAATGCCTTTTGATGCACTGGCAAGAAGAACATCATTCTCATTGATACCGCCGACACCGGAGTGTATTATCCGTATGTTCATTTTCTTGTGCTCTATCTTCTTGAGTGAAGAAAGAATAGCTTCGACAGAACCGTCGACATCAGCTTTTACAACGATATTGATGTCCTGAACATCCCCGGTTTCCATTTTTGTAAAAAGATTCTCAAGAGATACATTGCTTTCCTTTTCGTGTTTCTTTTCCTTGAGTTTCTGACATCTCAGATCGACAAGCCCTTTAGCTTTCTTTTCATCTTTGAATACATGAAGTTTTTCACCTGCCGGTGGAACAAAATCAAGCCCGGTGATCTCAACTGCCATGGAAGGTCCTGCCTCTTTTACTCTGACTCCTGTCCAATCCATCATACTCCTGACATAACCCATTGAAGTTCCGGTGACGATAAGGTCGCCGATCTTCAGCGTTCCGTCTTTTACAAGCATTGTTGCAACTGGTCCTTTGCCGGGATCTATTTTGGATTCAATGACAATACCTTCAGCCTGCTTTGCAGGATCGGCTTTAAGATCCATCATTTCAACCTGTAGAAGAACAGCTTCAAGAAGACCTTCGATGTTTATTCTCTGTTTAGCGGATATCTCTACAAAAAGATGTTCGCCGCCGAGTTCTTCAGCAACGATCTCATATTTAAGAAGTTCATTCCTGACTTTCTGGGGATTGGCTTCAGGTTTATCAATCTTGTTGATTGCAACGATTATGGGAACTCCTGCGGCCTTGGCATGGTTGATAGCTTCAATTGTCTGAGGCATTACGCCGTCATCTGCGGCAACAATGAGAATTACAACATCTGTAGCCTGTGCACCTCTGCTTCTCATAGCTGTGAAAGCTTCGTGACCGGGAGTATCAAGGAATGTGATCTTGTTTCCTTCGAGTTCTACCGAATATGCACCGATGTGCTGGGTTATTCCGCCGGCTTCTCCGTCAACAATGTTGGTGTTCCTTATCGCATCGAGCAGTTTTGTTTTGCCGTGATCGACATGACCCATTACGGTAACAACCGGAGGTCTCGGTTTTAAATTGTTTTCAGCGGTTTCAGTTACTTCGATATATGTTTCTTCATTTAAAGCTACATTCTCTGCAGTAAAACCGAATTCCTCGGCAAGCAGCTGAGCGACATCATAATTGATCCGGTCATTTATTCCTACAAGTTCTCCCATTATCATAAGTTTGGAAATAAGCTGTGAAGCTTTAACTCCAATCTTTTTTGCAAGCTCGGAAACAATTATTGTATCTTCAAGCTTAAGAATTTTCTTTATAGCTTTTGTGGGATTTGCCGGAGCGACCGGAAGAGGTCTTCTCTTTTTATGTTCTCTTCTTCTCCTTCTCATTTCATTCTGGTTTGCATACGGATCTTCAATGAACTGGGAAATATCCGGACCTTTTATCTTACCCTTTACTTTCTGGGAAACATTGCCGGTATCCACATTCTTTATGCTTTTCTTAGGCTTGAATTTAGGAGCAGTTATTCCGGCTGCAACAGGAACATCGGTTTCCGGAATAACGACCTTTTTCTTTTTATGTTTGTTTTTAGGATCAATGAGATCTTCTTCTTCATCTATATCATCAAGTATCTCGATTTTCTTTTTTTCATCCTTTTTAGGAGCCGCATCTTTCTGTTCATGTTCCTGATTTTCCTCAGGATGTTCAAGCTGGGCAAGCCTTCTGGCTTCTTCTTCAACACTTAGTTTCCTGTCATGGTCTTCATGTTTTTCAGGAACTGTAATTTCTGAAGTATCAGTCTGCGGTTTCGGGTCTTCTGAGGACTCTTTTGCATCATGCTTATCTTCAGAATGCGCAGTTGTTTCCATTTCAGATTCGTTTTTAAAGAAAGGACGGTTTTCAGTAGATTCTCTCTGGTCATGAGGAATAAAGCTTTTCTGTCTGGCTCCGGATTTTCTTATGAGAGTTGTAACCGTTTTGGATGAAGGATCATCGGTTGCAGTTATTCCTGCTGTCTTTTTTGTTCCGGATGAAAAGTGATCCCTTACGAGCTTTTCTTCGTCAGAATTTACCATGTTGAAGTGGCTGGTGTATTCACTGCCTTTTGATTTTAGAAAGTCAATTACTTCTTTGTTCGTCTTTCCTATCTCTTTTGATAGATCACTGATGCGCATTAATATCTCCTGAAATGAAATTTTCTACTAAATCCAAATAAAAACAAACCTTTTCCGATAGTTCCGATTCAAAGAAAGCGATCACTCCGCAAGGTCTGCCGTCGATCATTAAACCGAGTTCAGATTTGTCGAGTTTAATTTTCCTGACCGGAATAGAAAGCGCTTTCTGCACTTCTGATGCTGTATTTTCAGATAGGTCGGATGCCAGCAGGCAGTATTTGAAAATTTTGCCTTTCTTTGCAGATCCGGTAACCAGATTCTGTCCTTTTACAAGCTTTCCGCTTTTTATCGAAAGAGAAATGAAATGATTGAGAGACCTGCGTGCCTGATCAATGATATATTTCCCGATATTTTCCCTGTCAGGTGAATAACCTGTAAAATTATCTGCGAACTTTGACGGAAGTTTCTTCTGAATGAAAATGCCTTCGATACATTCTTTCTTAAAATGAGTATACACAGATCTCCCTGAAGCTTTCTGAGTCCAGTCCGGGCATATCTGCCCTTTAATGTTGACCCATCTCAGCATGGAGTCCTTATCCATTTTCCCGCAGCATGTGATGCAGGTTCTTTCCTTAGCTTTGTTCATCGTCTCCGTTATCATCAAGCTTGCTGAAATCAAAGAATGCGTCAGCGTTGATCTTGTTGTTCTTGTTGCCTTTTGTCTTTCCATTCAGATCGTCAATATGAAGCTGAAGACTGTAACGGATCTGTCTTGCTCTTCTAAGACTCAACTCTGAATTTTTTGCAAAAGTTTCTGTGTCCGGTTCACTCTGAATATCTGCAAGAGTGTGATATCCTTTTTCAGCAATATAATCAGAAAGCTCCTCGTTTATGCATCTTAATGTTGTTGTGGGAACATTAAGTTTTTCCTCAAGATCATTATCAATATCAATAATGCCCATGCCTTTTTCGAGCATTTTCTTAGCCTGTTCAATAATAATTATCGCTTTTTCGGTAGTTATATCGGGAAGTTCAGACAGCACTTCGGGTTCAACGGTTGTCAGGTCTTCGAGTGTCGTATATCCAAGTTTGATAAGTGAATCGGCAATACTTTCATCAATTCCGTCTATGAAAAGAAGTCTTCTCTTTGCCTCTTCGAGCATCATGCCCATCTGACTTTCGCTCTGAATATCAATACTCCAGCCTGTAAGCTGACTTGCAAGCCGTACATTTTCACCGCCTCTTCCAATCGCAACAGAAAGCTGATCGTCAGGAACAATAACATCCATGCTGTGCTCTTCTTCGTCGATAATGATCTGCGAAACCTCAACAGGGGAAAGCGTGTTGCAGATATATTTAACTGAATCTTCATCCCAGGGGATAATGTCTATTTTTTCGCCGCTGAGCTCATGCACAACATTCTGTATCCTTGATCCTTTCATTCCGACACATGCTCCTACCGGATCAACATCACTGTCAATTGACCTTACACTGATCTTTGAACGGTGTCCCGGATCTCTGGCAACACCTTCTATCTTTACAATGCCTTCCGCTATTTCAGGAACTTCAAGTTCAAAAAGCTTGATAAGGAACATTGTGTTTATACGGCTGAGAAGAATATTGCAGCCCTGCTGGGTTTTTACAACATCTGTGATAAAAGCCTTGATTCTGTCGTTTATTCTGAATCTGTCTGAGGGAATGTGCTGACTGTAGGGAAGATATGCTTCGGTTTTTCCGATATCGACAATAATACCGCCTTTTTCAAATCTTCTGACAGTTCCTGTGATGATCTCATTCTGTCTGTCTTTGAATTCATTGAAAACTATATCACCTTCAAGTGTTTTTATCTTCTGGATGATTACCTGCTTTGCAACCTGAGCTGCGATTCTGCCAAGTTCATCGGCTTCCATTTTGATTCCGAGCGTATCGCCGACAACAGCTTCAGGATTCAGCTTTAACGCTTCTTCGAGAGATATATCAAGCTGAGAGTCGGAAACATCTTTAACAACTTCTCTGAAATAGAAAGCCTGAAGTTCTCCTGTGGCGTCATCAAACATAATGTCAATGTCTGCATCTGTTCCCAGTTTTTTCTGAACAGCACGGTAAAGAGCTTCTTTAAGGATATCAACGATCAGTTCTCTTTTGATACCCTTCATTTTAACCAGCTGATCGACTAACTCTTTTAGATTAAAATCCATCATTTGTCTCCATTCCAAACAATATTTATCTTTTTAACAAATCCTTTTGCTATCACTAATTTGATCCCGTCAGTTTCAAGTTCGAATTCACCTCTTTCATCAGAAACTGACAATATCTGCCCTGTTGCTCTCTTTCTTCCTTGAACAGGTTCAGTGAATTTTATTTTCACAGTTTTACCGATTGCGGGATGCAGATCTTCCCATCTTCTTATAGGACGGTCAAGCCCTGGCGAGCTGACTTCGAGATAATATCTGAAATTAAAAAAATCTTCAGCATCAAGAAAATCGCTTACAACAGGACTGAATCTGGAACATTCTTCGATAGATATAGCGGTCCCTGCCGTTACAGTATCAAGGTAGATCCTGAAAACGCCGTTCATTCCTATCGGAAGATCCATTTCAACGATCTTCAGCCCCATCCTGTTTGCAACAGGTTCGAGTTTTATAAAAATATCTTTAGCTCTGCCACTCCACATATTAACCTCACTGTTTTGAAACTTGCGTTTTACCGCATGCAGAGAAAATTAGAAAAAGAACTTCCGGCAATTTAATACCATAATAATGAGAAAAATCAAGCAATTTTTTCATCTTATCAGGATAAACCGTAAAAACAGGCATAAGCTGTTTTTGACAAAGAATACTAAAAACTATAGGATCCGGCAGTAAAACCGGTTTTTGAGGAATGCAGTGGAAAGGTTTGTTATTATAGAGATCGTCATATTTTTGTTGTTTATCTTATTATTAAGGTATCTTGTGAGTTCAAGAAGTAATATAAACGCTTTTATCGCTGTTTCTGTAATTACAACGGTCATGGAGGTTTTAAACGAACGCTTTTTCTCAGGGCAGGGGGTAATCTATCCGGATTCGCTTCTTTATTTTCCTTACTTTAAATTTCCTGTCGCAATAATCTGTATGGGTGTGATTTATTCGTTTTTAATATATTCTGCGGCTAATAAGATTATTGCGTATGTTAAAAATTCCCAGATAAAAATCTTTATGTTTCTTGTTTCCATCTCTGTTTTAAATTCTGCTTCACTGATTGTTGAAAATGCGGGAATAAGTTCAGGATACTGGATTCATCAGAAAGTTCAGAGCGTCACAGCAAGCTGGTATGTGATTTATGGTTTTTATTTTGTGATAATTATGAGCGGAGCAGTTTTTGTTCTTTCAGGATATAAAAAGCTGTCTATTTCGGGTCACAGGCGATGAGAGTGCTGTCTGAAATATCTCCGCCGTAGATAGGAGCAGCTTTCGGACTGTACAGCTGCAAAGTTCCGGTCAGTGAAAGTCTGCCGGATGATCCTGCTGTTGTATTAACTGTTGTAATGTTGATTGTTCCTACACCGAAAGCGTGACGGCATGTCATTTCCCCGCTTGAATCCATTTCAGCGATAAAAACCTGAGTGTCATCATCAGCAGTCAGACCGACATTATGTGTTCCTACGGTAGCATCAGCTTTATCAATTATCAGGTATGGAACAGGATTTTTTACAATAGAATCCTTGTAATCCTGATAAACTATAAGATAAGGATCATCGCTTGTCGGTGTTTTTGAAGCAGTATATGCATAGGTTCCTGCGGATGTCGGATCTATAAGATTTCCAGATGTGCCATATGTTCCTGTTATAAACTGGGTGATATACATACTGCTGGTAAGGTTTGCTTCGTCTGTAACAATATATGTGAAATTTCCACTGATTGTTGCTGTACCATAAGGAATCTGATAATTTGAATCGCCTCCCAGACCGCAAAGAATTGCATTGGCATTGCATTTTTGCCATTGACACAAATAAACTCCGTCACAAGAATTGGTTGAATCGCAAGTCCAGAAAGCATCGTAATCTGTTTTTCCAGTGGTCGATCCATTATCATAGCATGTCTGCATACAGGCGGTATCAGAAGAATTGCATAAATCCATACAATCCATTATTTTCTCACATTCTTCTTTTTCTGAAGCGGTATCTCCAGTGTTGCCTGTGTTGCCTGTGTTGCCTGTATCTCCGGTATTGCCTGTATCTCCGGTGTTGCCTGTATCTCCGGTGTTGCCTGTATCTCCGGTATTGCCTGTATCTCCGGTGTTGCCTGTATCTCCGGTATTGCCTGTATCTCCGGTGTTGCCTGTATCTCCAGTGTTGCCTGTATCTCCGGTGTTGCCTGTGTTCCCGGTATCTCCGGTATCACCTGTGTTCCCGGTATCTCCGGTATCACCAGAGCCGGAACATGAATACACTGTACCTGTAAATCTACAGGACTCATCAAAATTAATGTTACAAAGTTTTTTTACTGTCCAGACAAGGTTTTGACATATAAGTATTGCCGATTTGTCGCCGTTACACTGTTCTTCTCCTTGTACGCCGCAGCTGCCGCCTTCTTCATAGCTGAGGTCAGCGTCATCAGTTCCACACGAAGCAAGACAAATGAACAAGAATGTTGTTACAATAATCTTTTTCATAACTATCCTCTCTAAATCAGGTTAAATCTCACACAGTTACACAGTATATGGTATGGAAACCATTAATCAAGTCAAGTCATTTTGTTTTTGAGAATCAAAAGAATCGAGTATACGCTTTATTGTAATTGCAGGAAGTCTGAAATGAAGCCCTTCGGGTATTTCAACAAGCTGGTGAGGAAAGAAACTTTCAATTCCCAGAAAATTCATTTTACTGTCGATTACTGCCGCTTTGCTTTTCTGTCCTGTACTCCTGAAAACATCAAGAGAGCAGGCAAGTCTGTTTTTCCCGATCACTCTGACAATAGTTCCTGGAGGGAATATTCCAAGAGCGCTGAAAAGAGCTTTTGCCGCAATCCCTGAAAAACATTTCATTTCCGACATTTTGAAAATTATTTCGATTGCGGAAGGTCTTTTAAGTGGAATATTTTTCCTCGCAGGCCACCATCTGGTGACAAGATCATAGTAGTCGCATACTTTGATTATTTCACCAAGAGGTGTTGACATGATAGGTTTCTCAGGAGGTACTGGTTCTCCGGCAAAAGTATATGTCGAGTGATGCAGTCCTGCCGTTATAGCAGCTTCCATCATTGCAAAATTCAAAGAGTTCAGTCTGCTCAGATAAGCAAATCCTGTTTTGGAATGTTCAACAGTCTCTCCCTTTGCTGTTTCAGGGATAGCGATATCATGAAAATATGCCGCAATTCCAATTCTGGTTAGAAGATCTCGTTCAATTCCGAGCTGTATTCCTGCCGCTATACTCAAAATAGTGGTGTTAGCAAGGTGTGTAGCCATAAAACGGCCTTTTAAACTGTTGAGTGAAGCAAGAGTCAAAAGATGAGATTCCTGTGAATCAGTTGCACCGTCCATGAGCAGATCTATCGTGTTCTGAACATTTCGCATCGCTTTTCTAAGCGGCATAGGTCTGTTTTCCTTTATTTTCTGTCTGAAAAGGAGATTGTCATTAACCATGTTTCTGTATATAAGCCGTGCAATCTGACTTTTGTCAAGGATGCTGAAAAGATCATCTTCTCCTGAATCATCTCTGCGGGTAATTTCGATCTTCAGGTTTTTTTGTCTGATAATTTCTGAAAAATGATCGAAAACAGTATCAGGTTTCATGCTTTTTTTTGATATTTCCGCTCCAGTAAGAAGAAATTCAACAATCTCTCTAGGTCTTATATCTTTTGGGAAAAAAATCGAAGCGATCTGTAAATTCACGAAAAAATCTTCAAGTTCTTCAAAAGATATCTGGGAAGTTCTTTTCTTTTTCACCCTTGTTTCGTTGATAAGAAAATCGTTCCCGTTAAATGCAAGGCTCATCAGTTTATCTGAAATAAAAAACAGTTTTATATTTTCACCAACTTTTCCGATGTTTTTTTCAACGGTATCATTTTCAGGTCCGTAAAGACGGAGAGCTTTCAGGAGTGAGTTGAAAACAAGAATGAATTCATACATTCTCATGCGTTCTAAACGATCTGAATTCTCGAAAAATTGTGAGGATATTGCGTTCTTTTCTTCGCTCATAAATATTTTGCCGCTATTTTCTGAATTAATTTAACTGTTTCTCTGTTTCCCGATGACTGTCCCTTTCTGAAAAAATCGACGACCGGTTTCTGCTCGATATATATCACAAGTGATTTAAATACGATTTCCTTCATATTGGTCACACTATTGTTGAAAAGACTGCCGCTCATTCTGAACAGAGGCTCAAGGGCAGGCATAAGTTCTTTATATATTTCAGGTTTAAAGAGCTTGCAGAAAAGTTTGAGATCGTCGTTTTTCATTTTAAGAAGAAGTGCCGAATCCGCCGCTCTGGTGATGAATTTTGAAAAAGGTGATAGTGTCGGGGCGTTTATGAGTGCGTTGATCGCCTTGTTCCTGATAACCAGATCGTCGCAGAAAAGATTGTTCGCAAGCAGATCGTAAAGGTCGTCCCTTCTTAGATTTATCAGTGTTTTAAAATACAGATCTATCTCATCAGCTTCGAGTTTTTTAAGATTGTGTATCTGCATTGACCTGTTAACAATCGATTTTATCTGAGGGTTTTTAAGTTCCAGTATTTTGTTGAACGCTACTTCTCTGATCTCTCTGGACGAAGAGAATACAGCTTTTTCAAGTGCCGGCAGAGCTTCTTCGATAGAAAATTCAAGAAGTATGCCCAATGCTTCAACCTGAGCCTGTTTCTGCGGATGTGAAAGAACATTTCTGATAGCCGGGATGATCCTCGGATCTTTTTTATCTTTCATCAGTGCAATGGCGTTTCTTACAATTTTCCAGTCTTCATGCTTTGTCAAATCAAGCAGTTCGCTGCTGATAGTTATATATCTGCCGAAGCTGTCCAGAACTTTGACCCGTATCTCTTTTGATTCAACATTTGATATTTTCTGGAGAAGATATCCTACTATTGAAGAAGGTATCATCGAGAACAGCTCGCCGACAGCTTCAAGTTCAGGTTCGGGCAGGTCTTCAAGCTGGTTAAAAATATCATCAATGAATTCAAGATCTTTGAGTGAAGCAAGCCCTTCCATTATTTTCTCTGAATATCCGGGTTGGGAATCTTGAAGCTGCTGGGCTATTGCCAGCAGAGTTTTAATAAAAAGTATAGCTCCTTTCACTGAACCGAAAACAAGCAGTTTTTCCCAGAGAGATGAAGCTGTTTCCAGAAGTTCAAGACCTTCCGGGCTTCCCTGACTATGTATAAGTCTTATTGAAAGCTCTTTCAGAAATCTGTTAACAACAAAAGTATCGCTGTTCTTTTTCAGGGCATCATCAAATTTTATCATCTCCATTTTGCCGACAGTGAAATTCCGGAGTCTTTTGTCAAGGTGCTCTCTTCTTTCTTCGAGATCAATATCTCCGCTTTCTTTAAAAATAGACGAAGTGAGTTTTTCAAAATCTTCATCAGTAAAATTGGAGCCTGTCGATGTTTCCGATGGTGAATTGCCGCTATTTCCGTCTTCTTCATCTTCATCGACGCCGCCGAGACCGTCCATACCTTCGCCTTCAGAGAGCTCTTCTATCAGAAATGGAGAAAAATCCTGATCTTCAAGATCTCCGATAGCTGAATTGTGCTTGATAAGCTCATCTTCAGTTATATAGCCGATATTATCAAAATTGCTGTCCCACAGCAGTGTCGGGAGATCGTAATCTTCATTTGCAAAAAGGGTGCATGTCGCCAGAACATTGAAAAGCTGTTCAACTTCCTGACGGGTAGTTCCCTGCTGGAAGAATATCTCACGAAGCCCGTCATTATAAAGGAAAAAAACTATTTCCCGATCCTTTTCATTTGTATCAAGAACTGCACTTCCTACCATAAAACCTTTTGTGGTGATACGAAGGGATATTGTGGCTATGTTCTGAAGTATCTGGTCGAGCTTTATCTTGAACTGGTCAGCAAATCTGGTAAAAGCCGGGTTGCTTCTGGGGTAGAGTTTGTAACCGCGGATAACTTTGCCGAAAAGTCCTGCGAGTTCTTTTGAAGATGATATCAGCTCGCTATTTCCGGCTATCTCGACCCCATTGTCTTTGAAAAACTCAAAAGCATTTCTTTTTTTATCAGCTGCTGAACTCATGTTTTAGACTCTGGACAAATTTTTCAGAATGATTGTATCAAATATCAGGAAAAGTACAATTTATTGAGTTTTTTTTAAGAATAGTAATGGTTATCTTATTTTTGTTCTGACTTTCATACTGCGCTGCTGATCACGCATCATTTTGTTCTGAAGTCTCGTTACACCTTTTCTGTCAAGCATAAGCTGGTACCACATTTCGCCGTATTTATCCATTTTGAACGGTTTATTGTTCTGGAAAGAGGTGAGATGTTCTTTTATCTTCTGATTGTCCGGCATGACTTTAACAGCTTTGTTAAGTATTTCAGAGGCTTTTTCCCTGTCATTAAGTTCCTCTTCGTACAAATAGGCGACAGCAGAATAAACAAAAGGGTCTTTTTTGTTAAATCTAATCAGAAGCTGGATATCTCTATCAAGGTTTTTAGTTTTGTTGTTCTTGATATGACCTATTATAAGCATCAGGTAGCCCATCATTATTCTCGGATTGGAATGCTGAAGATATTTATAAGCCTCTCCAAATTTTTTCTGAGTATAAAGTATGACACCTATCTGACTATCAATCTGGGCTTTTACCAGAAAGGCGTAATTATTGTACTTATACCCTTCCTTCAATATTGATATCGCTCTTTCGAACTGCTGTTTCTGGATCTCGACATTCGCAGCAGTGAAAACAGTTTGCAGTTTTTTTGAGAAAAACCGTGTGAAAAAGATGAAAAGACCTATGGCAGTGAACAGTCCGAGGAAAATACCGAAACCGAGATTGACAAGATATCCTATGAGAATACCTACAATTAGAGCGCCTGATAGAGCGATTGCAAGTCCGAGCATCAAAACCTCCGAAAAGAAAAATTACTCACCTAATTTAATTGGGTTGAGATATATTTCAAGTAAAATAAAAAAGAGTGCAATCATAAGCAGAATGAAAAAGGAACTCTGATCGCTGTCAACTGCCACCATTGCACACCCTGAGCCGTTCTTACCATCAATGCCGTCGGTTCCGGCTTCTCCGTCAAGGCCATTTTTTCCGTCAGTTCCATTAGTTCCGTTTGTCCCGTTTATTCCATCAGTACCGTCTTCGCCATCAACACCATCATCTCCGTTAGTGCCGTTAGTACCGTTGGTTCCGTTGATTCCATCGGTTCCATCGGATCCGTCAGTACCGTCAGCGCCATCTTTTCCGTCAACGCCGTCTTTGCCGCGGCAGTCTGAAACAAGACAGTTGCCGTCTCCATCCATATCTTCACTCGGATCACAGATCCTGTTCATATTTGTATCCCAGCATGAAAAGCCGTCAGATGCTCCACGGCAGTCTATGACATCACAATCACCGTCGCTGTCATAATCTTCTGTTCCAAGGTCGCAGACACCATTTGTATTCGTGTCCCAGCAGTTAAGACCGTCTGTTCCGTCAGATCCGTCGGTACCTGTATCACCCTTACAATCTGAAGGTGAGCAGGCATTGTCACCGTCTTTATCTTCAACAGGATCGCAGGTGTAGTCGCTGTCTATATCCCAGCATGAAAAACCGTTTGCACCTTTGCAGTCGGCCACTGTGCAGAACGAATCTCCGTTAAGGTCTTCAGCAGGGTCGCAGATGTGGTTGGTGTTTCCGTCCCAGCAGGAGAATCCGTCCGTACCGTCTGCTCCGTCGCTTCCTGTTGCGCCTGTGGCTCCTCTGCAGTCAAGGATGTTACACTGCGTATCCTTATTCTGGTCTTCGGTCAGGGCATCACATGATCCGTTCGCATTTATATCCCAGCAGCTGACGCCTGCGGCGCCTGTCGCTCCCTGAACTCCCTGACAGTCTGCCACTGTACAGTCTCCGTCAGCATTTTTATCTTCAACAGGGTCGCATATGTAGTCTGTATCAAGGTCCCAGCAGTTGTATCCGTCAGCTCCGTCGCTTCCTGCAGTTCCCTGACAGTCTTGAATATTGCAGAATCCGTCACCGTTCGTGTCTTCAGTTCCTGCATCGCAAGTGTGGTTGGCAATAAGATCCCAGCAGGCATATCCGTTGGGCCCCGGTGTTCCGCGGCAGTCAGTGATCGTGCATGCACTGTCACCGTTAAAATCTTCTGTAGCGACATTACAAGTTCTGTCACCGTCAAGATCCCAGCATGACAAACCGTCTTCGCCTTTGCAGTCCTGTGGTGTACAGTCTCCATCACCGTTGAAATCTTCAGTTTCTGGTTGACAGATATCGTCTTCATTATTGTCCCAGCAGGCATATTTTGTGACTGGAATCTCTCCGTTATATTCGTAAGCTCCGATATCGCATGTCGTTCCGTGAGGTCTTGCGATATTTCTCTGGTCAGTTGCAACAGTATTTCCTGCCATGTCGGTGCATACTCCGGCATCGAGAGCAGGAGAATCATAGATTATTGCATGAGTTGCAGTGCTTCCGCCGTTTGTCGATAAGGGTTCAAGTTTAGGATCTCTTCCCAGAACATTGTGCGAGTTGTCAGTTCCGATAGCACAGAAAGAGAGGTTTTCGATCAGATTATATCCGTAAGAATCAAGAACGCCAAAACAGTCATTAGGGGTGGAGTTTGCCATATTGTCGGCGATAATTGTGTTTCTCATTTCAACTCTGGCTGAAGAAGAGTTGTAAATTCCTCCGCCCTGATCCATAGAGAAGTTTCCTGCAATTGTTCCGTTATCGATCTTTATATAACAGCCTCCTGAATTCAGTATTCCGCCGCCGTCTTCTGCATATGCAAAATTATTGCTTATGGTAGTATTCTTCATAGAAATTGAAGAATTGTTATAATTATATATTCCGCCGCCGTAGCTTGACGCAGTGTTGCCTGAAATGACAGACCTGTCAAATATCATTGTTGCGTTTGTTGTGTAAATTCCGCCGCCGTATCCTGCGCTGTTGCCGCTTATTGTCGATTCTGTAACCGTAACTGTTGAATTATAGGCATATATCCCGCCACCGTAATCGCTGTTGCCTTTGTTCCCGAGTATTACCGATCTATTTATGTCGACAGTTCCGGCGGTGATGTATAATCCGCCTGCCCCGTAGTAACCTTTGTTGGCGTTTATGTAGCAGTTATCGACAGTCAGCGATGTTCCTGCAAATGAAATACCTCCGCCGTAATTGCCGTCGATACTTGAATATCCATATCTGATGGTCATATTTTTAAATGTTACGGTTCCATCAGTAATTTTGAAAACTCTGTAGCTGGCACTTCCTTCCTTTGATGCCGCCTGAATGATAGTGTCATGCATTCCTGCACCCTGGATCGTAAGGTTTTTGGCGATTACAATGTTATAATCCTGATATGTTCCGGCATGTACATCAATAATGTCATCTGCCACAGCCGCATTGACCGCAGTTTTAACCGAAGTGTAATCGCAACCGACAGCACATACCGTCCTTGTTGCCGCATTGATCGAAGACACAGCCGTGATAAATAATAGAAAAACAAATAACTTCTTCATAATCATACTCCTTGAAAAAATTGAAAAACACAATCGTGTAGATAGATAAGACTAAAACCTCGAAAAAGTCAAAACAAAAAAGATATTGTAAGATATGGACGGTAAACAGGCCGGCATGTTAAAATTAAATTCCAAATTCGGAATATTTTTTCAGCTACTTTAAAGTATTGGTATCTCATATGATAATTTGAAAAATAATGCATTTGGATTATAATTTAAAGGTCGTAATTGTCAGTCAACTTTTTAAAGAGGGGTATGTGATGAAAAAACTGCTTGTTATTTCATGGATTTTTTTTATGTCTTTTGTTTCTTGCAGTAATTCAATTGACACTGGCAGCTCACATGAAGAAGAGAAAGTTATGATGCAGACAAAAAGCATCTTAGCTTCTGATCAGGGTTCCAATTATGGTGTTTCAAATCCGTGGATTGACGGATCGAACGGCGGAACAGGTTTCGGCCCATGGGCAATAATGATAAATGCAGGCACTGGTTCTGCTGGTAATTTTATCGGTGACCCGGCCACGGCTGGAATTTCAGGAATGTCGACAGAATCTTTCGCTCTTTATGCAAATCCTGATGCTTCAGGAGCATTGGTCGATGCTGTAAGACCATTCAGCTCTCCTCTTAGTGTAGGAGGCACTTTCAGTTTCCAGTGGGGAGTGAACTGGGATTCAAACGGTTCGGGAGAAAAAGGGATTGTGCTGATGAGCGGTGTGACCACACTTGTCACAATAAAAATGGGTGGATCGGGAACAATTACAATAAATGGTTCAAATATGTTCCTTAATTACGGAACGGATGCAATGACGATTCATTTCGAGCTTGTAAGTTTAACGGAGCTCAGAGTTTACGCAACCGGCAGAGATGGAAGTGAAGTATATGACAACACTTTCACATTCGGTGATACGATTGCTCCTGACAGAGTGGCTTTTTATGCCCAGTTTCTTGCATCGGGAGAGCAGAGGCAGCCGTATTTCGATAAACTTGAGATCACAAGCGGCGCTCTTCCTGTTGAAAACAGAAGCAATGCTCTGGTTTTTGACGGAACGGATGATTATGTAACTGTTCCTCATGACAGTTCTCTGAACTTTACTGAATTTACAGTTGAAATGTGGATTAACAAGGCTGAAACAAAAACCACAAAACTGATAGGAAAATCACTGAGTTCTTCCCATGAAAAAGGTTTTGTTGTCGGTATCACGGATCAGGATCTGCTTTTCATTGAGACATGGAACAACGGTTCTACTTTTACACAGGGAACCAGCACTATGACAATTCCGAACAATCAGTGGATTCATCTCGCAATGACATGGAAATCCGGTGACAGACTTAAAGGATACATTAACGGACAGACAGTGATCGATGTTGCTACTGCGAGTTATGATATAACGACAACGAACGCTCTGATTATCGGTATGGCTCCGTGGAATGATCTGAATGAAAATCATTTCAACGGTAAAATCGATGAGATCCGTATCTGGAACGACATCCGTACAGAATCTGAGATCCGCCAGAACATGTATAGAGAGCTTCCCGATCCTGTGTCAGAAACAAATTTGGCTGCTTATTACAAGTTTAATGAAACGGCAGGCACTGTTCTTGAAGATTCAAAGAACAGCAACGACGGAACTCTTACAAATATGTCAGGTAGTGAATGGCAGGCTTCCCCGGCAATGTCCGGGCCTAAAAACGCTCTGGATTTTGATGGTGTTAATGATTATGTTTATGCAGATTTAAACTCATCGGGGTCCACAGCTATTACAATAGAATCCTATCTTTATTTCAATGACTTGACGGATCAGCAGAATATTATTCATATTGATGACGGCGGAATAAATCAGAGAATTATTTCGTATAAATCTGCGGACAATAAAATAAATTTGTTCGTATCAAACTCATCAAACCAGAACGATGTATTAAACAGCGATTTCACATTAGAGGCATATAAATGGTACCATTTGGCATTTGTTTATGACAACAAGAATGTTTCTATTTATGTGGATGGGAAAAAAGTTGCTGAAAAAATAATGACTTACAGTTATGCGCTTGATGGAACAGATCGCTTGTATTTAGGTGCTGACTGGGGAATAGGTTTTATTTCAAATGTTAAAATGGACGAAGTCCGTATCTGGAACACTGCGAGAACTGCCTCTGAAATACGCGAGAACATGATGCGTAATCTTACAGGAAATGAAACCGGTCTTTTAGCTTATTACAACTTTGATAATACGAGCGGTACAACTTTGCAGGATTTCTCAGGGAACGGAAATGACGGCACCCTCACGAATATGGATGATTCCGACTGGGTGGATTCCGAGGCATTTGACACATGGCTGGGCGCAGTGGACAACAGTTGGTCTAATGCCTTAAACTGGTCTGACGGTGTTCCTGTGTCGTCGGATAATATCGGAATTTACAAATGGACTGGCGGTTCCGAGGTTTCTATATCCGGAGCGCCTGAAATTAACAATGTTGTCATTTCGGTGACAGCTTCACCAGTACTGAGTTCCGATATCACAGTGGATGGTAATTTTATTAATGCAGGCGGAACTATTGATACCGGAATTGCGACAGTTTTCCTTGGCGGGACAGCACAGACTGTTGCAGGAGATACTTCTTTTTACAATCTTTTTAAAACAGTATCTTCTGCAGATACTTTATCTTTTGAACATGGAAGTACGACGACTGTAACAGGAACGCTTACTTTAAAAGGTGCGGCAGGACAGGAGTTGTCTTTGAGAAGTGATCTTTCGGGGAACCGCTGGAAGATCAACCCTCAGAGTTCAAGAGATATTGATTATGTGAATGTAAAAGATTCAGAAAATATCAATGCAAATTTGATAAATGTTCATCACTTTACAGATTCAGGTAATAATATCAACTGGATGCTTTCGTCATACACTCTTACTTACACGGCAGGGACAGGCGGCTCAATTACCGGGACTTCGCCGCAGACTGTAAATTACGGTTCAGATGGGACTGAAATAACAGCTGTGCCGGATGCAGGTTATTCTTTTGTTAAGTGGAGTGATGATGTTTTAACTTCATCGAGAACTGATACAAATGTAACGGCAGATATAACTGTCTCGGCTGAGTTTGCCGATATCAACGAGTGTGACACAGCGAACGGCGGCTGTGCACAGAACTGCAATAATACAGCGGGTTCATACAGCTGTTCATGTAATTCCGGTTACACGCTGAATGTCGATGGTAAAGCATGTGACGATGTGAATGAGTGCCTGACCGAAAACGGCGGCTGTGCACAGAACTGCAATAATACAGCGGGTTCATATAGCTGTTCATGTGATTCAGGATATACCTTGAATGTTGACGGTAAAGCGTGTGATGATGTGAATGAGTGCCTGACCGAAAACGGCGGTTGTGCTCAGACCTGTAATAACACAGCGGGTTCATACAACTGTTCATGTAATTCAGGATATACCTTGAATGTTGACGGTAAAGCGTGTGATGATGTGAATGAGTGTGACACAGCGAACGGCGGTTGTGCCCAGACCTGCAATAACACTGCCGGTTCATACAACTGTACATGTGATTCAGGCTACACTTTGAATGTCGACGGTAAAGCGTGTGATGATATAAATGAGTGCGATACTGAAAACGGCGGTTGTGCTCAGAACTGTAATAATACAACCGGTTCATACAGCTGTTCATGTAATTCCGGTTACACGCTGAATATAGACGGTAAAGCATGTGACGATGTGAATGAGTGTGAAACTGAGAATGGCGGTTGTGCTCAGAACTGTAATAATACAACCGGTTCATACAGCTGTTCATGTGATTCAGGCTACACTTTGAATGTAGACGGTAAAGCATGTGATGATGTGAATGAGTGCGATACTGAAAACGGTGGATGTGCCCAGACCTGTA
>Ga0116171_10001467_pt1 | contig 23372 bp, 21 predicted proteins | sample AD_JPNHW2_MetaG_FD_89798 | JGI IMG/M metagenome (GOLD analysis project Ga0116171, IMG submission 89798) | Active sludge microbial communities of municipal wastewater-treating anaerobic digesters from Japan - AD_JPNHW2_MetaG | ecosystem: Engineered > Bioreactor > Anaerobic > Digestate | place...
AGAAGCTTCGGTGTCATTAAACAGCACTGTTATATCAATTTTATCATAATCCCGCGAAAAGCGGATAGCATTCTGAATGAGGTTCTGAATCGCATGACGGATTAGAAACTGTTCACCTTCAATTACAGCAGGCACCGGGATTTTTTTTTCTATTGTAATATTTTTTTTATGATATTCAGGGTAGAGGCTTTCCAGAATATCTCCTATAATCTGATGCAGGTTTACTTTATCTATAGTTTTAAGTTTACCCTGGTTTTCAACCGATGAAAGTTCAAGCATCCTTTCAATTATATCATCCATGCGCCGGGATTCGCGGAAAATATTCCGGTAAAAAATAATTTTCTGTTCATCGGGTATGTTGTCCTGAAGCAGTTCAGCTGATCCGCGGATTGATGACAGCGGGCTTTTCAGTTCGTGTGTGAGAGTCTGTATATACTGTTCAATATATTTTTCACCCTTAAGATCCTCCCACACCTCGTTAAAGGTTTCGGCTAGAGTCATTATCTCCCTTTCTGCGAAAGACGGAATTTCCGATCTTTTATTTTCCCTCAAAGATTTAACAAATTCAGTAAGGCGCTTTACCGGCCTGCTGATCCATATTGATAATATAAAGCTCAGGAATATAAACAGAAGACACGATAAAATCCCTGCAACGAGAGCTTTCTTTTTTGCAATCTCAATAAACAGGGCAACACTCTCTTCCGGTTTTATTACTGTCAGCACTCCGATTATCTTATTATTGTATCTGACTGGAGCTGCGACAAATATTGATTTAGATTCAGGGTCGTTTTCATTCAGCAGAGAAGATCTCGCGCCATATTTACCTGATAGTGTAAGGCGCACATCGCGCCATTTTGAATAATCATCTCCTTCGCGGATAAATCTGCTGGAAGAATAAATTATTATTCCATTCTGGTCAGCGATATATACATGCAAAGAAACGCCGGTTTTATGGAGCGCATATATTCTGGAGCTGATTTTTTTCTCATAGGCTTTTTTTATAACAGGTTTGATAGTGTTTATATTTATGGTGGAATTTTTTATCTCCTCTTCAACAAGTGAGGCGAGTATGTTGGCTGTATCGTTCAGGGATTCTTCAACAGTCTCAAGGTAACGGGGTCTTATTTCATTTGCTATGAAGTCGTAGAGGAAATAAAATCCGATTGCATATATTACAAAAAATCCTGACAAGATCCGCCATTTGATACTCATAGATTTTCTCTCAGGGAATAGCCCACTCCGCGGTGAGTTTCAATGGGATCAATATCGGGATTAATCTCTCTGAGTTTTGTCCTGAGAGTCTTAATGTGAGTGTCCACCGTGCGGTCGAAGCTTTCACCCGATTCCGGCCAGGCTGTATCCATTATCCTGTCGCGGGAGAATATCCATCCCGGCCTGTTAATAAAAAGGATGAGTATTTCATATTCGATCCGTGTAAGGTTAAGCCTTGTCCCGAAGTAGTATATCTGCCGTTTATTGTACTCTATTTGAAACGGGGATGAGCCTGCCTTCGCATTATCATTATCCGCCGTACGCCTTAGAATTGCTTTCACCCTTGCTGCAAGTTCGCGGGGACTGAATGGTTTCAGTACATAATCATCCGCGCCGAGTTCGAGGCCGAGAACTCGGTCTATCTCATCAGATCGGGCTGTAAGGAAGAGAACCGGAATCCGGCTGTTTTTACGGATTTCTTTAAGTACATCAAAACCGTTTATGTCTGGAAGTCCGATATCCAGTATTACAAGGTCGGTTTTATCCGATTTAAGATAGGCTATCCCATCACTGCCTGTTGTGACCCAGTGAGTTTCGAATCCTTCAGCAGAAAGAGGAAATATTATTGTATCGGCAATTCCCGATTCATCTTCTATTAAGAGTATTTTTTTGGGCATGAAAAATTATCTCTTAAATTTATTTATGTGTCAATAAAAAATAGTGTGAAGGCACTCTGCAGTTATAAAAGAGCTTGACCTGTATAATGATTGAGGTGCTATAAAATAGTAATTGCTGTTTTTATATTCCGCTCCCGGAAGAGTTTAATTAAACCCAGGTCAGGAAAACAAACTACCTTTAAGAAATTTATGCTGTGAACAGTTCATGCTGATTAAAAAATAGATGCAGTGATGCCGGAAAATTTGTATGTAATTAAAGAAAATGGAGATTAGTACATGAGAAGACAGATTTTTTTATTGATCGCTGTATTGACTGTATCCTGCAGTACACCTCAGTTAAGCAATAAGGATGTTTCCTCTGATTTTACAGCAGATAACTTATTGTCGAAATCTTTATTTATAACACCGGTTATTAACCTGACTATTGAAAAAGATCTTAATACAGTGGATGTCCTTTCTGAAAAAATCCTCCGGTCAGAAAGGAAGTATTATCATTGGATCGGAGTTAAAAAAACAAGGGAGGCGATAGCCGGAGCCGCGCTTTCAAAGGAACTCGATGAATGTTTAAAACAGCATAGTGAAGGGAAGACTATTGACAGAAGGCTTGTTCAGAAACTTTCACCGGTGCTGAAAGACAACTACATAGTCTTTACCGCTTTGAAGGGTTATAATGAGACAGAAGATATGACCTCTTCAGGTAATAATTCGGTAAATTCATTCAAGTCCTATCTGGAAGGAGTGTTTACGGTTTATGATCTGAAAACCGGGTTGCCGGTTTTTAATACAGCACATTCTGTAAATTATAATAAAGAGATAACCGGCGAGAGTGAGCCGATATCCATGAATAGTCCCAAGGATGCGGCGGGTGATTGTATCGGCAGCTGTATTAGTGAATGGATTGGAGGCTGTGTGACAGGAATAATTTTTTTAGTAATAGCACCATCACCTGAAGAGATGGCCGGGAAATTTTTTGAAGAAATAGGTGATAATTTTCCGGAAAAGAGATGAAAGTGATGGCGTTTTCGATACCGGAAAATGGTTAATTAAATGCATTCATACAACAGTATCAATAATTAATAAATATTCAGGCGCGGAGTTGTTCACAGCACCTGCATAATGAATTGTCGACTTTCCCGGTTAAAAATTCATTGCGTAAAGCCTGCATAGGCAGATCATTCCAGATGTGGCTCAGGGTATGGTTCTGTGCATTACCGAGAACCAGTTTTTTATTGTAATCAAAACAGCATGGTACAACGTCTCCATCCCATGTTACCGTCATATTTTCCCAGGGGAAAGAGCATGCTGCTGCAGAATTATCGCGGGTTTTTTCTGCTGCGGATTCCGGGGCCAGTGCTTTGATTTCGGAAATTGCGCCGTCCCAGGTCGTGTAATTTTTCATGAGAAATCCGTCAATCTGATCATGGGATTCCCACTCATCCTTAACTGCTGCAATACTCTCTTCATTTAAAGAAAAATCTATCATTGAGAGAATTATTTTCATGTCGCAGGGGTTCTCTTTTTTATACTTCAGGAAATCAAGTACCTGGCGGCGTGACTTCTCATACATATGTTCTATTCCGCGTATTTTTAAGAACGATTCGTCATCATGTCCATCAAGAGAGAGATAGAGAATGTGAAGCCCGGATTCCAGAAGGGATTTAATATTTTTTTCGTTCAGCATTACAGGATTTACAGAAAGCCCTGTGCGGATCTCTTTGTCCGCCGCATAACGTATAAAGGAATCAAACTGCGGGTGAAGGAGGCTTTCTCCGAAATGATGAAGCCATACTACTTTATCATTATGAAATGAAGCGTTGGCCCCGGAGAGCTCATCAATTATTTTTTTGAAAAGGCGGATATCCATAAATCCCTGCTCTCTGGTCATATGGTTTGTGCGCGGGCACATGACACACTTCATGGGGCACCGGTTTGTCAGCTCTATATTAAACAGTCCGAAGGGATGACCGGCTAATATTTTTTTTTCAGGTTGAGTTTGTATCATTTCAGGATTTCCCATTATGCCCTATGCGGTTTTTTTATTACAGACCAATGGTTTTATTAATCGGTCACTATATTTACTTTTTAGTATCTGACGCATTATTTAAAAGCTGTTTGCGAGGTGCAAGTAAAAAATAGATTATAAGTGTTTTTAGGAGATTAGTTAATTCCGCGGGATTGTGGGCATAAGCAGAATCTTCCTGAAGATCCCATCTGTTTAAAAATTTCCTGCCCGGAGGTTGGATTTCGGGCAGGAAATCAATTAATATTTTTTAAACTGAATACAGTTTGGTAAATATCAGCTTTTATAATTATAGAATCCTTTCCCTGTTTTTATTCCAAGGAGACCGCCCCTTACCATCTTTTTAAGAAGAGGTGAAGGCCTGTATTTTGTATCTCCGAATTCTGAATAAAGGACATTCATGACTGAGAGGATTATATCGTTGCCGATTAGATCTGACAGCGCAAGCGGCCCCATGGGGTGATTTGCACCAAGCTTCATTGCTTCATCAATGTCAGATGCTGAGGCTACTCCGTCAGAGAGAATTCCTATTGCTTCATTGATCATCGGAACGAGTATTCTGTTAACTACAAACCCCGGAGCTTCTTTTACTTCTACAGGAGTTTTCCCGATCTCATTTGTGAGTTTTACTATAGTTGATGTAACATCATCGGAAGTCGAAATACCCCTGATGATTTCAACAAGTTTCATCATCGGTACGGGATTGAAAAAGTGCATTCCGATTACCCTGTCAGGCCTTTTAGTTGATGAAGCTATTTCAGTTATTGAAAGTGATGACGTATTTGTAGCTAAAATGGCCGCGGGTTTGCATATTTCATCGAGTTCTCTGAATATTGTTTTTTTTATTTCCATGTTTTCAATTGCTGCTTCGATTATAAGGTCAGAATCGGCAGCATCGGAAATTTTAGTTGTAGTTTTTATTTTACTTAAAGTCTGTGATTTAACATCAGCGGAAATTTTTTCTTTCTGAACAAGTTTATCAAGATTTTTTGTAATCAGAGATAATCCTTTTGCAACGTATGATTCCTCAAGATCACGCATTACAACTTCATGCCCGTTCTGCGCAAGAACCTGAACTATACCTGCACCCATTGTGCCTGAACCTAGAACTGTTACTTTCATTTTTGTTTCCTCTTTTTTTATTTTTTTAGTGAGGATTCCTTCCTGCAAAAAACCGGAATTTTATTTTACAACAAGCATTCAAAGACGCCTTTTCCGCAGAGGGATCACTCCTTAAATTTTTTTAAACACCGCGCATCAGGTTATAAAAAACCTGATCACAATCAATACTGACATCTTACTGCGACATTATAACTGACCATGCGGAATATCTGTAATGCACTTTGCCGGGGAATACAATAGTCTATTTATCTTAATTATTGTGGTTAGATCGGTTATTTTATTGTAACCAGTGTAAAAAATAACCAGGATGATTTGTTTGTTTTTATAAATTATAAGCATAAATTAAAAGGATCGAGGGCAGATACTTTATTATGAAAAATGATATAATATACATCGTCGGCGTTGACCATCTTATTCAATACAGAAACAATATTGTTCCTGTTAACCTGTTCACTGAATTTACAGATTATATTGCTGATATAATAAAAAAGTATGATGTAAAGACAGTCGCGGAGGAGTTTAACAGGGAGTATCTTGATGATGTATATTTTTCGCCGGAGGCTACAGTTGAATCAGCGGCGGTGAAGGCCGGAGTGGAACATTTTTTCTGTGATCCGGGCAATGATGACCGTTCACGTCTCGGGATTCCGTATTTTGCAGATATACGGAATATGATGAAGGAAAAATACGGAATACATGAAAAGTTTATCTCCGACATAAACATCCGGAAAAAGATAGACCGGGAAACCATTGCTGAATCAAAAAAATACTGGCAGATACGTGAAGAATACTGGTATGATATTATATCTGATATGCCCCGGGGTAATATTCTTTTCATCTGCGGACACGAACATGTTTTGCGGTTTAAAGATCTGCTGCGGCAGAACGGGAGAAATGCTGAAGTGCTTGAGACTTTCTGGCAAATTGAGGTTTTTTCAGATTATACTAAACTAGGGCTTTCCTGATTTCTCAACCGGATGATATATTTTTTATTGTGAAGTTCCTGGTAACGTCGTGCTTATATTGAGCTTGAATATGTTATTTGTCAGATAACCGGATCACTCCGCCCTGTGTTAGATTAATTTTCAACTGACTTTTGGGTCACCATTTCAAAAACCGGAACAATACGATACTGAGTTAATATAATTATGATTTTTCTTAGATTATATAAGATTTTTGGATTACTTTCATATTTAAATGAGTGTTTTTGCTAAATAATTTGACTTCCGGAAAATGTTTTTTATAAAGTAGATTATTCCATAAATATATGGCGGTTTCATAAAACTCAATTTATAATAGCATGGAATCTGCTTTGAAGAACTCATTTTGGCAAGTTTAATACAGGTAGTACTTCAAGCCGGATTATCAGGGAATATTTTAACTTTGACCCGGCTAAAGATTGAGTTATTTTGATAGTAAGTATATTTTATTTATTCCCGCTTCCCGGATGTTTACGGGAATACTTTTAAATTATGCTGCACCTTTATTTATGGTGAAAAATAAAAAGTAATGAGAGGGAGAAGTATGACGGCAAAAGACATTTATTCAGAAAAGCCCTGGCTTAAGTTTTATCCTGACGGCGTTCCATCTGAAATCAACTATGAAGAGATCTGTCTCCATGATGTTCTGGAGAGGACCGTCAAAAAGTATGGCAAAAAGGAAGCCCTTATATTCCAGGGGTTCCGAATGGATTATAACGGGCTGAACGACGTAGTTAACAGACTGGCATATTTTCTTGTTTCAAAGGGAATTAAAAAAGGGGATGTAGTTGCAATACTCCTTCCTAACATGATACAGACTGTTGCAGCTTATTATGCAGTTCTTAAAATAGGCGGAATAGTCCAGATGAATAATCCCCTTTATACTGACAGGGAACTTGCGTATCAGTTCAATGACTCAGGCGCGAAGATTCTTATCTCTCTTGATCTCCTTGCAAACAGAATGATAGCTCTCAGAAAAGAGACAAAGATAAAAAATATAATATATACATCAATAGGGGATTACCTCCCTCCTGTTAAGAAAGTACTGTTTAAACTTGTCGGCAAAAAGAAAGGTATGGCAGCAGAAGTCCCAGTGACAGAGAATGTTTATTCCTGGTCTGATGCGGTGAAAGATACCGGCACAGTTCCGAAAGTTAATGTTGTCTTTGATGACACTGCGGTTTATCAGTATACCGGAGGAACAACCGGTGCGTCCAAGGGGGCGATTCTCAGTCATAGAAATCTGTGCAGCATGGTCCAGATGTACGGAGCATGGTTCCCGACACTTAAGCGCGGAGATGAGGTCCTTATATCCGCAGCACCGATATTCCATGTGCTCGGGATGAGCGCAGCGATGAATCTGCCGGTGTTTATGGGATGGACTGCTGTAATGGTCCCGAAACCTCAGGCACAGGATCTTCTTGCTGCAACGAGAAAGTACAGGCCGACAGTGTGTTCAATGGTCCCTACGATGTATGTTGGAATGCTTCAGCACCCCGATCTGAAAAAAACAGACATGAGCTGCTATAAGGTCCTCTCTTCCGGAGGATCATCGCTTCCTGTGGAGGTCCTGAAAAAATTCAAGGAACTCACAGGTGCGGATATAAATGAAGGCTTCGGCATGACCGAAACATCCCCCCAGACTCATCTGAATCCTTTCAGCGGGCTCCATAAGGCGGGCAGTATAGGGCTCCCGTATCCCGATACCGAAGTGCGGATTGTTGATCTTGCTACGGGTAATGAGACTATGCCTGCGGGTAAAGAGGGTGAAATGATATTTAAGGGGCCGCAGGTCACTAAGGGGTATCTTAATAAGCCGGAAGAGACAAAAAAAGCGATACGCAATGGCTGGCTTTATTCAGGCGACATTGCATACATGGATGATGATGGATATTTCTTTATTGTAGACAGAATGAAAGACCTGATAATCTCCAGCGGTTATAATGTTTATCCGAGAGAGATTGAAGAGGTGCTGTATGAGCATCCCGGAATTCAGAAAGCGGCAGCGATAGGACTTCCAGATGAAAAACGTGGTGAAAAGATAAAGGTATTTGTTGTACCGAATGAAGGTGCAACTCTGGATACGGAAGAAGTTATGAAATACTGCCAGGAAAGACTTGCCAAATATAAATGGCCTTCGATTATTGAAATAAGATCCTCTCTCCCGGAAAGCACAGTAGGAAAGATTCTGAAAAAGGATCTTAAAAAAGAGGAAGAGGATAAAAGAAAGTAGCGGCAGACAAAGATGAAAGAGGAAGCAGATAAATATACAACTGTAAAAAAAGTTATTGGAATGATCAAGCCCGGCAGCAAGATCTTCCTCAGCAGCGGGGCTGCCATTCCAAGACTTTTTTTATCAGAGATGACTTCCTCCAGTGAGCCGAACCTCCTTGATCTGGAGCTGATTCAGCTGATTACACTGGGGGAGTATCTCAACATCAATTCAGAAAGCAACTCAAGGTACAGGCTCAAAACTTTCAGTACCGGTGAAAGTATTATAAAAAGGATTCTTTCGGGTGAGGTTGATTTTATTCCGGCGAATCTTATGGAAATCCCATATATTTTTTCAAGGAAGGCGCAGAGGGTGGACGTGGCTGTGATAACGGTTTCTCCGCCTGACAGCAAAGGCTTTATGAGCCTCGGTATTGCAGCCGATGTGGCGAAGATTGTAATCAAACACGCTAAACTCGTCATAGCAGAGGTCAATCCTGCAATGCCTGTTACTTACGGCGATACATTTATACATATAGACCAGGTTAACTGCATTATTGAAAGTGATCTCCCTCTGCCCGAGAGAGAGAGTAAACCTTTCGATGAGGCAATGAACAGAATCGGATTTCATATTTCAAATCTCGTTGATGACGGATCGACAGTCGTGCTTCATGCAGGGAGAGTCTTTGATGCGATTGCTTATAACCTGAGGAACAAGAAAGATCTGGGAGTATTCACGAACGTGATCTCCGACTGGGTGATTGATCTTATTGAAAGCGGCGCCATCTCCCCTGAAAGGAACAGGGTGAAAGGGGGACAGGTCACAACGAGTTACTGCTATGGAAGTAAAAAGCTTTATGATTATATTTCTCATAATCCCATATTTGAATTTCATCCCATCGCGGTTCTTGCTAATCCTCTTAATATCCGGAGAGTGAATAATCTTATCAGCATCATGAATGTGAAGAGGATTGATGTAACAGGTGAACTTATAATTTTTTATTCGGGAGACAATCTTCTTTCAGGTTATGAAAGCAAACTTAATTTTTCCGTGGGAGCGGCTTTCGCTAAAAACGGGAGATCAATTATTGTACTAAACTCTGTAGACCGGGAGGGGAGAAGCAACATCGTCGTTACGCATGAAGATGAGGCAGACATGGCGCGGGGAACTCTCGGCGTAACAAGATATGTTGTTACCGAGTATGGCGTGGCTAATCTTTTCGGAAGATCAATAAGAGAACGGGTTCTCGCAATGATAGACATAGCCCATCCCGATCATCGGGAGGAACTCCTGGAAAGAGCTAAAAAGATAGGATTCGCCTACAGAGACCAGATTTACAGCAGGGAGAACTCTGAAAATTATCCCGAATCTCTTGAAATAGTGAAGAGTTTCAGGCAGGATCTTGATGTGAAAATCAGGCCGATAAAACCATCCGATGAGGATATGATGCGTGAGCTTTTCTATCAGTTTTCTGATGAAGCAAAGTATCTCAGATATTTTTCCAAAGTCAGCTCAATGCCTCATAAGAATATGCAGAGGTATGTCAATATCGATTACGATAAAACTCTGTCAATTGTAGGAGTGCTTCAAACAGGGAGTACCCAGAAGATTATTGCTGAGGCCAGGTATTCCTATTACGAGCCTGATAACACATATGAACTGGCGTTTATTGTCAATGAGGAGTACCAGGGTAGAGGGATTGCCGGTTTTCTTCTTGAATATCTTCTTAAAATTGCAAAAGAGAGAGGTATAAAACATGCCTGTGCGAGTGTACTTTATGAGAACAGCAAGATGATAAAGGTTTTTAAGAGAGGGACTCTTAAACCTGAGATAAATGTCGAAGACGGTGTAATTGTTTTCAGGTATAATCTTTAATAAACCTTTGAATTTTGACAATTTTTACTACTATTGTATTAAAAAAAGCAAAATTTATTGACATTTTAAAAGTACACTTCTATGAATTCTTTAATAAACAGTCCGGATGGTCTTTCTCTTGTGATAGTAAGGAAGACAAAGAATTTTTTATATACAAAAATATGTTTTGAGGACTCTTTAGTGGGAATATGTCACTTCGACAATGTCAGCGGCTGCACAAAGTCCGGAAGTTGAGCTTGTCGAAACGCCCGTCGCAGGAAGCCATACACTTCGACAGGCTCAGTGACCGACTAATGTAATAATATAAATAGAAATTGTCCGTTTTGCCGGATTTCACAAACACAAATATAAAGTTTTAAACAAAGTCACTGTAAACATTAATTTTATGGCGGATAAGGTTCACGATGGATTTACTTTTTTTCAGGTAATTCCCTCCGTTCTGAGGGCAATCTTATCTCCCCGCAAAATAGATTTAAAAATATGAAGGAGGCTTATATGCTTAATCCATTGGTTGACACAAGGGACGTAAAATTTGTTATTTTTGAACTTCTTGAAGTTGACAAGATGACAAAGTACGCAGAATTCGCAGATTTCGATCACGATACGTTTGATGCCACTATTGACCTTGCCGAGCAGATGGCTGTTGAAGTTTTCTACCCGACGGCTGAAGAGGGCGACAAAATCGGAGTTAAATGGGATCCGGTTACCAAAGCTGTTAAAATTCCGGAAATATTCAAACCTGCACTTGACCAGTATTACGCAGCTGGATTCATGGGGCTTACAGACCATCCTGAAGATGGCGGTATGGGTATGCCTAACCTTATAGGTGCTGCTGCAAGTGAATATGTATGTGCTGCTAACTACTGTCTCGGTATGTATCCCGGACTTTCACACGGCTGCATGGAGATGTTATTTACTCACGCTACTGAAGAGCAGAAGAGAATGTACGGCGACAAGATCATGTCAGGCGAATGGGGCGGAACAATGTGTCTTACAGAACCGGAAGCCGGATCTGACGTTGGTAACCTCAAAACCAAAGCTGTAAAACAGGCGGATGGAACATACAAAATCACAGGACAGAAAATATTCATTTCTTTAGGTGAAAATGACTATTATAAAAATATGGTTCACCCTGTTCTTGCAAGAATCGAAGGGGATCCTAAAGGTACAAAAGGTATCTCTATTTTTATTGTACCGAAATATCTTGTAAATGCTGATGGTTCAGTTGGCAAGTTTAATGATGTAACATGTTCAGGTGTTGAGCATAAAATGGGTATCCACGGACAGGCAACATCTCAGCTCGCATTCGGAGACAATGGAAACTGTATAGGTTATATCATGGGAGAAGAGCGTCAGGGCATGAAGATCATGTTCCAGATGATGAACTTCGCACGTAATGGTGTTGCTGTTCAGGGACATGGAAACGCTTCTGCTGCGTACATGCACGCTGTAACATACGCCAGAAACAGATACCAGGGAGCTGATGTAACACAGATGCTCAATCCTGATGCGCCTCTTGTAACTATATCAAAACATCCTGATGTAAAAAGAATGCTTCTATGGATGAAATCACACCTTGAAGGACAGAGAATACTCTGCTACTTCCTGTTCAAGAATATTGACATGACACATGTTTCTACTGATGCAGCTGAGAAAGCTGAAGCTCAGGGTCTTGTTGAAATTCTTACTCCTATATGTAAAGCCGGATGTACAGACAAAGGCGTAGAAATCACATCTATGGCGATGCAGACATATGGCGGATACGGATTCTGTAAAGATTATCCGATCGTAAGATACATGAGCGATTCCAAGATTCTTGCTATCTGGGAAGGAACAAACGGTATCCAGTCTATGGACCTTACAATGAGAAAAATCCTCATGAACAAGGACCAGTTTAATTACAAAGCAATGACAAAAAGAATGCACGAAACTGTTGCTAAAGCTAAAGGTATTGTTGAGGATAAATACCTTGATCTTCTTACAGAAGGTCTTAAAGAGCTTGATGAGATCATTGATGCTTAAACAGCAGATGGCTACAGGTAAATTCCTTAACCTGTTTATGCATGCCACTCCTCTCCAGGAAGCAATGTACATGATAGCGATTGCATGGTGTCATGTATGGTCAATGACGGTTACTATTCCTAAAATGAAAGAGCTTGTCGGCGAGGCTAAAGGTGCCGATAGAGATGCTATCCTTAATGATAATGCAGATGCTGCATACTATACAGGAAAGACTCTTGCTTCACAGTTCTATCTTGGATCAGAATTTCCTAAATTCTTCGGAAGAGCTAGAGCAATCAAGTTCAACGAAGGTGCACCAATCAAAGCTTCAGATCCTGTTTTCACAGGCGCTCTTGTTGAGTAGATTTTAATATCAGCACGGGGTGAAAGCCCCGTGATTTTCAAATAAAGAAACGGTATGCTGTGAAGCATACCGTTTCTTTATTATACAGGTATATATTTAATCTTGACATTGCTTATTTTATGTGCTGAAATTCATGAGTTTAAAAATCAAGTTTATAAATATAAATTTAATCTATCAGCTGATTGATTTCCGGTGAGATTAAATCATTTAAGTTATGATCTGTTCAGAAAATTACACTATCAAAGGAGTTATCTTGAATAAAATTATTTATACAATACTGGTTACAATTATAGCCATACTGATTGCCTGCCTGGCGTTTTTAAAATTCAGGCTTGACCGCATAACAGCCATCCCTCCGGATAAAATTCAGATCATGAGCAGTGAACTCACTGGAGCAGGCAAACTGATTCTTGCTGAACAGAAGGTCTACCAGGAATACGTAAAAGTTTTTAAAAAAGGTCCGGTTCATGCGCAGGTTCTTTTCAGATGGCTGACTACATTTCAGTATATAGTGGATACACAGAGTCCGGTTTTAGAATTACATTGGATGGAGATACTGTAAAAATTCTATCTCCGGCAATTGTACTTAATGAGCCTGCTATCGATATAAGCACTTATAATGCCGGTATTGTCTTTGACGGAAGCATCTGGATTAATGAAGACCGGCTGATCAATGGCGAGATGACAGAGTTTAAGTCGAAGTCATGGGCAGCGGGAAGAGAGCTTCTGAAAGATCCCCGGATTTTCAAGATGTGCACTGATCAGATTAAACTTTCAGTTTTCAAGATAGCATCTAATCTTCACCTGATGGTGAAGGATGTGGAAATAACTTTCGCGGCTGAGTGAATTTGTTTGCTGTGACGATCGTCTAGGCAGGCTCACTGACCGGATGTCGAAGTGTAATTTTATTACTGAGACTATAGAATAGAAGGATAATATATGGAGCAGATATGGCAGCAGGGAATAGATATCATTATTTTTGTACAGAAAATAAGATCACCTTTCTCTGATGCGTTTTTCTTTTTTATCTCGTTTTTCGGGACACATGTTTTTTATATAATTTTACTTCCGTTTTTATACTGGTGTGTTGATAAAAAGTATGCATACGGGATTTTTATCATTTTTTTAATTTCAAGCTGGTCAAATGCTGTTGCGAAAGATCTTTTACTCCATCCTCGTCCGTATAATCTTAACGAAGCTGTGAAGATAGGAAAAACTTCAGGATATGGTATTCCAAGCGGTCACGCCCAGCAGTCTCTGGTTGTCGGAGTGTCACTCTCTTTATGGCTGAAAAACCGTTTTTTTACATACTTTTCTGTTGCTGCAATCCTGCTGATTGCACTCTCGAGAGTTTATCTTGGGGTGCATTTCCCTACAGACATTTTTGGAGGATGGTTATTGGGGTCAATTATTCTGTTTATACTATGGCCGTTTTCTGATAGAATTGTAATTTTTTTGTCAGGATTCAGCCCTTATGTTTTATCGGCGGTTTCTGTCATCATACCTGCTCTCCTTTCTCTGATACTTGCATCTAAATGGTCAGTAATGTCGATGGGCGCTCTGTCCGGGGTTTGCGCGGGATTAATCATAGAGAAAAAATATTTAAATTTTCAGGAAACAAAAAATTTAAAAGCAGCGGTTCCGAGGTATATTACAGGTGCAGCAATTCTAATGCTTATTTTTTCTGTAGACAATATATTATCCGGAATGAAAGTTCCATATTACCTGATTATGGTATTCGTTCATTCATGGATTTTAGGCATCTGGGTATCTGCAGGTGCGCCATGGCTGTTTAAAAAATGCGGGATATAAGTAATGTATAGACAGATTAAGATAAAGAAAGGGAGAGAGAAATCTCTCGTCAACAGGCACCCGTGGGTATTCTCCGGAGCTCTCGGAGAGTTTCCGGATTATGATAATGGAGAGATAGTTGAAGCTGTATCATTTAAAAACGAGATTCTCGGATACGGATTCTTTTCACCGGGCAGCCAGATAGTATGCCGCCTTTTTGAGTTTACCCCGGAAAGAATAGAAAATTTCGGGAAAAAATATTTTAATGAAAAGATAGAACGTGCGGCGTTACTCCGAAAGAGAATTATCAGCGGGAATACTGACTGCTACAGGCTTATTAACGCGGAGGGTGATTTTTTTCCTGGATTGATTGCCGATATTTATGGAGATGTTGCAGTGCTCCAGATCCTGGTAAAAGGTACGGAGCTTCTCCTTGATGTTATTGCAGGATCGCTTGAGCGGCTGGGTTTTAAGAATATATGTATAAAAAATCCGGGGCTTAACGAAGTGGAAAAGGTAAATTTACCTTTCAGCTTTATACGGGGAAAATTCGAATCAGCTGTTGAAGTGAAGGAGAACGGACTTAAATTTATTGTTGATCCGGAACATGGGCAGAAGACAGGTTTTTTTCTGGACCAGAGAGAGAACCGTGAACTGGTAAAAAATTTCTCTGCAGGGAGGAGGGTCCTGAACGCGTTCTGCTACACCGGGGGATTCTCCGTGTATGCAATGGCCGGGGGTGCTGAACTTATAGACAGCGTTGATATATCCGGTGATGCGGTTGATATGACAGCTGAAAATATAAAAATAAACTCGCACAGTATAAATAATCATACCGCTATTAAAGCTGACTGTTTTGAATACCTCAGAACTATGGAAGATGACTTTTATGATCTCATTGTCCTTGATCCTCCCGCATTTGTAAAATCTTCAAAAGGGATTGAGAGAGGCGCAAGAGGCTATAAGGATGTAAACTTAAGCGCGATGAAAAAGATTAAAAAGAATTCACTTCTTTTTACATTTTCATGTTCGCATCATGTTACTGCTGATCTGTTTCGCAAAATTGTTTTTTCAGCCGCTTCAGATTCAGAGAGAGATGTTCGAATCCTTGCCCAGCTATCGCAGGGGAAGGATCATCCATTCAGCATATATCATCCAGAAGGTGAGTATCTGAAGGGTCTGCTGCTGCACGTAGATTGATTGATGGGAAATTTTTTTGCCCCTTCATTCCTCTGGACATCTTCCATGAAGGGTGTTTATCAATATTTTTAATAGAGCAAGGGGCTGCAAACACTTGTCGTGAGTTTCGAATTTTTCTGCCGCATCCATGGGGAAAGGCGCCCGGCACGATGTGGCGAGCTCTTCGGCAGGTTCACTGATCTGCCTGCCGGGCAGGAGTGGACAGTATTGAGACAAAAACTATTTCATTTATGCTGCAGAGGAGATACTCCATGAAAATAAACGGAACTTTCCGTGTAAACAGACAGCTTTCCGAGCTATACAGAGATCATGATGTTTATATCTCACCCCTGCCGGAACTTAAATTTAATGACTTTGTACGGATATCGTTCAGAACCGGAAAAAGAAAAAAACGCAGCATTTATGTATGGCTGAGAATCATAGACAGCTATTATAAAACGTTTTATAACTCCATAACGGAAGACAGATTTAATGATTCTGAACTTTTAATAGGAGAGGCTCATAACTCCATTGTGCTTTGTAAACATTACAGGATTAAACTCGGGCTTCCGGATAATAATCTGGACAGCATTGATCTTGAAATAAAGAAGAGTTCAAATCCCTTAAAAAAAATCAGGGCTCTGTATAACTCCCCGGATTCAATGATGAGAACGACAACGATTATAAGCATATTATCTGTGCTCATGGGTATAATAGCGCTGGTTCTCGGCGTTATGAGTTTGAGGTGAATTCATTTAAATATTGGAGATTATCTGTTATTTGTAACAACATTTTTATAAAACTGTTCCTATAAGCTCCGGGTTATCCGGACAATATGATTTAAAAAAAGGGGATTGAATATGGAATTTGTTGATGTTATAAAAACGAGAAGAAGTATAAGAAAATTCAAACAGGTAAGTGTTCCTGATGAAATGATGATGGAAATCCTTGAGGCGGCAAGAATCGCCTCGTCAGGATCAAATCTTCAGCCTGCACGGTTTATTGTTGTAAAAAGCGAAGAGGGGAAAGAAAAACTTAAACAATGTACTCCGCTTCCTTTCGTGCATAATGCGCCGGCTACTATTATCTGCCTTGCGGATACAGCTGCGTTCAGCGGGCGTGATGCGAGGATGTCGGAGCTTCGTGAGGCGGGAGCATTTATCGATACTCCACTCGACGGCGCGGGATTTACCGAGGCGATGAAGAGCAGGGCTGTAATGTCAGCGGCTGACGCAGCGGCATATCTGAAATTTAATGCAGCAATTGCGATTGATCATATGACGCTCCGTGCAGTGGATATGGGGCTGGGAAGCTGCTGGATAGGGATGTTCGATCATAAAAAAGTAAGAGAGGCATTTGACATTGACAGCAGGTATCTTGTCGCGGCGCTTATCCCGATCGGGTTCCCTGATCAGAACCCGGATCAGCGTCCCAGGCTTCCGATGGATGAGATTCTGCTGAAAATTGTTTAACTCTCTGATTATTGAATTATATATTTCTTAAAGTGATCAGGCAGTCTGGTTTTATGACATATAAAACTATACCCGCGAATGCGGGTATTTTTTATTATGAAGTATTTTACAGGCTATGCAGGTGTTGTTAAAATAACATGTGATATCGCTGAATCTCAATACATATATCAGTCCGCGCGACTCTAATTCCGTAAACCTGTTAACAGGATTTTAACTATGTCAGATGCAATTTTCTTGACATTAATTATTAATATTATTGATATTGTGTATCAAAAAAATAATTTTTAATGAGGTGTTTATGTTTAACAGGAAAATTCAGGTACTTATCCTCATTGTGTCAATTGCTCTTTCAGCAGTGTCATGTAAAAAAAGCGGCGAAGTTAATTCATGGAATAAAGCAAAGAAAAGCGGGGAGCTTGTAGTCGGACTATGCGCGATGTATCCTCCATTTGAATCAAGAAATGAAAAGACTGGCGAATTTGAAGGATTTGATATTGATCTGGCCTCTGCTGTTGCGGCTGAGCTGGGCCTTAAGGCTAAAATTGTTGACTCTGAATGGAAGGGGCTTCTTGGCGGACTCGCTAAAGGGGATTTTGATGCACTTGTTACATGCATGTCAAAGAGAGAGACAGCTAATAATAATGTTAATATGAGCGATGTATACTATGAACTTCAGGATGTAATTGTAGTCAGAAAAGACAGAGCGGATATAAATAAGCGTGAAGACCTTAACGGAAAAATTATAGGTGTTCAGCTCGGTTCAGGTTCAGAACAGGTGGTTGATGCAATGAAGGATTCAAAGTTCAAAAGTATTAAACGTTATGAATATAATCCCGAAGCATTCATAGATCTGAAGAATAAAAGATCTGATGCTGTGATTGTCGGATATGCTTATGCAGTGAATCAGCTTAAGAAAGAGCCGGGAATCTACAGGGTTATTTTCGCTGACCTTGAAAAAGCTGAGATAGTTATTATTATGAAAAAAGGTGATGATGAACTTACTGAAAAAGTGAATAAAGCTCTTGCTGCAATCCGTAAAAACGGAAAGTATGATGAGATCTGCGCAAAATGGCTGAAGGTTGATTGATAAGCCGGTATTAAAATGCGTTCCCGTAGAATATTCATAGTGGCGCACTGCGTCCTTAATGTTAATTCAAAAGTTGAAGGGATCAGCCCGTACCATTCAATGATGCGGGAGGTAATCGATATACTTCAGGACAGGGGATATGGGTTAATCCAGCTTCCCTGCCCTGAATTTCTGCTTTATGGCATTAAACGATGGGGACACGCAAAAGAACAGTTCAATACACCGGCTTTTCGAAAACACTGCCGCAGAATTTTTAAACCGGTTCTTGACCAGATTTTGCATTACCGGGAAAACGGATATACAATCGGCGGAATAATAGGCATAGACGGCAGTCCAAGCTGCGGTGTTAATATGACATGGTCCGCTCCGGAGTGGAAAGGGAATATGAATAGAAATACTATCTGCGGTGTTCTTGAAAAAGGATCTGTATCTTCCGGGAGCGGTATATTCATTGAAGAGATAAAATTTATGCTTTCCGGCGAAAATATTGATATTCTCTTTTACGCCATAGATGAAGAACATCCTGAGGAGAGTTACGAGAAACTGAGGAGAGAGATTGTTTAATGAATTTTCAGTTTATACTGAATAATTTTAATTTTATTGCTGAAGGGTGTCTCATTACAATAGTGATATCTGCAGTCTCATTTTTAATCGCTCTCATAATATCTATTTTAACAGGTACACTTCTATCCGGTCCGCTCCCTTTTTCTATTGAAAAATTTCTTAAAGGATTTATTGAAATCTTCAGGGGGACACCGCTTCTTATACAGCTGTTTTTTATTTATTATGGACTCCCGAGCATCGGTATTACCATGGATAGCTATACAGCGGCGGTAATAGGACTTTCACTTCACAGCGGAGCTTATATGTCGGAATCGGTACGGGCTTCACTTATGTCCGTGGAGAGAGGGCAGTATGAAGCGGCTTCATCACTCGGCATGAACCGTATGGAAATCCTGCTGCACATAATTTATCCCCAGGCATTCAGAATCGCTTTACCTGTAATGATGAACTCTTTTTCAGCTCTGTTAAAAGAGTCGTCACTTGTTTCTGTACTTGCAATAACTGAACTGACAAGAGCCGGCCAGCTGATCTACACAAGAACATACAGACCTTTTGAGGTTTATATTACTATTGGTGTTATTTATTTTATTATGACATATTCCGTATCGAGACTCTCCAGGGTTATGGAGAGAAGTCTGAACCGGCATAAAGTAGTATTGGCGCGTTAATGATTACGCCATCTCTCTTCAATGCAGAAGAAGCACCGGCGGAAAATAATCAGGAATTGTAATCCATTCAGAAGCTATAAAAATGCAATTATATCCCCACGCAGAAGGCGCGGGGAGAATAGAGTATTTTCTATTATAAAAATTAAGGAATTATCGCTGAAAAAATTTATTTCTCAATTGTTAATTTAGCATTTTTCCATTCAGCAAAAAGCGTCTGATTAATATCAGGGTAGGCAAGTGATATTAGTTTTCTATAAGACAGATAGCTTCGGCTGCCTGTATTGCAATATACGATGATTTTTTTATTTTTTGGAAGAATTCCAGACTCCGCAGCAAACTTTTCTGCCGGTATGTTAATCGCTGTAGGGATATGACCTGCCTTGAACTCCGAAGCATCGCGGACGTCGACGAGAACGTAGTCTGATTTTTTAGCATCAATTATATTTTTAAGCTCAGCTGGTTTTAACATCTTTGTTTCTATCTTTTTGCCATATTCCGGGCCTGGAACTATCGGGTATGATTTCTCTTCCCAAACAGGTATCCCTTCACTGTAAACTGAGATATTAGTGTAACCAAGAGGTAAAATTTTCTCTGCAAGCCGCTTGCTTTTTCCGCACTGAACACCGTTGCAGTATATGATTATATGCATTGACTTATCTGCGGGAAGAAGATTTTTATTATCATCCAGATTTTTTTCCGGAATGCTGATGGCTCCTTTTATATGAGCTTCCTGATATTCCTGTGGTGACCTGGCATCAATAAGCAGGTAAGTTTTTTTCTGATCGAACAATTTTTTAAACTGATCTGTGCTTATTGTTTTAAACTGGTTTTCGCCAAATATTGCGGTGGTAAGACCTAAGAATAATACACTGATTAAAAGCATAAACGGATAATTGTTTTTTTTCATAAGAATCTCCTTTTAAAAAATTAACTAATTCAGATTATCCGGAAAATTCCTGTCAATAAATTTAAAATATTAATATTGTGTATGATAATTTTTAATGGATTTGAGTGGTTTTCTGTTTTAAGAGGATGCGTTATTTTTCAGCCACGGTCGCTTTTAACACTATTTTAATAATTTTATTGTCCGGATCATTTGTGTATACCGTAACTGTTCTTACCAGTTCGCCAGAATTAGTTTCTGTATCAAGTTCAATTTCAAGTTTTCCGCTTTCTCCGGCAGGAATCTCTTTTTCAGAAAGGAGAGTCCCTGTGCAGCTGCAGCCTGCTTTTACCCGTTCAATTATAAGTGTATCTTTTCCTTTATTTTTGAAAATAAAAGTATGTTTGAGAATAGATTCCTGATTAACTTTTCCGAAATTGTAAACCATCTCTTCAAATACAATTACAGGTCCTGCATCGCAGAATATAACCGGCAAAAGTAAAAAAAATATAATAAATGATAGATATCTTTTCATTGTCAGGTCCTGTTTTATTGTAAAAGAGTTTAGGAATTATTTCTGTAAATTAATCAAAATTTGAACATTATTTTTGAACTGGGTTGCCCGGGGCTCGAACCCGGAACCTACTGATTAAGAGTCAGTTGCTCTACCAGCTGAGCTAGCAACCCGTTTAACTGAGGCACAAGGATTCGAACCTTGGAATAACGGAGTCAGAGTCCGTTGCCTTACCGCTTGGCGATGCCTCAAAAATTTTACTGCACTTAAGCCCTGTTCTCCAATGGAATTTCAGGATGAATTTACAAAAGAAGCTTTGCTCCCAGACCCATCAGAAAAGTAAATAGTATACAGATAAAAAAGCCCCTGATAAAAATCAATCAAATAAATATAATACATCAATATTTTTGATTTCAGCATATTGTAAGTTTTACACTTTTGTTAAAATATTATTCTGTGCTCCATATTTTGCATCGCGATTTTATTATTTAAAATAGCAGGATACATTTTTTAAACAAGTTTTTTATTGAGTATTTTGAATAAAATATTTTAATATTATTAATACATTTTATTCAAAATATTGATGGACATATTGTGGAGTTTATTAAAAAAGAGTAATAAAAAACAGAAAAGAAATTAGTGTTATTAGAGAACTTATAAAAAAATTATAGATATTTGTAATATGCAAAATAAAAGGATAAATTTTTGTTTTCAATAGGAATAGATATAGGTTCAGTCTGCACCAAGGGCGCTGTATATGACGGAGTAAACCTTTTCACTGACATTGTACCAACCGGATGGAATCTCAGGGAGTCGGGTGAAATTATACTCAGGCGCCTCATGAATATATGCTCTATTAAAACGGATGATCCCCGGTTTATTATTGCAACCGGTTACGGAAGGGATTCGGTTGCTCTTGCAGATAAAAAGATAACCGAAATTACATGCCACGCAAGAGGGGCTCATTATTTCAATCCTGAAACAAGGACAGTCATAGACGTCGGGGGGCAGGATAGTAAAGCCATAGCTATTGGTGATAAAGGCCAGGTCATCGAGTTTATCATGAATGACAGGTGCGCTGCAGGCACAGGACGGTTTCTCCAGGTAATGTCGCATGTTCTGGGGAGTGAAGTTGATCAGCTCGAAAAACTGGCTCAAGATGCCGAACCTGCTGTGATAAACAGCATGTGTGCGGTTTTTGCCGAGAGCGAGGTAATCAGTCTTCTGGCGCGGGGAATAAGCAAGGAATCAATAGCAGCAGGTATACTTGAATCTATATCCGGAAAGATAATTCATCTTACAGGAAGAATCCGTATCGAAGGTCATGTGATATTCACAGGCGGTGTATCGCAGAATTCAGCTATAAGAAAAAGTCTCGGCAGCAGAATCGGAATAGATATAACAACTCACCCGCAGGCACAATTTGCAGGCGCTGCCGGAGCAGCTATAATCGGTTTTGATAATATAAGCAAATCATAGAAGAATATTTAATCAGGTATTATAAAAATGAAATTTGATAGAGCCTACCTTACTTCAATTGAAGAGGATATATTTACTGAGGGAGTCCGGCAGAAGGAATCACTCGGCAGGAAAATTATCGGTATCTACTGTGCTTTTACACCTCCGGAAATTATTGCCGCAGCCGGTGCTATACCTGTTTCGTTATGTGCAGGCTCACAGAAACCGGTTACTGATGCGGAAAAGCATCTGCCCCGGAACCTGTGCCCTCTCATTAAGGCCAGTTACGGTTTTGCTCTAACCGATACATGTCCCTATTTTCACTATGCCGATTACCTCCTTGCAGATGCCACATGTGACGGGAAGAAAAAAATGTTTGAACTGCTCGAGAGGATTAAGCCTCTTCATCTCCTGCAGCTTCCGCAGACTGCTGAAACAGAGGAGAGTTATCTATACTGGCTGAATGAACTGAAAAAAGTAAAATCGCTTCTTGAAGATTTTACCGGTAATACTGTTTCAGATGAAAAACTAAAAGAGCAGATAAAACTATATAATGCCTGCAGGGATGCCACAAGGGAATTGTTTGAGCTGAACACCGGGGAGTTCCCTTTATTATACGGGAGAGAGATCGACTGCATAACAGGCGCCAGGGGATTTGACTGTGACATCCCTGCAAGAATTAAAGAATTAAAAACTGCTGCTTCTATCGTAAAGGAGAGAATAAACGATCCGGCATTTATAGAAAGTGTTAAAGGGAAGCCTCGGATACTCATCACGGGATGCCCGACTACGAACAAAAAGCTTCTTGATATAATTGAAGATGCCGGCGGGATCGTTGTTGCCATGGAAAACTGCGGAGGGCTTAAAACTTTAGGTCTGCGTGTTGAGGAAAATGACGGTCCTCTGGAAGCTCTCGCCAGGAGATATATAAGCATAGCCTGCCCATGCATGACTCCAAATGAGGGAAGACTTAAAATTATCGGTGATATCATACGCAGATACAGGGTAGATGGAGTTGTGGAGCTCACATGGCAGGGATGCCATACATACAACATCGAGGCTTATCAGGTCAGGGAATGCGTTACATCGGGCCATGGCAGACCATATATACAGATCGAAACAGATTACTCGGAAAATGACATTCAGCAGATAAGGGTAAGGATACAGGCCTTCCTCGAACTGATGGGTGGCTAAATATATTTAAAAAAGGAGAACGTAATGTTTAAAAAATTAGCATCATTAATTGCAGTTATCGCTCTTTCGGCTTTAATTGTTTCATGCAAAAAGAGCAGC
>Ga0116171_10001470_pt1 | contig 23344 bp, 17 predicted proteins | sample AD_JPNHW2_MetaG_FD_89798 | JGI IMG/M metagenome (GOLD analysis project Ga0116171, IMG submission 89798) | Active sludge microbial communities of municipal wastewater-treating anaerobic digesters from Japan - AD_JPNHW2_MetaG | ecosystem: Engineered > Bioreactor > Anaerobic > Digestate | place...
AAGCACATCATCGATCTGGGGATTGTCTCCTTTCCAGTCAAGAAAAGCCTTCTCGAGTCGCTTTTTTTGTTCTTTAAGTGGAAGCCTGTGTACAGAAACCAGTACTTCCTTAAGCTGGGCGTATTTGAATTTTTTAAGATTCGGACCGCCAAACTGATCGGCATATCCGTCGGAAAACATATAAAGCATGTCTCCCGGCATTGAAGGTATATTGTTTGTAGTGAATCCAATGTCCGATCTCTCAAATATTCCTATCGGCATCCTGTCGGCGGGATACTCGGTGAGTACCCCGTTCCGGAGATGGTAAAGGTTGTTGAAAGCGCCAGAATATTGCACTATGTTCTTTTGTTTATCGATAACACAAAGCTCTATATCCATCCCGTCTTTCTGTTCCTGGCTCGCCCCTTTCTGGTGGAGCGCCCGCTGTATCTCTTTCCTCAGTTCATCCAGTATCGGTCCCGGTTCTGTTATCTCCCTTGAGTTGACTATCTCTTCGAGGAATGACATCCCCAGCATGCTCATGAGTGCTCCCGGAACGCCATGTCCTGTGCAGTCGGCGGCAACGAGGACAATCTTTTTGCCGGCCTGGGTGAACCAGTAAAAATCGCCGCTGACTATATCCTTGGGAAAATAAACCAGGAACAATTTAGAAGCCAGGCCCCTGATATCTGATGGATTTGGCAGGATGGCTCTTTGTATCCTGCTGGCATAGTTGATGCTCGCTGTTATATCGCTGTTTTTTTCTTCAATAATGTCGTATGCTTTTTTAAGCTCTACATGCCTGAGACGGTAGATCTCTTTCTCCTGTTCGGATTTTTCGACAGCATGTGCAACCTCAATGTTGTTGAGCCGGCTTTGGACTTCACTGCTGTGAAGCGATTCCTTTGACTTCAGGAATTGCTTGAAACTTTTAAGTGCTTTATCGGGTTTATTGAATAATTCGTAATGAGCTGCCAGCGCTGAGTGGGCTTCTGCGATCAGGGCAAGCGATCTGAGCTCTGAAGCCATGGAAAGTGACTGTTCAAGTCTTTTTTCGGCAAGCTTCCCGTTGCCCATCAGGCTGTAAACGCGTCCGGCGCCCATCATACATTGTGTTGTACAACGTTTGTCGCCCCCTGTCATTCCGGGTTCGTAATTAGCAAGAGCTTCAGGATAATTCTTCATTTCCTCAAAGGTGCTGGCAATGCCAAGGAGAGTCCAGGGAATGGCAGAAAGCTGTTTGTTCTTTTTCCTGATCTCAAGGCTTCGGAAGTAATATGTCAGCGCCTCATCGTATTTTTTTGTCTGTCGCAACACCATGCCGATGCGGTTGAGCGATGAGGCGGCAGCTAGCTCATCGCCAAGCTCTACACGGATTTCCAGCCCTTTATTGAAGTATTCCAGGGCTTTTGTGAAATTGCACAACCTTGAATAGATAAGGCCAAGCTGGTTGCAGGCTTCTCCTTCTGATTCCTTGTCGCCAGCGTTTACCGATGCTTTATATGCTTCGAGCCACAACTGCAGTGTTTTTTCGTAGTCGCCGAAACTTTCATAGATATTGCCTTTAAGGAGCAGGGCGCTGATATACCCTTTTTCCTGTTTGTTATTCTCAAACCATCTGAACGATTCGGAAAGATAATTAAGGGCAATATCATTTTTTGATTGCAGGAAGTTCGCAGATGCAATGGTCAGCTGGGCATCTGCAATGCCTTTTTCATAATTTATTTTCGTAGCTGAGGAGAGTACCTTTTCTGCATCTTCCGCAACCTGTTCCGGTTTTCCGAAGCGGTTTTTCCAGAGATTCTGGTTTGTCTTGTCGATACGGAGTTCATTTTTTGCGGGCCTCTTCATTCTGGCAGGTACAATTAAGTAAATATACTACAAACCGGTCAGATCTCAAAAGAGACAGATAATCAGTAGTTTAAAAATCCTTTGTGCGCCTTTGTGACATCCTTAGTGAACCTTTGTGGTAAAGATTTTTATAAACCACAAAGGAACACAAAGTGCACACGAAGGGACACAAAGAAAAAAATTGCAGATTGTTTGAAATTGGTTTAACTTTAATTGGCTAATTCATAATATCCTTCTCCTGGTGAAAAAAGCAGACATCCCGGGCAAACCTGACAATAAAAGGGTCATTAAACTTTTATGGTACACAGTACTCGGGTTAGCACTGTTGTTGCTGATTCTTTTTGTTTTACCTGTCCCGTTTCCTGAGCCAGTATTTGGAACTATTTTGTTATTGATATGTATCGATTTTGTGCTTATAGCGCTGAAGTATAAAAAGTTTTATAAGTGGAGCCTTGTCTTCTTATCATTTATAATAATAGCGGTTTTCTTCAAGAGAATGAGATGGCCGGTAGCAAGCATTCTGACACTTATCGGATATACAGGTCTCGCAATTTTTTCAGTCTTCAGTGCCAGGATCTTCCTCGAAAAGTATAAAGGTAATGGCTTCCTGCGATATATTGGTTTTGCATCAAGTATTATTATGTCAGTAGTTACAATGGGAATTTTATTCAGAAGCATGCATTGGCCTCTCTCTAATACAGTCCTCTATTCGGGTCTGGTAATGTTTATTCCATTTCTTTTTGCTTTCGTTTTTACTCTTCCCGGATCAAACTATATTTCCTGGAATAGCGTTGAGAGAGCTGTTTTTTTCAGGGTAATCGTAATACCGATGATTTTTATTTACGGTCTTTGTGTAATGATCCTGGTACTTCCTGATCTCTGGAAATCTCTTACCAGGACACAGTTGGTACCTTTCTGGATGTTTGACTTTAATCTACTGGAAAAACCTGGACTTCTTTAAAAATAATCCGGCCAATTCTTATAAAATCCGGAAGCGATCGACGAAATTGATTCAATGTCGATAAACCAGCTTTCGATATGGTTGCCGCATATTGAGAAAACATATTTTCCGTCAGGTGAATAGAAGGGCCTCACGCCATCAATCTGCAATAGTTTGTAATTATTAAGAACAGCATAGTCGGATTTTGAATAAATCTCGTAAGAAATAAGGAAATTGTCACCAGCACTAGTTACGATGAAGCTTTTATCATCGGGAGAATAACACAAATAATCAAATTTATTAATCTGTCCCGTAGTTATGCATCTGTAATTGATATCTGTATAAATTCCAAACATAAAGTACTTTTCTCTTTCTGATTCTTTCTCTTTTGATTTTATCACAATCCCTTTGCCTGAATCGTTAAATCCGGCAGAAACAGGGTGGCCAGGAGCAATTTTCCTAAGGCATTCAAGATATGTTTCTTTTGTACCCCACACTAAAAATCCGTTTACACCATTTACCCTTACACCTCCGCTATCTGATGTCGTAAGCACATATTTGCCATTGGGGGCAAACTCCACGCTCATAATGGTCTCATCGGGGTAATGAATGCTATAATAGAAATCATATTTTTGTGCTAATGAATTGAAATACCAGATATTTACTGTACTGTCTGAGCCTCCTGTGGCTATGAACCTGTTGTCAGGTGAGATGTCGGCAACATTAATGTCACCAATATGATTATCAAATGATTGAATCAATTTTCCTTTATTATCAAGTAATTCAACTTTCTTATCCGAAGAAATGACTATAATTCTGTTTTTGGTTTCGAATCTGAAAATATGTTCCTTGTTTACAGAATTGAAACCGATCTTATGTGAGAAGCAAGGGTGCCCCAGATTATCCCAGACAATAAGAGTACTGTCTTTATTAACGGCACCAATATATCTTCCGTCAGTGGTCATCTGAATGTCTGTCAGGCCTGATCCTCCGCTACTGAAACCTTTGTACAGCCTGCCATTTGTTTCCCATAGAAATACAGAATCTTCTGTGAAGCCATAAATAAACCTGTTATCATGCGAACAGGAAGCATAAATAATTGGCGAAGAAACGTGTATAAAATCAGACAGATACCTGTTCTTTAGGTCCAGGAGCTCTTTATTTTCCCCCGGATTCCTGATAGCAGAATTAAAAGATTTCAGCAAAGCTTCTTTAGCTTCCTCGGTTTTAGAAACTTTCCAAGCTTGTCCCGCCAGGCTTAACCTGTCGACAGGTCTGGTAAACTGGGTAATGGATTCTTTCGCAAGGAGAACAGACTCTGTTTTATCCGACGTTTCTTTCAGTGTGTAAAGGATTGTGGAGATCAAGAGGAGTAGTGCGAATGAAGAAATGATTGTCAGGATCTTTACAGCTCTCTTTCTTGCTTGCTGATTTTGACGACTCTCATTCATGAATACCTGGAGCTCAGGATTCAGGTTCATCATTGAATCCCTGCCTGCAATTTCTTCAAGATCGTCATGACTTAGCAGTACTTTTCTTTTCAGATAGTACTGGTATGCGTTTTCGATCAATTGTCTTATTTCGAGCAGTTCTCTTTCAGCCGATGAGAATTTTTCAAATATCTTTTCCGCCAGAGTATCATGCCGCAGTTCGTACCTGTCATTATCATCTTTATCACGCAGTACACGCAGGTTTACAAATCTCCTTATCATCTCCTGCATTGCGGAAGATGAAATCTCTTTTCCGAAAGACTTTAAATGATCAATTGCCTCCGGTTCATTAGCCTGCCGTTTGGTCCCTTTACCAGAAACAAATGCTTTCAGTACTGCCATTGCTATTTCAGGATCTTCCATGAGGGCTACCTGTTCGTCGAGAAAGTTGCCCAGCAGGTCGGAGACGTCGCCTGTTTTTAGAAGGAGGGAGAGGGTGAAAGAAACATCCCCCTGCCCCCCAGCTACGCTAACGCTTAGAGGGACAGGCTCTTCAAAATGGGATGAAGAAGATCCTCCATTTGATTCAGTTGACCCCCCGCCTCCCCCAAGTGGGGGCTTATCCTTAATTGCCAGCCGGAATATTTTATCAAGAAAGACCTGCATGTAAGTTAGCTCAACATCTTCACTACCCGGACTAAGCTTTTCTAGTAGAGATTCTGCGAAGCCTTCTTCGAGGCTGATATTGAACATTTTACAGGGTCCTTTTATTGCTTCTATGGCATTGCGGTGCGACATTTTTTCGATACGAACCCTGTTCGAGAAAATCGCAGGAATATATTTTTCAAATTCAGTAATTCCGGAAAGATATTCCTCTCTCATAATAAAAATCATCCTGCACTGGAGATCTGATTCGTACAGCGATTTTATTACCTGGATAAACGCACGTCGTTCGTCATTCTCCCCGAAGATGAACAGTTCCTCAAACTGATCGAAAATAAAGAATACAGGTTTATAATTGTCGAGGTACAGCGACAGAACATCTTTTCTGGACACGGAGGTATCTTCCCCTGTCTCCTGTCTGCTTGTAACTGAGGCGGCTTTTATGGCAGCCGACATGCTATTGATTATATTTGCCCTACGGCGTATCACTACCGGCAGCCAGTCAGTGTCCTGGAATTTATTTGCAAGTCCGCAATGTATTAGAGACGACTTACCTGTTCCAGAGACTCCGTAGACCAGCATTATTTTGCTTTCAAAGACGCGGTGGTAGAGCTCTTCTATCTCACGGTTGCGTCCAAAGAAGACCTCCCGGTCATCTTTTGTATAGCTGTCGAGGAATTTAAAGGGGGATTTCATTCACTAAATGCTTTAATTTGTTAAAGGATACAAGTTGCATGTTGCAAGTTGCATGTTGTGAGTTAACTTGCAACCTGTAACCCGCAACATAAGATCAAAACCTGAGTTTATCCGGTGATTGTAGCCAGCATATCCCTGAACTGTTCAACTAATATCCCGTAATTGTGAAGGCTTCTCAGGTCACACTTCTCAGTCACCTCTGTCCCCACATACATCAATTGATCGCCTCTGAATTTAGTGTACATGAAAATATCCTTCTTGATGTCGAACTTCTCCTTGTCGTCGATAACTTCAGAGTTGGTGTCTATGACAAGAGGGGAGAGGTTCAGATATTCGTCGAATGACTTAAGCGATTTCATTAGCAATACAGAGTTGCTTTCGGCATATTTAGTCTCCTCAATTTCCTGTGCCTTGAATCCCGAATCGGAGCTGCTGAGGAGATCAATAAGATGATTGAATCTTGCCGACTGGTTTTTTGGGTGAATAACTTTTATCTCCCTCACCGATACAAGCTTGTACTTTGCAATGAACGACAGCTTCTCGAGAATGGTTGAAAGCTTCTCTTCATACTCGACACACCTCTTTTCTATTTCTTCATTGGTGAGATTGATCTGGTAATGACCGATCTCGTTTCTTTCCGGAACCCAGAAATCGAGGGCTGCATAGAATTTCTTATCGAAATTTTCCCCCATTTCCGGCATAAACCAGTTAATCCCCTTCTCCTGGATAAATGTTCCGATTGACCTTATAAGCCAACTATAATTGCCCATACTCAGGACCATGATCCTTTCCGAGAACTCCTTTTTAAATCCATCAGGCATGGTCAGACTCTTCTCCCTTATATCCTTCCAGAGCTGTGATATCATTAGGAAGCTTATGAATTGCATTGTCCGTTCAATCGTTTTGAATATCTGGTCAAGCCGCATCCTGTCGAGCTGACGTGTTGAAGCAGAAAAAAGCCTCCGCAGTTCCACCCCTATTGGCCATGGGAAGTTTCGGATTATGATATCTCCGAGCAGACGGGGGTCCAAGGGTTCTTCATCTTCCTCATCAGCAACAAGCATTTTCTGCATCGATGGTTTGTATGTCAGCATTTCCTGAAACACTTTCTGGATTAATAGTTCGCTGGTCGCAGCCATATCAAATCTGGTTGTTTAAATTCATGATGTAAAAATTAGCACAATTTTGGTTGAGTTGCAAATAAATCTTTCGAGGTTTTAATCCTCAATCCCTTCTGAAGGAAATATTCCCCGCTGCGTTGCAGCACCCACTGAAGGAGATCTAAAATCAATTACTAATCAAGATATGTGGCTGGTTTTAGCCCCCTTTAGGGGGCAGTCATCAGCCAAATGGTTGATGACAGGGCTCTTTTCCCAACTTGTAACTTTTTTCTATCTTTATCGAAGTTTTTCCATCATGGCACCAGAATCACGATACTCCCGCCGCGGCGTCTCTTCACAGAAAGAAGATGTACATTCTGCCATTAAGAATATTGATAAGGGATTGTACCCAAACGCTTTCTGCAAAATCGTCTCTGATCTTCTTGGCGGAGACCCCGGTTACTGCAACATAATGCATGCCGACGGTGCGGGAACAAAATCATCACTTGCATATGTTTACTGGAAGGAAACCAGTGACATTTCAGTCTGGAAAGGAATTGCCCAGGATGCCATTGTGATGAACCTCGACGATCTGTTGTGCGTGGGAGCTTATGATAATATCCTTCTTTCGTCAACGATAGGCAGGAATAAGAATCTTATCCCGGGCGAAGTGATCTCAGCGATAATTAACGGAACAGAAGAATTCCTGGAGAAGCTCAGAAAACTGGGAATTGGTATTTATTCAACAGGTGGAGAGACAGCCGATGTGGGCGACCTGGTCCGGACTATTATTGTCGATTCAACAGTTACAGCCCGCATGAAAAGGAGCGAGGTGGTATCGAACGACAGGATTAAAGCCGGTGATGTAATTGTAGGACTTGCTTCATCGGGTCAGACTGCCTACGAGGAGGAGTACAACGGAGGTATGGGAAGCAACGGACTTACTTCGGCACGTCATGATATATTTGCAAAGTCAGTTGCAGGAAAATACCCTGAAAGTTTTGATAATTCATTGCCCGGTGATGTGGTTTATTCAGGAAAGCTGGGATTGACAGATTCTGTTATTGGAACTAATCTTAATGCCGGTAAGCTGGTCCTCTCGCCGACGAGAACCTATGCACCGGTTATACGTGAGGTACTTGAGAAAATGAGGCCTGAGATCCACGGAATGGTGCACTGTTCAGGTGGCGGGCAAACTAAAATACTGCATTTTATTGACAATGTTCATGTTGTAAAAGACAACCTGTTTCCACTTCCTCCCCTTTTCAGGCTTATTCATGAACAATCAGGTACCGGATGGAAGGAGATGTACCAGGTTTTCAATATGGGGCACAGGTTTGAAATCTTTATAAATGAAAAAAATGCAGAGGCTATAATCAATATCGCCCGATCATTTAATCTCGAAGCCCGGGTGATAGGTCATTGTGAGGCTTCAGAAAGAAGGAGGCTTACAATTATCTCTCCTTTCGGAAGCTTCGAATATTAACACTTCTTAATTACTTCCGCACCCTTGCACCCTCGCACCCTCGCACCCTCGCACCCTCGTACCCTCGTACCCTCGCACCCTCGTAACCTCGTACCCTCGCACCCTCGTACCCTCGTACCCTCGTACCCTCGCACCCTCGTACCGTTGCACCATTGCACCATTTTTCCTATCTTTGCACCCTGAAATTTAAGACATCATGGCAGACAATATGATACTTGAGAGGCTTGAAGGCGTAAAAACGCGTTTCATTGAGGTAGGAGAGCTTCTTACTAAACCCGATATTCTATCGGATATGGAGCGGTATGTCAAGCTGAACAAGGAATATAAAGGACTTCAGCCTATAATTGAAGCATACGAGAATTATAAGCTCACACTTTCGAATATATCGAGCACACGCGAGATGCTTGCCAGCGAGAAAGATGAAGAGATGAGAGAAATGGCCAAAGCAGAACTCGACATGATGAATGCCCGGGTTCCTGAGATGGAAGAGGAGATCAGGTGGCTTCTTATACCTGCTGACCCTGAAGATGAGAAGAACGCTGTTATAGAGATCAGGGCCGGAACAGGTGGCGATGAGGCCAGTATTTTTGCAGGCGACCTCTTCAGGATGTACACGAAATATTTCGAACTGAAAGGTTGGAAGTCAGAGATAAACCGTGTTTCGGAAGGAACAGCAGGCGGTTATAAAGAAATTGTGCTTAGTGTAACCGGCGACGGTGTTTACGGGTTGATGAAATATGAATCGGGCGTTCACAGGGTGCAGCGTGTTCCGCAGACTGAGACGCAGGGACGAATACATACTTCAGCAGCTACCGTTGTGGTACTTCCTGAAGCTGACGAATTTGACGTAGTGATCAGAAATGAAGATATCAGAAAAGATACATACTGCTCTTCCGGACCGGGCGGACAGTCGGTGAATACTACCTACTCAGCAATACGCCTGACACACATACCCACAGGTATTGTTGTAACGTGCCAGGACGAGAAGTCACAGCTTAAGAACTACGATAAGGCTTTGGCTGAATTGCGAACCAGGCTTTATAACCTTGAATACCAGAAATATCTCGATGAAGTCTCACACAAGAGAAAGACAATGGTTTCTACTGGCGACAGATCGGCGAAGATACGTACATATAATTATCCTCAGGGAAGGATGACAGACCACAGGATAAACTATACAGTATACAACCTGCCATCGATCCTCGACGGAAATATCCAGGAAGTGATCGACAGGCTGCAGATGGCAGAGAACACTGAGCGACTCAAGGAAAACAATATCTGAAACGTTTATGAATCATCTTCAGCTTTTTGAGACGATTGTGAGTAAGAGGTCTTTCCTCTGTGTAGGCCTCGATACTGAGATTGAAAAGATACCTTCGTTCCTGAAGAAACTCAAGGATCCGTTATTTGAATTCAACAGAAGGATAATAGATGCCACGCATGAATATACGGTTGCCTATAAGCCCAATGTGGCATTCTATGAATCACATGGCTCGGCAGGATGGAATTCACTGGAATCGACGGTTAAATACATCAGGGAAAAGCACCCTGGAATTTTCATTATTGCCGATGCGAAAAGAGGTGATATAGGCAATACTTCAAAAATGTATGCAAAAGCCTTTCTTGAGAACCTGCCATTCGACGCTGTGACAGTAGCACCATATATGGGAGAAGATTCTGTCACGCCTTTTCTATCCTATGCTGATAAATGGGTTGTTCTGCTTGCCCTGACATCAAACAAGGGAGCAGATGACTTTCAGTATCACAACGAAGACGGCATTAAGCTTTTTGAAAGAGTACTGACCGTTTCCCGGAACTGGGGCTCAATCAATAATATGATGTATGTTGTCGGTGCCACACGTGCCGAGATGCTTAAGGATATCAGGAAACTTGTTCCGGATCATTTCCTTCTCGTTCCGGGCGTGGGTGCCCAGGGTGGCAGTCTTGCCGAAGTCGCAAAATACGGATTGACAAATAAATGCGGACTCCTGGTAAACTTGTCCCGCGGCATTATTTTTGCCGACAATACAGAAAATTTCGATAATGTAGCCGGTGAAAAAGCAAGAGATATCCAGATTGAGATGGAAGGCTACCTGAAAGAGAGGAACCTTATTTAATTAGTCTTGCTTCCGCTGCGCGGAACTGCGTCACTTCGTTCCTTGAGTCTTGCAGTCTGAAGCGACTTGCTCCCTTTGCACCTTTGCACCTTTGCATCTTTTTTTGTATCTTTATAGTTTCGCTGCTTTTATAACGTGCTCCAATGAAAGAGGAATTCCTGCATTACCTGTGGAAATACAGCCTGTTTGATGGCGATAAACTACTTGATAATCACGGAAATAAGATTTATGTTATAAATCCCGGCGAATATAACCGCGATTCAGGACCCGATTTTTTCAATGCACGGATAAAAACAGGGGGCATAGAGTGGGCAGGAAATATTGAATTACACATAAAAGCTTCTGATTTCCTAAATCACCGTCATAACACTGATCCCTCATATGACAACCTGATCCTTCATGTTGTTGCCGAGAACGACAGGAAAGTTTTTAATTCTCGCGGCGAAGAGCTCCCGACTGTTGTTCTTTCATTCGATCCACAGTTGTTTGAAAGATATACCTGTCTTGTCAATAATCCGTTTATAATAGCATGCCAGGAGGATATCAGGATCCTGGATACACTCCTTATCCGCAGCTGGCTGGGATATCTTGTTATAGAGAGATTACAGGGGAAAGCAGATTATATAATGAAAGAATATGCTTCTACGGGCAACGACTGGGAAGAAACATTCTACAGGCTGCTTTCGCGATATTTTGGTTTCAGGGTAAATACAGAGCCTTTTGGGATGCTGGCCTCTGCACTTCCTTTCAGGATCATAAGGAAGCATTCCGATAATATCTTCCAGATCGAAGCTTTGCTGTTCGGCACCGCTGGCATGCTCGACGAGGGGCTCTTCAGGGAGGCAGTGAATGACAATTATTTCCTTGCTTTGATAAAGGAGTATAAAATTCTTTCGGCAAAATATTCTCTGAAACCCCTGCATGGATGGATATGGAAGTTTGCGAGACTTCGTCCTGCAAATTTCCCTACAATCAGGATCTCGCAGCTGGCGGCAATGTTGTCGGTAACAGGAGGTCTTTTTTCCAGGACACTAGAATCGTCTGATATAACGTCACTGCGGAGTCTCTTTGAAGTCAGGGCGTCGGAATACTGGAACTCTCATTTTGTTTTTGGCAGGAAAGGCAGAAGTATGCCTAAATGTTCAGGTTCGCAGGCTGCTGACATTCTGCTTATTAACGCTGTTATTCCTTTATTGTTTGTTTATGGCAAGAGCAGGGATTCAGGGTTGATATGCGAAAGGGCGCTCTCTTTCCTTGAAGATATAGGTCCGGAGGATAATTCGATTATCAGGGAATGGCAGAGATCAGGGCTTATTGCCGATTCGGCTTTCAGCTCCCAGGCCCTGCTACAGCTGAGGAACGAGTATTGTAAGAGGAGGAGGTGTCTCGAATGCCGTATAGGGGCAAAGTTGATAGGCATGGGGAAAGATCTCAGGCGTGAGGATGAGCTGATGCTGGAGCCTTGAGGAAGACAAAAGACCAAAGACCAAAGACCAAAGACCAAAGACCAAAGACCAAAGATAAAAGATAAAAGAGGGGAGCCAGAGGGGTTCGGTTTTGACGAATGATCGAATTTGTTTGATTAACAGTCGGATATTTACACCGGTTTACGCAACGTTTGGTACTATTCTTGCGTCTTTTATATAGAACAAAAGCAATTTTCAGAAGGCTGGTACGTTCTGAAAATGAAGTAACAGTGTAATAATTTTAATTTTTTTTCAAATTGTTTGATTTTTTACATAAAAAAGCCTTATTTTTGCGTTCCAAAATTGGAGACTCAATTTATTTGTTGGTAAACAATATTTTAGTAAGAGACATGTATTTAACATCAGAAAAAAAGCAGGAGTTATTCAAGTCATTCGGAACGTCTGAAATTGATACCGGTACCGCAGAAGGACAGATAGCCCTTTTCTCGTACAGGATAAACCATCTTACCGAGCATCTTAAAAAGAACAAGAACGACTTCAGCACTCAGCAGGCCCTTGTAAAGCTTGTTGGGAAAAGAAGAAGGCTCCTTGACTACCTCAGGGTAAAGGATATAGGTCGCTATCGCGAAATCATAAAAGCACTGAAATTACGTAAGTAAGGGGAAAAGGCAATTTTGAATTGCCTTTTTTCGTACTATTTTTATACCTGTAATTTCGAAAATCATCATTTATATAAAAATCAATGTTTAAAGTAAAAGAAAAAACTATTGATCTCGGCGACGGGAGACAAATAGTATTGGAAACAGGAAGACTCGCCAGACAGGCTGACGGGGCTGTCCTTTTAAAAATGGGAAAAACAATGCTGCTGGCAACGGTTGTCTCAGCAAAAGAGGCTAAGGAAGATACCGACTTCATGCCTCTCTCTGTCGAATACAAGGAGAAATATGCATCATCAGGCCGGTTTCCCGGCGGATTCCTGAAAAGGGAAGCAAGACCTTCAGATTACGAGATTCTCATTTCGAGGCTGGTAGACAGGGCTCTGCGTCCGCTGTTCCCTGCCGATTATCATGCCGAAACATTTGTAACAATAAACCTCATATCTGCCGATACTGATATTATTCCTGATGCTCTTGCAGGCCTTGCAGCCTCAGCAGCGCTGGCAGTATCGGATATACCTTTTAACGGCCCCATTTCGGAAGTCAGGGTGGCTCGTATTAACGGCCAGTTTATTGTCAATCCTACAGCTACCCAGCTGAAAGAAGCAGATATTGACCTTATGGTGGGTGCCACCTACGACAATATCCTTATGGTGGAAGGAGAGATGAAGGAGGTATCTGAAGAAGAGATGCTCCAGGCGCTAAAGGTCGCACATGAAGCTATAAAGGTACATTGCAGGGCACAGATTGAATTTGCCCAGGAACTAGGCACCACTGCCAAGCGCACATATTGTCATGAGGTTAACGACGAGGACCTGAGGAAGAAAGTATGGGCTGAAACTTATGATAAATGCTACCAGGTGGCAAAGAATTCAGCTGCCAAACATAACAGGCAGGAAGCTTTCGATGCAGTGGTAACAGAATTCCTGGCACAGTATAAGGAGGAAGATAATGTAAATGAAGCTCTTGTAAAAAGATATTATCACGATGTTCTCAAGGAGGCAGCCAGAAGGCTTGTACTCGACGAGCAGCAGCGTCTCGATGGCAGGAAGCCGGATGAAATACGACCTATAGAATGTGAGATCGATCCCCTTCCTGCAACACACGGGTCAGCGCTTTTTACCCGTGGTGAAACGCAGTCACTGACCACAGTTACCCTGGGTACTAAACTCGATGAAAAGATCATTGATGAAGTGCTGAACCAGGGCACCGAGAAATTTACTCTTCACTATAATTTTCCGCCATTTGCAACAGGTGAGGCAAAAGCTGCCCGCGGGATCAGCAGAAGGGAAATTGGACATGGGAACCTTGCTCACAGGGCATTGAAGAAGATGATGCCTCCGGAAACGGAAAATCCTTATGCAGTGAGGGTTGTTTCCGACATCCTTGAGTCGAACGGATCGTCGTCGATGGCTACTGTATGCGCCGGAACACTTGCTCTTATGGATGCAGGGATACAGCTCAGAAAACCGGTTTCCGGAATTGCTATGGGACTCATAACCGACAAAGACAATACGAAATATGCCATTCTCTCTGATATCCTTGGCGACGAGGATCATCTCGGTGATATGGACTTCAAGGTCGCAGGCACCCGCGACGGAATAACTGCAACACAGATGGACATAAAAGTGGATGGTCTCTCTTTTGAGATACTGGCAAAAGCGCTTGCCCAGGCTAAAGCCGGACGTCTGCATATTCTTGGTATTATGACTAAGACCATCGCCGAACCACGTCCTGAACTCAAGCCTCATGCACCAAGGATAGAAATGCTTTCGATACCGAAAGATATGATCGGTGCCCTGATCGGTCCGGGCGGAAAAGTAATCCAGGAGATACAGCGCGAAACAGGCGCCACCATCGTTGTTGAAGAAGTTGACGGACGTGGTGATGTAAATGTATATGGCGAAAACAAGGAGATCATTACTGCTGCTGTTGACTGGATAAAGAAAATTGTTGCAGTTCCTGAAGTAGGTCAGGTTTACAGGGGAAAGGTCAAGACGATTGTTCAGTTTGGAGCATTCGTGGAAATACTTCCCAATAAAGATGGGCTGCTCCATATTTCTGAAATAGACTGGAAAAAAGTTGCAACCGTTGAAGATGTACTGAAGGTTGGCGACGAAATAGAAGTCAAGCTTATCGAAGTTGACCCTAAAACAGGCAAACTGAAACTCTCCAGGAAGGTTCTTCTGCCCAGGCCACCAAAAGAGGAACATGGCCATGGACCGGGAAAGAAAGAAGAGAATAAATAGCAGGACCTGGTTACAAATCCGCTTCAGGATAAGTAATAAAATTTATGAAGAGGACGTCTCAAAAGGTGAGATCCATTAACCGCTAAAGTCGCTAAGGATTAACGCTAAGGCCGCAATGTATTGATGTTCATTGATTTTTCTTTGCGCCATTTGCGTATTCTCTCTGGTACTTTGCGGTTAAAAGAGACTTTTGAGACATCCTCTTTTTTTATTTTTGTTACCTTTTGCAAATAGCATTTCAATTTCTAAATTTGGTTAACTGAAAATGCCGGCGGAAAGGGATGAAAATAAAATATAATTATGTTGTAATTGAGGGCAATATAGGGGCTGGTAAAACCACCCTGGCCACAAAAATCTCTGAACAGTTCAATGCCCGCCTCATCCTGGAGCACTTTGCCGACAATCCTTTTCTCCCGAAATTCTACAGCGATCCTGAAAAGTATTCATTTCCACTCGAGCTCTCATTTCTTGCAAGCCGGTACAAACAGCTGAAGGAAGAGCTTGTTCCTCAGGATCTTTTCAGCGCCTTTACTGTTGCCGACTATTATTTCATGAAATCGCTTGTATTTGCCGCCTCAACCCTTGAGGGTGACGAGTATAATCTTTACAGGCAGATCTTTTATATCATCTACGGATCATTACCGCGTCCGGATATATTTGTATACCTGCATCTTAGTACTGACAGACTTCTTCAGAACATCGGTAAACGCGGCAGGAATTATGAGCAATCGATAACAAAGGAATACTTACAGAAAGTACAGGACAGTTATTTCACCTTTTTCAGGCAAAACCCTGACAACAAATACCTGGTCATAGATATCGAAAACATTGATTTTGTTGCCAATGAGAATCACTACCGGAAACTCATCGATACCATCTTCTATGATGACTATCCGACCGGTATTAATATGCTGATTTTATAAATATTTTGTGTAATTTGCCTGATTATCGTTCAATTTTTTTAGATTTGCATATAATTAGGAACTTGTACTAAATAACGATCGTAAACAAATAATTCTTTTTACTATGAAAAAAATCAGAAGCTATTTTATCCTTATCCTGGCTGCCGTGTTGATGACCGGCTGTAGTGGTTTGAATAAAATGAAGAAAAATGCTGGCCTGGTGAAGTATGAAGTTACCCCTCAGGTGCTTCAGACAGATGCAGGCGTTGTACCTGTAGCTATTAAGGGCGTCTTCCCTGCCAAGTATTTCGACAAGAAGACTACAGTCACAGCTACTCCTGTACTTACCTATGATGGGGGAGAAACACCATTCAAGGAAGTAGTGCTTCAGGGCGAAACTGTCCAGGGCAACAATGAGTCAATCAGCTATAACGGGGATAATTTCACATACTCGGCATCTGTTCCTTACAAGGATGCAATGAAGGTTTCAAAGCTCGTTCTGAAAGCTAAAGCTGTCAGGGGATCCAAGAGCCTCGATTTTGATCCTGTACCACTTGCCGACGGTGTGATAGCTACTTCAACACTTGTCATGAAACACGGCAAGACGGTTACCATGAAAGATAACTTCGTCAGAATAGTTCCTGAAAGTCAGATGGCCGATATCAACTATATCATTAACAGGGCCGATATCCGTCCGACTGAACTGAAAGCAGAAGATGTAATCGCTCTTAAAGATTATATTAAAGCTGTTACCAGCGATCCAAACCGCCAGCTTAAGTCAACAGTAGTCAGTTCTTATGCATCTCCTGACGGAAAATTCGACCTTAACGAAAAACTCTCAGGAAACAGGGGCACATCTGCTGATAAATTCATTAAGAAAGAATTTGAAAAAATAGAAGCTGCAAAAGCTGCTGGATTCTTCGATTCTAAGACAACTCCTGAAGACTGGGAAGGTTTCAAGGCAGAAGTTGAAAAATCGAACATCCAGGATAAAGACCTCATCCTGCGCGTCCTTTCAATGTATTCCGATGCTGAAGTACGCGAGAAAGAGATAAAGAATATGTCGGCTGCTTTCGAATCACTGAAAACCGACATCCTTCCGAAACTCAGAAGGTCAAAGATGATCGTCAATGTCGACAAAGTAGGTCGCAGCGACGAGCAGATTCTCGCACAGGCAAAATCAGATCCTAAAGTTCTCAGCCTCGAAGAAATGCTTTACGCAGCAACACTTACCAAAGAAGCTGCTGAAAAACTCGCTTTCTACTCAGCTGCTGCTGAAGCTTATCCGAAGTGCATCCGCGCACATAATAATGTTGGCGTAACCCTCCTTTCAATGGGAAAAGCCGATGACGCCATTGCTGCTTTCGAAAGAGCAAAAGCTATCGACAATAACGATGTTGTAAAGAATAACCTCGGCGCTGCATATATGGCAAAGGGCGACCTCGTAAAAGCCGCAGAACTTTATAAATCAATGGCTTCCGCCACCGCTGAATCAAAATTCGGAATGGGCGTAATAGCTATCACCGAAGGTAAATATGATGAAGCCGTTAACCAGCTTGGAACAGCACCTTGCTTCAACCTTGCTCTTGCACAGCTTCTCAAAGGCGATGCCAACAAAGCTAAGATAACCCTCGACGGAATGACTGAAAACTGCAAAGGAAGAGCTCCTTACCTCAAGGCAGTTGTCGGTGCACGCCTCGACGACAGGAATTATATGCTGAACGGATTGCGTGAAGCTGCCGGTATCGACGCTTCATGGAAAGCTTATGCAAAAACAGACCTTGAACTTGCAAAGTTCTGGAATGACGACACCTTTAAATCGACAGTTCAGTAATTAAAATTAGAAGGAATTTATGAAGGGGGTGTCTCACAATGGGGCACCCTCCTTTTTTTGCCTCTCCCCAAACCCCTCCCCTAAAAGGGAGGGGCTTTTATATCAGGCAATTAAACACCCCCTTTTCTCTTGGGAGAAGGGGGGAGGGGGGAAGAGGTTTTATTCAGCTCCCACAACACTATTCCTGCGCTTACCGCTATGTTGAATGAATGCTTGGTGCCGAACTGCGGGATCTCGATCACATAATCACATTCGTTAATGATCGCCTGGTCGACACCGTTGACTTCATGCCCGAAGACCAGTGCATATCCCGTTCCGGGTTCCGGTACAAAATCGTCAAGTTTTATTGATCCTTCTGCCTGTTCTATGCCAATAATCCTGTATCCTTTTGATTTAAGCTCTTCCACCGCCTCGGCAGTATGTGCGAAATACTTCCATTCAACAGATTCTGTTGCGCCTAATGCCGTTTTACTGATCTCACGGTGTGGCGGCCTGCCGGTAATACCGCACAGGTATATGCAACCTGTAAGAAAAGCATCTGCAGTACGAAAAACCGATCCTACATTGCTGTGGCTCCTGATGTTATCGAGGACAATTACAAAAGGCGATTTCTCCGATTTCCTGAAGCTGTCGATGCTCTTTCTCCCAAGTTCCCTGTTCTGAAGTTTACGCATCTTTTTTGTCACGAAAATAGATAAAAAATCTTTTTAATATTGTATTTTGTAACCAGCACGATCCAGGAAAGATTATTAATCTCAAAAACTCAGGAATATGAATATACACGAATTCCAGGGAAAATCGATTCTGAAAGCATATAATGTCGATATTCAGGAGGGCTTTGTTGCCGAAACTCCTGAACAGGCAATGATCGTTGCCCGCCAGCTGAGAGAAAAAACAGGTACAGATTATTTCGTTGTTAAGGCACAAATACATGCCGGTGGAAGAGGAAAAGGAGGCGGCGTGAAAGTCGCAAAATCGATTGAAGAGGCCGGGACCCTGGCCTCTCAGATGATAGGCATGACACTGGTAACTCCACAGACAGGTCCTGCAGGCAAAAAAGTCAGAAGAGTTCTTATTGCACAGGATGTATATTATAAAGGTGAATCAGACCCACGGGAATTTTATATCAGCATCCTTCTCGACCGTAATATAAGCCGGTATAAAATGATCTATTCTCCCGACGGAGGCATGTCGATTGAAGAGGTTGCAGAGAAGAATCCCGGCAGGATCTTCACTGAAGTAATTGACCCCGGCTTCGGGCTCCAGGATTTCCAGTGCCGCATAATTGCATTTAACCTGGGACTGTCGGGAGATGCGCATAGGAATATGCTGCGGTTTCTGAAAGGACTCTATGATGCCTTCAAAGGTTGCGATGCACAGCTTCTTGAGATCAATCCTGTTTTGAAGACAAGCGATAACAGGATACTTGCCGTTGATTCGAAAGTTATTCTCGACGACAATTCACTTTTTCGTCACCCTGATCTTGCACAGATGCGCGACCTGGACGAAGAGGATCCTGTGGAAGTGGAAGCAGGGAAGAATAATCTCAATTTTGTGAAACTCGAAGGCAATGTGGGGTGTATGGTCAATGGCGCAGGACTCGCAATGGCAACCATGGATATTATCAAGCTTTCGGGAGGTGCACCTGCCAACTTCCTCGATGTGGGAGGTGGTGCAAACGCTGAGACGGTTGAAGCAGGGTTCAGGATAATACTGAAAGATCCATCTGTGAAGGCAATACTCATAAATATTTTCGGAGGTATTGTGCGTTGCGACAGAGTTGCCAACGGAGTGGTGGAAGCTTATAAGAAAATCGGCAAAATAAATGTCCCGGTAATCGTCAGACTACAGGGGACCAATGCCAGTGAAGCAAAGACAATAATCGACAATTCGGGGCTCAAGGTTTTTTCCGCATCCACCTTCCAGGATGCTGCAGACAGGGTTAAGGAGGTGATTGGTGCCTAAACGGATCAGGATAAAACCTCTCGGGTGGTTATTGTTGTCAGTTGTGGCATTGTTCACAGCATTTATTATTGCTGTTGCTGTCAGCCCGAGGGATAAACCCCAGGGTTTCAGGTACTTCATTCACAAGAGTTTTGGTAAGAATTGTGTACCATACCGTCAACAGGTATACAGCAGGAGGCTTAGAGACATGCTTCCTGATTATATAGCTCATTCCTCAGTGGCAGGCATTGATAAATGTGCCGATGAAAAAGAACTGAGGAAGAAGATCCTGAAACGGGAACTGAGGAAGGTCAGGGGCGGAAGGGGATATGAGACTGAAGATCTGTCGTACAGCTATCCTTACCTGACCAGGGAGGGGAAGGCCCTGGTTAAGGAGATAGGAAGGCGTTTCAGAAAAGAAATTTCAAAAACCGGTCTCCGGGGCTCCGACTTCAGGATAACATCAATGACCCGCACAGGAGAGGTTTTAAAAAAGCTCCGGAGGTCGAATACAAATGCCTCAGAAAACTCACCACATTTTCACGGAAATGCTTTTGATATTAGTTATGTAAGGTTCACGGCGAAAAAATGGTATATCACCGAATGTGATAAGTATTACCTGAAGGAGGCGCTGGCCGAAGTTATCTGGAAGCTCAGGGAAGAAAAGAAATGCTGGGCTACATATGAGATCAATCAGGGTTGCTTTCATGTTGTAGCCAGGTACTGAATTTCTCAGCCTGAGAAACCTGTTTTCCGGTGTGTCCCGTCACAATAGGGCATATTATTGCTTCTTCCGCATCTGCATATTGATACGATGCCCTCTTTTACATCCCTGCTCTTATCTCCATTGACAAATTTAAAGCTTCCTGAGATCACAAGCGGGCCGTCGGGCATTACTTTGACAGTGACAGGATTTTCTTTGGCCGGTGCAAAAACATCGTGGATAAGTTCTGGTCTGCGGAAACTGACATGGTTTGACTGATCGCTGCCTACCGACTTGTTTTTTTCCTCATCATTCCATTTCCAGGTAAGAGCTTCTGTAGGACAAAGATTCACAACCTCAATAATTCTTGCGGTGGTTGAGCCTTTCATATCGACCCAGGGCCGGCGGCTGGGATCAAATACTTCAATCAGCTCCCTGTAACAATAAGAGGCATGGACACAGGCTGATGGCTTCCAATAAACTGTAATCTCTCCATTGGAATATTTTCGTTCATCTGAAACCGATTTGTCTCTTTCCATCTCCGCTGAACTTTGAACAGTTAACCGCCTGCAATTTAACAATTTTTGTGATTTATGTCAGATTTAATCATTTCCCTTATACATATATTTGCGCCTTCATTTTATATATTTACTGGGTAATTAATTAGTTTTCATTGATATATGCGGGGTGGATTGAGGGGCTTGGGATCCGTGAAACGGGGAAAGATTATGCAGGTATTATTTCAGTCAGCACTATTACTGGGAATCAGCCATGTCGCTGCTGGATCAGCTATTCATATCTTGACACCTTCGTCAGCGACCTATGTATTGCCTATAGGATACCTTCATTTTCTACTGACAATACTTGGTTCCCTGGTAATAGTCTGCTCGATAATAATATATTTTTCATTGAAGCTGAGAAGAGTAAACAGAGCACTATCTGAGAAAAACAGGGAGCTGGAAGTTGTTAACGGAAATCTTCAGAGGACTAACGTTGAGCTTACCCAACAGAAGGAGATCATCGCCAGGGAACACTACGAATCAGACAAGTTTTTTAAGATTCTCCTTCAATCAGCCAATGACGGGATATCATATTACGATAAGGACTGGAACCTTAAATTTTCCAACTCAGCATTCTACTCCATAATAGGATACGACAGGGAGTCTTATCACAATGAGAATCCTGATCAGTTCCTTCATCCCGACGACTACGATTATCCTCAGAAACGATTAGAGGCTCTGAAGCATAACGGATTTCATGAATGTGAACTAAGGCTGCGTCACAGGGGTGGATATTATGTAAATATGCTGAGCCGTTCAGTCACCATCAGGGACGAGTTCGGGGGGATTATGGGCGCACTGACAATATCACGCGACATTACCAAAATGAAGGAAGTGTATGAAGACCTTGTCAAGGCGAATATTGAAGCAGAAACGAGCAACAGGCTCAAGAGCAGTTTCCTGGCAAACATATCGCACGAGATCAGGACCCCATTGAACAGTGTTGTAGGTTTTTCAAATCTGCTTCTTTCTGAAGACCTCACGAGTGAAGCAAAGGAAGAGTATATAGAACATATCAACCATAACAGCGAGAAACTGCTTCAGATAATTGGCGATATTATTGACCTTTCGAGGCTCGAAAGTTCCCAGATAGAGATTAATTATGAAGAATCATCTATCCATGATATCGTACACGAGGTCGTAAATGAAGCACGTCAGCAGATCAGGAGGAATGAGAAATCGATTATGCTCGACGTGAAGAATGGCCTTGGTGAAAACAGCGACCTTATTTTCACTGACAAAATATGGCTTAAAAGGGTACTCTGCCACCTTATGGATAATGCAGTTAAATTCACCCTCGACGGCGCTGTGGATATTTCCTATTACAGGGAGAATGATGAGCTTTTCTTCAAGATAAAAGACACCGGTATAGGTATAAACAAGGAAAACCTGTCGCGTATCTTCGAACAATTCCGGCAGGAAATCGACGGGCACCACCGGCCTTTCGAAGGACTGGGAATTGGCCTCACACTTGCAAAAGAGGTCGTGGAAAGGATGGGTGGAAGGATAGATGTGGAATCGGAAAAAGGCGTAGGGTCAATATTCACATTCTCAATTCCTTACCGTCCGGCAGGAAGCACAAGAAGCCGTATCCGGTCAATGATTGCCGACCAGATCGCAGCGCCGATTAACTGGACAGGAAAAAAATGTCTTCTTGTTGACGATAACAAAGATATCCTGATCTACCTTAACAGGATACTGCTCGATACAGGGATAACGGTGCTGATGGCCCGTTCAGGAATTGAAGCCGTTGAAGCTGTTACAAGCAACAACGATCTCGACGTGATAATACTCGATATGCAGATGCCCGAAATGAACGGCATTGAAGCAACAAAAGAGATCAGGAAGAGAAGGAAAGATATTCCCATTATTGCCCAGACAGCATTTATCTTCGAGGACGATAAGGATATAATCCTGGAAGCCGGCTGCGATGCCTGCCTGATAAAGCCGATACGCCAGGAACATCTTCTTGCTGTGATGAGATCGTTTGTAAAATCGAACTGATATTTTCATCATTTCCGGTTCACCCTTACATTACATTTTACACGAAATTTTGTTCGTCACGATGCATTATTGGCGAAGTGTTAATGAGTTGAAAATTCTTATTACATTGCATTTCACTTCCACACGATGCAAGCCCTTTTTGCCGATATAATTATTCCTGTTGCCATCAAAGGTCGCTTCACTTACAGCATCCCGGAGAGACTGGCAGCACGGGCAAAAACCGGAACCAGGGCCACTGTTCAGCTTGGAAATAAGAAACTTTATACCGGGATTATCTGCAGGGTCCATAATGAGACACCGGAATATAAAAACATCCGTCCTCTGATAGATGTAACAGATAATGAGTCACTTGTAAACGAGAAACAGCTTAGGTTCTGGAGGTGGCTTTCAGACTATTACATGTGTACCGAGGGAGAGGTTATGAATGCTGCATTGCCCTCTGTATTCCTGCCTGAAGGTGTGACTTCATCGCCCATGCCTGAGAGATATAAACCCCGGGAGGAGACTTATATCATTCTTTCGAAACAATATTCCGACGATGAGCTTAACAGCCTGCTTGACATGATGAAAAAGGCTCCCGGCCAGACCTCTCTTATCAATACATTTCTTTATATGACAGGATACACGGCGGGATCAGAATTAACACCTGTCAGGAAATCACTGCTGCTGAAGGAGTCTGGTTCAACGCCGGCAATAATTTCTTCGCTGGAAAAGAAAGGGATAATATGATCTTTTCAGATGGAAGTTGGCCGGCTGAAACAATACGACGACCTTCAGCATCCACCCAGGGAACTAAGTGATAT
>Ga0116171_10001473_pt1 | contig 23328 bp, 19 predicted proteins | sample AD_JPNHW2_MetaG_FD_89798 | JGI IMG/M metagenome (GOLD analysis project Ga0116171, IMG submission 89798) | Active sludge microbial communities of municipal wastewater-treating anaerobic digesters from Japan - AD_JPNHW2_MetaG | ecosystem: Engineered > Bioreactor > Anaerobic > Digestate | place...
CGATGGCATATTCCTCTTCTGCGAGTTTAAAACAAATTGCTCAACTGTCCCTTTTTTTGCGGTATCTTCCATATCATACCTCTTTTTGATGTTTCGGGAACACGCCCCAATAAAAACTAATTTACCCTGATTTTTTAAATTGTCAAATTTTCGCTCGTTTTGACATCGGTCAACATCTTCTGTTTCTTTTCCTTATACATATTCGCATCGGCCTTTTCAAAAAGATCTTTCGCATTCAAAAGCCCCTTATTGTACGTCGAAAAACCTATACTGACACGCAAAGGGATATCTATCGCCTTATCGTCAAGCGTCACATAATTCGACGCGATAGCTTCTCTGATACGTTTTACGGCACAACCCGCATCCTTCACGTCCGTTTCGGGCATTATTACGATAAACTCATCTCCGCCGTACCTTGTGACGATATCCGATTCCCGCGTATTGTGTTTCAACACGTCCGCAAGTTTTTTAAGCGTCATATCCCCGGCATAATGGCTGTAATTGTCGTTAATGGTCTTCATATTATCCACGTCAAATATCACGAGCGAAAATACATTCCCATAGCGGCGCGCCACATTGAAAAGCTGGGATATCTCTTTACGGAAATAGTTCGCATTGAAAAGCCCGGTCAGAGTATCCACCATGGCGATTTTGTCATACAATTCATGGCGAGCGATTATAGAACTGAGCCGGGCCAAAAATTCCCTTAGATCAAATGGTTTCGTTATATAGTCCACAACGCCCAGACTGAAACCCATTTCTTTATCTGATATATCGTCCCTGCCGGTAAGATATACAACTGGGATTGGAGCGAGCACTTCATCGGCATTAAGTATCTTTTTCAGCTCTATCCCGGTTATGTCCGGCATCATTATGTCCATAATGATGATGTCGGGCATTTCTTCACGAATCTTTTTTAAAAACCCATATCCTGTCGCATATGCCGTGACACAGTATCCGTTCTCGGACAGAAACATGGATAAAAGATCCCGTGTATTCTGATCATCATCGACGATAACAATCTTTTTTTTGCTCACAACGGTATCGGGCATAGATCCCCTTTTATAAATCACCGTAATGCCGTTATTTTCTTTCCGAGATCAAAAATGTTTTTCATTAATTTTTTATTACGAAGCGCGTCACCCTTACCCTCTAATCCGGGGCAGAACAACTCCGACACGCATTTCGCGCCGACCGTAACAAAAAAATTCCTGGCGATGGACGCCGCATTATCGAAGAATTTTCTTTCAGCTGCGGCTGAAACTGCGATAAAAAAACCTTTCTTTGTTTTCAGAGAAAGCGTCCCTTTCTCGTATTTCGCGCGCCAGAGACATTGATACCTGTCTATCATCATTTTAGCCTGAGCACTAAGACTGCCGAAGAAAATAGGCGACGCCAGAATTATCACATCCGCTTTCTCCACCAAGCTATAGACGGCACCCATCCCGTCGTGGATACGACACGATCCGTCTTTTTTTGTTCTATCGCACTCGAGACATGGGGAGAACTTAAGTTCGGAAAGATTTATCTTGTGAGTAAGCGCCCCGCCGGCACAGGCTCCCTCTAGAACCCGGTCAAGGATAGCATTCGTATTACCTTTTTTTCTAGGGCTTGCGCAAATACCAAGTACCATCATAAAAACCTCTCAACTAAATACCGGAGATGAACGACTTTTCGTTAAAGGATTAATTTCGGAACACGCCTCCCGGGCTATTTATATCACAGTACCGTCGGGGATAATGGTATTTTTGCTTATGATGACTATGCCGTCCCTTATGAAATAGTTAGGACCGTCGAATTCTTCTAATTTATTGACATTCACAATACGCACGTTATTGCCTATCCGCACGTTCTTATCTATTATAGCACGTTCAATATGGCATTGTCGACCTATCCCTATATAAGGGATACCAGCCTTTACATCCTCGACCATCTGTTCGGTCGTTTCATAATAATCGCTTCCCATTGTTATGGTCTCTTTTATGCTTGTCCCGTCACCTATGCGCAATCTAAGAGCTATAACGGAACGAACGATATTGCTGCCAGCCCCTATTATTGTCCCTTCCGCTATAATGCTTTTTTCAATACTGCAATTCTCGAATTTAGCCGGCGGCAAATATCTGGGACGCGTGAATATCGGCCACTTTTCGTCGAACATATCCAAAGGTGGCATAGACTCGGTAAGCATAAGGCTTTCATGATAAAAAGTCTTCATATTCCCGATGTCTCTCCAATACCCGTCAAAAACATACGCATATGTGGATTTTAATTTTATCGCGTCAGGGATTATTTCTTTCCCGAAGTCCACTTTATCCATGCTTTTGTTCAACAGCTCAATAAGCGTATATTTGTCAAAAACATAAATACCCATCGAGGCCAGAAAGGAGGTCTTTCCGTTCTCGACGACACCCATATCCTTCAGCTGCGAAGTCTCACGCGGTTTCTCTATGAAACTCTTTATCCGCTGATTATCGTCTATGGACATTATGCCGAAATGATGGCACTCTTCCATCGGGACCCTGTTGCAGGCGACCGTGACCTGAGCTTTTTTCTCCACGTGCTGTCTAATGATACCCCAAAGATCTATTTTATAAAGCTGATCCCCGGAAAGAATAAGGATATATTTTACTGAGGGATTATTAAAATGTTTGAAACACCTTCGCACGGCGTCCGCCGTACCCTGGAACCAGTTGGCGTTATCCATAGATTGCTCGGCGGCCATTATCTCCACGAACCCGCCAGAGAACGGCTCCATTTTATATGTACGATTTATGTGTTTATTAAGCGATTCGGAATTGAACTGCGTGAGGATGTATATTTTACGCAAACCGGCGTTGAGGCAATTGCTTATAGGGATATCTATCAAACGGTGTTTACCGAAAAGAGGCACAGCAGGTTTACATCTTTCCTTGGTGAGCGGATACAGCCTTGTCCCCCGGCCTCCCCCAAGAATAACACACAATACTTCGTTCATCTCTTCCATAAACTCCTCGTCTGTTTAATAGTCATAATTATACATCAAACGCGAGTTTTTGCAAAACATCCCTTAACAACACAATCTGCCTCGACACAAGAGGTTCAATCTATCCGGGCGTATATTCTATAATCTATATCCGGGAAAATATTATATTTCCCCTCGGATTCCTTCAGAAAGGTTTCCTGTATTTCGCCCTTACGAAGCTGATCATGAAGAACGAGGAACCTCCCGATATGTTCCTTTGTGCGATCCTTCGCGTAATTAACGAACGTACCGGTCTTCATTATGAAAGCCCAGTCACTGGACTGCGCGAGAAGCAACTCTCTTGCCATCTGGTTCAGGGCTCTTTCTTCAACCTGTGACGGCGCAGTATATTGTTTGGCAGACTCCGACATAAGTTCGGAGATCTTATGCAGATGCCTGTATATCCAGTCATTAGATCCGTCAAGCCAAACCTCGCTGTATCCTTTGTATCCCCAGCTGGACATCGAAGGTTTTATCGGTGGATATTTATCATAAAGCTTGAGATATCCACCCGGAGTGATCGTCTTGATCTTATCCTGATCAAAATGCATCTTTCTCAAAAGATAATTCAACCAATCCGGGCCTTCAAACCACCAATGACCGAAAAGTTCGGCATCGTATGGCGATACTATAACAGGGGTCCTGTCCATCAGATCCACCAGATTATCGAGCTGTTTCTGCCTGCTGTTCATAAAATCCGCGGAATCCTTCGCCGCGGTCTCAAGCGCCAGACGATGATCGTATATATCTTTCTGATCAGTCGCGCCGGTTATCCTGTAATATTTGATGCCGGTATTCACGCGTGTGTTAAAATTATTTATGTACGGTTTTATATAGTTAAAATCCAGATCGAACCCTATATCCCTGTAATATTCGCGGTAATTATAATTTCCGGGATACCCGTCCTTAGCACTCCACACTGATTTCGAGCTGTCAAGATCGCGCCCAAATACATATGTGCCCGATTCACAGATATACGGACTATATACCGCATATTTTGGACGCGGCGAGCCGAAAAGCACTCCGTGGGCCTCCACAAAAAAGTACTGTATACCGAACTCCCTGAGTATTTTTTCGTGACCTTCGTTATATCCGCATTCCGGCAGCCACATCCCTTTCGGGACAGAACCAAAAACATTTTTATATGTATCAACGGCGGTTTTGATCTGCGCGCGTATACCGGCTTTATACGGATCGATCGACGGGAGATATCCGTGCGTACCGCAGCATGTAATGACCTCGAGTTTTCCAAGATCGTTGAATTTTTTGAACGCCAAAAGTATATCCTTACCGTATATTTCCGAAAAAACTTTTTTCGCCCGGATAAATCTATCCCTGTACATCACGGCGAGATCATGAAACCTTTTTTCGTTTTTTACGCGTTCCGTCTCTTTTTCGGAAAGATGTATAAGCCTGTCCAGATGCCTGAGATATCTGGAGATCAAAAGCTCGTCCCGAAGCATCGTCATAAGCGTGGGACTAAGGGAAAAAGTCACGTGAAAATCCACGTTGTCCTGAATAAGCCCGTCAAACACCTCGATCATCGGGACATACGTGTCCGTTATGGCTTCGAACAGCCAATTTTCTTCGAGATAATTCTCACTCTCGGGATGTCTTATGAACGGAAGATGCGCGTGCAGAACAAGCGCAAGGTATCCTTTAGCCACGATTATCTTCTCCCCAGGAACAGGCCGGTACTTCCAAAAATGTCAGATGTTATTCCACCGGAAGAAAGCCATGCCTTTAGATGTTTATCAAGAATGTCCCTCATCTCGTAAGAACTGAGACCACCGCCATAACCGCCGGCTATCGCAAACATTTTATAGTACATTTCTTCGGGACAATCCCACTCTTTATCACGTTCGGGCGACATACCGTAAGAAGGCGCAGCAACTTTATTCGATCTCGACAGCATAAAAAAATCACCGGAAGCAGAAACTATCCCGATCTCGGCGAGCCATGTCCTGCCGGGTGAGCCGGTATGCACATACCAACTGTTCGCCCAGTTCCTGAGTTCAAAATCAAGAACCGTACCGTTTTTGCCCCCGCGGGTATCATCCGTAACGTCAAAAACACGCAAAATACTTTTTGAGGCGGTCTGCCCTTTCTGACGCATATCGTCCCTGACCCTGTCCTCGACTTCTTTTTTGACTTCCCAGTAAGAATATAACGTCCACGGGTCTTTCACCATAAGGACTATTCTGTTCTCGTTGTATTGTGGCGGGATACAATAATTGTTCTTAGCGCAAGGGCGCTCGTTGGGAACCTGAAAATCCGTTCCTGATCTGAACTGCTCGCTCATCATTGACCCCGATAAAAGATTTTTGAAACGGTGAACTATTTTTCGGTTTGCTGATCGAGATGATTATACGTCCGGCGCGAATAATGTGTCAACTGTTTTTGGCGCCAAGTGCCCGATCTATCGCTACTTTGACGATTACTTCAAAAGTTTCAGCGGCCTTGAGCGAAATTTTCCATGCCGGGAATATCACTGAACTCTGGTATGCGAGTTCATACGCCCGTTCAGTCTGTGAAACCGTTTTTATCGGGAAATACCATAAACGCGCCGGATGAGACAGACAGAAACCTGCTACCGCTCCTGTACGCGGATCGTTCAATTTTATATCCCTGACATCATTTTGCTCAAATTTGTCACCCAAAGAACGCACAGGTCCATCGCAGTCAGTGGCAACAAAAGATCCCGCGGAATCAGCGGACGGCATAGTGAAATTGAATTCACTCCCGAAGAACATTTCAAGCGTCCTGTCGCCCATGTTTGTCACAAGAAACCGAACGATAAAACAGGAACCGGAGCCATCGATGCTTATTTCTTTTGTGACATCAACAACATTCCCAAATGCTTCGGACAAGCGTTTAAGCGTAAGTGTGATTTTATCACCTTTCTCCTTAATATGCCCCTCATACGGTTTACCTGGAAGATCGAATTCTTCTTTATATGATAAAAATACAAAATCCTCAAACCCAACGTTCATGCCGAGAAAATGATCCACCATATTGTATCGCCCGTACCTGTCGTATATCAGATGATCCCGCATGCTTTTATCAGGCGCTTCCAGTATATCGTGAATGGTACGGCATTCAAAGATGGACCGCGTCTTTCCGTTCTCTATTTTATCGATAATATGTCTGTGATAGGCCTCTTTCCTCCGCGTGAGCGTATTCGTGAAGTTATGACAGAACAACTTTGAATCCAGTTCCTTCAAGACCCCGCCTTCAGCCGGAGAGAAGAACAGCGTTATTTCTTTATTTCTCAAAATGATCTCATCGTATCCGTCTGCGTCAAGATCAAGGACCTCGGCCTCCGGATACCGTGCCGGCGGGATAGCCGCCGATTCCGCTTTGATCAAATGCTTATATACCGATTCCCTAAGGTGATAAAAATACAATCCGCCGAACACTCCGTGCCAGTAAGCACAGTTACATTGACCGCGATATAGATCCTTTACAGCCGGCTCGTACTTTTCACTGCCAGCCCTCGAGGACTTAAGCGTCCCATCAAGTCTGCCGCTGACATACAGCATACGTTTATGCATATGATTCGCCTCGGGATATTTAACAAGAAAATTTCTCCAGAAACCTCCGCGCAAATACGGTTTATATCTGCATTCCAGGTTCTTTTCTCTCATCTCTTCCGTCAGTTTTTCATATGCTTCCTGGACATCCGCCGGAAGAGCCCATTCAAGCATTTCTTCATATGACCCTGTGGGGAAATACACCCTGCCTCTGTGAGGTATACTTTCTATACAACCGGAAAAAGTTTCGGTCTTCAGCCATGCGGAGTTCTTCACGATCTCATCAAAGAACATACGGAGCCATTTTGCCTCATATACCCATTTAAAAGTCCCGGGCCATTCTCCAAATTTTTCCGCGTCATCTCCATAAACAAATATACAGTTCTCGTCGCCACGGGATATTTTTTTCATGTACTGCACGGATTCCCAGGGCATCTTGAAAGGTATGTGATATCGAAGTATTTTATCGGATGGGAAGACAAACAATTTATGTCCTTTATCCTCGGTTATATAATACGCGTATGTATCCTCTTTTTTAATACCGGCATAGGTAAAATGTGCGTCGTCAAGTATCGCGTATTTCATCCCGGCTTCGGAAAGTATTTCCGCGAGCGACGGTTCCCACACGCGTTCCGATATCCATGCACCGCGCGGTTTCGCGGCAAAGCGATCCTCAATATATCTATTCTGCATCTCGATCTGGCCTATGGCGTCGCGGTACGGGATAACGGTAAGTATCGGTTCATAAAAGCCTCCGCTCAGTATCTCGACCTGAGAACGCTTCGCCAGATCTCGAACCATCAACAATAATTCCGGGCGTTTTTTCTCTATCCACTCAAGAAGGCATCCGCTGAAATGAAGGTTCATTTTGATATCGGGATATTCCGTCAGCATTTGCAGAAAAGGGATATAACATTTGTCAGAGGCACGTTCTATCACTTCATCGAAATTACCGACGGGCTGATGAAAATGAACGGCCATAACAAAGACTGCGGGCATCTAGACAACACCTCCGGAAATCTATCCCCAGACAATACGTGCGTACAGCTTCGCGTATTCTCTGGCGGGAGATTTCCATGAAAAATCCAGAGACATAGCCTTTGACATGAGTCTATACCAGGCCGGTTTATCCTCAAAACAATTTACAGCCCTGCTGACCGCGTCCACAAAATCTTTTTCGTCCATAGGTCCGAACTTGAAACCGTTACCGTTAATAGGATCCTCATTCACATCGACAACTACTTCGTCAAGCCCGCCCGTAGCACGCACTACAGGGATGGTCCCGTATTTAAGGCTGTACATCTGATTCAGCCCACATGGTTCATATCTGGACGGCATAAGGAACATATCGCATCCGGCCTCTATTTTGTGTGACAGCTGTTCGTTAAAATCCATTATGAATTTTATCTTATCCGGATACCTCTCGGCTAATTTCGTGAACAGTCTGTTATTCTCCTCGCTCCCCCTCCCGAGTATAACAAGAGAAGCATACATGCCGAACATCCGTTCCGCGGCTTTAGCAATAAGATCCACACCCTTCTGATGAACAAGTCGTCCTACATATCCGATAAGCGGTCGGTCAATCGGCAGATCCATTTTGATATATTCAAGCAGATCTTTTTTACATTCAGTTTTCCGCTCGATCGAATCCGGACCATAATTGATCTTTATGTATTTATCCACCTCAGGATTCCATTCATCGTAATCCACGCCGTTCGATATGCCCGTAAATTCTTTTTCTCTGGTCCTGAGAAGACCATCAAGTCCGGCTCCGTATTCAGGCGTCAATACTTCCTCGGCATATTTTTTGCTGACAGTGTTTATCGCATCGGCATAGATTATCCCAGCCTTCATAAAATTGATCTTTCCGTAGTATTCAAGTCCTTCCGGTGTGAAAAATTTCTCGGGTATACCGATAAGCCGCATGAACAAACGGCTAAAAATCCCCTGATAGGCCATATTATGTATCGTGAACAGCGTTTTAATACCCGTGTAATGCTCTTCTCCGGAAAGTTTGTATTTCAGAAAAAAAGGGATAAGCGCCGACTGCCAATCGTTACAATGGATTATATCGGGTTTAAAAGGTATCGCTTCGATAGCAGCAATAACGGCCTTCGAAAAAAACGAGAATCTCAACGCATTGTCCGGAAAATCCCCGCGCGACGTACAGTATATTTCATCCCGTTGAAAATATCGGCTCTTCCCTATGAAATAAGTGATAAGGCCGTCTTTCTCGCAATAATAAATGTCGAATCCCCTGAAATCACCGGATAAATGATGCCTGACATTTGTTTGCAATTTTTTTATGTCATGTACCTTTGGATCGATACATTTATAGAAAGGCATTATAAGCCGGACATCATGCCCTTCGGCGGCAAGCGCCCGGGCAAGCCCCGAAGATATATCGGCAAGACCTCCGACTTTGGCATAGGGAACCGCTTCGGTAGAAACAAATAGGACTTTTAACGGTCTTCTCATCGTTTTGGAATATTGTTATCCCGATTAAGCTTTCCCGGGGGCGATTATCTTGAAAAAACCCACAGTGGGCCATGTTTCAACAATATCGTCGTTCTTTTTCACGTTTATTCTGAAATTCACTTCATCGTTAGCTTCCGCACCCAGCCGCGCGAACGGTATCTTCATTTCCGCCACATCATCGAACATGAACGTGGTAAAGTTTATGTTCTTCTCCTTGCTCATCTCTATATCCCACGCAGTCGCCATCCCTTTCCCCTTTTTCCCGAAAGGTATCTCAATAAGAACGCGTATGGGGCTAGCCGAACTTATCTGGAGCGTATAGCGTTCTTCCTTGTTGAAATTTTTTCCGGGACGGACCATTATGTAAAGATTCTCCCGGTCCATGCCGTAACCTATCTCTTCGACAACGGCATCCGTCCGTACCATCTCCATGGACAGGCTCCGCGTCTTAACAACATGCGCCGACACCCATTCAAAATCCGTAGTAATCTTACCGTCTATGACAGGAGGGATCATTATAGGAGGAACATCACCGGCTCCGGTCAATAAACCTTTATCGTATATCGGTTCCTCAACAAACGCCGGGACCTTCTTCCCGTTTATCTTGTATATATTGGCTAAATGCATCCTAAAAAGATCGTCGAAAACAAAATTAAGTTCGGTCCCAAATTCATCATACCACCAGAACCAGTCACTGCTTTCGGAGATATAAAGCTCTTCCAAAGATCTCTTATCCTGCTTACTGAAACTGAAAAGATCCTTCCTAACCCTTTCCAGATAACTCCACGCTTTGTTCTTTTGCTCCGACCCTATCCATTTTTTGAAATCGTGATTTATCCATGAGCCACTATAAAGCTCTTTTATTTCCACGCGATGCTTGTGCCGTTCAAGATAATCTCCTATCGTCACAAGCTCAACCCCATTGCTAGAGACCAAAAGACTATATACGCCAGTAAGGAATTTTTTCCCGCCGTCCGGATAATACGGCCACGGATTCTCTCCGTCAAGTATTATGGAAACTATATGGTCCCCTCTGTGCTCTTTTACGGCGTCCAGAATACCGTTCACATCTTTCGCCAGACTCTCCGCCGCGACATCACCGGGCATATTCGCGTATCTGAAACTCACCGCGTTAGATATCCCGGTATCCCTGAAAACCATAGACACTTCATTCGCGCCGTCGCGCGCGACGCACGGACAGAACACGATCTCATCCCTCTGATGCGACCCGCCCGTAGACGACTGAAGTAATATCTCCTCGTCTGTCGCTATCCATTTTATCCCAGCCTCGGCGAAGATGGATATGACCTCGTGTGAAACGCTTCCTTCCGCGGGCCACATACCGATCGGAGGCCTCCCGAAAACTTCTTTGTAAAGCTGTACCGCTTTTTTTACATGCCATACCGCGTCGGGTCTGAAATCAAAACCTTCCTTAGAATTTTTCCCACGGCATAACAAGGGAAGGATCGGATGATAATACGGCGTAGTGGATATCTCAATAAGCCCGTCGGACTGAAGTTTTTTGTATATCGGAAGTATAGAAGCGACCACTTCCGTCTGTTTCTTTATCAGTTCTTTTTTATCGGCTTCGGTGTAATTCCCGCCTTTTCTGAAAAGATCTTTAACGAGCTGATCATTCTCCCTCAGCGTAAAACCGCACCATGCCAGGTTAAAAAACACCTGTATATCGCGCATATCCTCAACAGAAAACTCTTTCAGCTTGTTATCCTTAAGAAAAGCTTCTTCGAGCTTTTCCCCTCGCCTCATAAAAAGCTGTTTATACTTCTCAAATGCGAATATACCGGTGACGGCGCTGCATGAAAAAAAGTTTCTCAATATAAAAAGCTTATCGCTCTCGGTAAGATCCGCCGCGTTCTTAAGCGTAAGCCTAAGAAAAACATCATCCACTTTCTGATTCTGCGTTATATCTAAAAGCTGATATATAAGCGAAGGTGTGAAATTGAACGTACATTTCGCCCCCTGGACATCTCGTACGATGGATGCCATATCCAGATATGAAAAAGTGGAATGCAGCCTCACCCACGGGAGAAGATATTTCCCCGTAGTAAAGTCCTTATATAAAGGCTGGTGCATATGCCACAGAAACGCCACTCCCAGCTTCTTGCTCATTTTACCCCCAAAAAACGCTCTCAGAAAAATACACTATAAAAGTCCCACTTAAAATATATATTATAAATCCAATCCGTCAATAGAAGTACTGTTTTTAGTGACCTGTTTATTCTTTCAGCATAAAACGTTTAAGGAATTTATTATTGGACATCCACCTTAATATTTTATTTATAAGCCGGGTATGCCTTTTTTCATAGGCCTCTATTCCTTTTCTCTGAAGGATAGCGATATCGTTCCAAAGATCGTCCGATCCCATTAACGCGATTATTATCCGGGGCTTAGGCGAAGGATCCACTCCAACGAATGTCCTGCGCGCCTTTCTTGTATACCCGGTCTTTCCCCATGAAACGCCTTCCTTCGCAAATAGTGATTTATTATGCGTAGCCAGGTTTATTTTTTTACCGTCATCACCGGATATGACCATTTTGGGTTGCGACATAAGCTCCAGTATAACCGGATATCTGATAGCGTATTTCATAATAAGCGCCAGGTCCCGCGCCGTAGAACATTGCGACATCTCCGGATACGCCGGAAGGCCCGAAGCATTAGCGTAACTCGTGTTCTCAAGCCCGAGCTCGACGGCTTTTCTGTTCATCATCGCCACGAAATTCTTTTCATTCCCGGCCACTCCTTCGGCGATAGCGATAGCCGCGTCATTCGCGGATTTTATCAGTATAGCCGTCAACATGTCCTTCATTTTATACTTCACGCCCGGTTTAAGTCCGGCCACTGTCGGCTCGACCATATTAACCACACGTGTCGGGATCACATCCTGATCAAGATCACTGTTCTCGATGGCAGTTATCGCCGTCATAACCTTTACTGTAGACGCGGGTTGCCTTTTCCTATCCGCGTTCTTAGCGTATAACACCCTCCCTGTATCCGCCTCCATTACGATAGCCGAAGCGGCGTTCACGCTAATATCGATCTTTTCCTTTTGCTCAAGGTTATACGATAAAAACGCGTATACACCCTCGACCACAATAAGCCCCGCAAAAAATACCACAACCACATATTTCAATATTTTATTTCTCATACTATTTCGCGCCGTCAGTATCTGTTTCTCAACGCGTTCTTCCTTATCCTTCCCTTTGACGGATTAAAATACCCTTTCATAACACACGGGAACTTTTTCCCGACATCGTTTATCAATTTATCCATTCCGATCATATTTTCGGGATTCACCGCAAGCCGCATCTTCTGGAAATAATCCCTAGGGTCGTAATTCAGGTTACGCCATTGGATCATGTTTATGTCATTCCGTTCTATAAAATCGAATAGCGCACCGGACTCCGCCCGCGAGTCGCTGAAACCGGGCATCACAAGATAGTTCACAGAAACAAAAACATTTTTAAGCCTAGCCCGTTTTATAGAATTCACCACGTCCTTAAAAACGTAACCCCTCGGGTTGTAATATCTGTTATAGAATTCTTCCCGCACGCTATTCATGCTCACGCGCATAGAATCTATCCCCGCGTCGTAAAGACGATCAAGCACCGCCGTCAGGCTCGCGTTCGTATTGATATTTATCATCCCCTTGGAAGTTCTGGCGCGTATCATACTGACGGCTTTCTCTATTTCTTTGCCCGACATCAGGGGCTCGCCTTCACACCCCTGACCGAAACTTACAACCGGGTCTTTCACCCTTTCAATATGAAAAAGCGCTACTTCCGCTATTTCTTCAGGCTTAGGTTTGAATTTTATACGCGGCTGAGTGATCGGACATTTTTTATCCGGCTGATATGAGATACATCCTATACAGTTCGAATTGCACACAGGGGACGTCGGCAGGGGGCATTCATAACGCGATAAAAAGAAATTCTTTCCCGCGGGACATCCGTAACGGAGCGCGCACGACTCAAGATGCCGGACAAGCCGGTTCTTGGGAAATATCTTCCTGAATTTTTTCACGTTTTCGCCGATGCGCGCGATATCTCCTGGGCTGAACACCTGGCGCTTTTCTTTATCGACGACAACACCGGCCGCGTAAAACCCGCCGCGATAAAAAACAACTGCGGCATAACTGAATAAAGGCAATATACTTTTAGGACCATCCTCAGAATATGCGGCGTTATACGTCACGGTGTATCCAGGGGCTATAAAAGCCGCTACGGCGCGACACTCTGACGGTACACCACGGAACGGATAATTTTTCAAAGACACATATTGCCCGCTCCCCGCGTCATATCCGACAGGCAGACGATCGGGCAAAGCGAAAAGTTCGCTGTCTTTATGCAGCTTAACCAGGGTTTTCGTATCTATCCGGAAATAATTTCCGGCCTTCATCCCGCATCCCTCAAGACGCGGGCAATCGTAGATCTTATTATTTTTATCCGCTATGACCAATCGCGGGGTATTTTTATCCATTTGATCTCTCTATCATAGTTAGGAGTTGGGAGTTCGGAGTTAGGAGCTGAGAGGCAGGAGTAAGAAATTGTAAGTTAAATGAACCATCCTAACTCCCACCTCCGAACTCCCAGCTCCCGACTCCTAACTCTTAAGATTCAACTCGATCCCGACAGGACAATGATCCGAACCTAAAATTTCCGGCATGATAAAAGCGTCTTTTACCACTTTCATCATCTGTTCCGTCACAAAAAAATAATCTATACGCCACCCGACGTTCCTTTCCCGGGCGCGGGTCTTATAATCCCACCATGTATATTTCCCGGGACTTTTATCGAACTCCCGGAACGTATCAATATATCCGTGCGCCGTTAATTTATCCAGCCAAGCCCTCTCCTCCGGCAAAAAACCAGAAACCACGCTATTCTCTTTAGGCCGGGCAAGATCTATTTCCTTATGCGCGGTATTCACATCTCCGCAAATAATGATATTCCGGTTTTTAATTTTGTCAATGTACTCTAGGAATTTATCATAGAAGAGCATCTTATACTTCAAGCGCGGTTCCCCGGACCCACCGTTCGGAAAATAAACATTGATAAGTAAAAATTTCTTATAATCCATTATTAAAGCGCGCCCTTCCGTGTCAAAATCCCCGCTGAAAGTTTTCTTGACGTTCTCGGGCTCATGCTTAGAAAATACGGCAACACCGGCATACCCTTTTCGCGGTGGATTATTCCAATATGTCAGATATCCTTCCGGACGAGCCATTCCCGGCGTGATTTGTTCCGGGAAAGCCTTTGTTTCCTGAAGGCACAGAATGTCCGGGGCCTGGCACGATATAAAATCTTTGAGACCTTTATCCGCCGCGGCACGTATACCGTTGACATTCCATGAGATTATTTTCATATCCGTTATTATACACGTTATTAATAACGTTTCCAGGGCAACATCACTTATTCCCGCCTCCGCCTGTTCGGAAGTTCTGCGCTCTTTAGAAAAATACCCTGTTATTTTTGATCTCCCGGCGTTTGACTCGCGCTGAAGCGTAAAATATTTTTATCTTTTGCGGGTATTTTTCTTAAGTGCTCGAACATTCCGAACAGGCGGATCGTGGAAAAAGCGTTTTTAAGGTTTATAAATATTCCCGATCTTTTCTAAAATAGTCATGGAGGGCACAGAGCGGAATTCTTGGAAAAATCGCATGCGTTCCAATACCCTTCGGTTGCCCCGTAGCAGTTACTTGCGTACGAACTCCGCGAGAGTCTCGATATGTTTTGTGCGCGGGAACATGTCAAAAGGTTTAACGCGACCGAGGCGCCATTCGGAATCGCACGTTATCTGTTTTATGTCGCGGGCAAGTTTTGCGGGATCACAAGAGATATAATAAATATTCCGCGCGTTCTCAAGGGACTTGATCTCTTCAATAAAATCTTTCCCCACCCCTTTTCGTGGAGGATCCACAAGAACGATATTATCCTGTTTCCTGTTCGTCTTATAAAGACCTATGAATTCATTCTCGACGTCCCCGACAAAAAATTTAGCATTTTTTGTTCCCAGGCTCTTTGCCGTGGTCTTCGCACAATCGATCGCAACTCGCTCCGAATCCATACCTATCCTGGCACAAAAATCCTGTTCCAGAAGAAAACTGAAAAACCCCACGCCGCAATACGCGTCAAAGAACGCGGTATCCTGAGAGACCTTTCCTATCCACTCCTCAAGCGTCTTTGATACCGTCTCAGCTATGTGCCGATTACATTGCGAAAAACCCCTCGGGGAGAAGAATATATCCTTTCCACGATATCTATCGGAATAAAACCTATCCCCGGAACGGCCCGACACCCAAACCCTGCCCGCGTGATCGCATTTTATCGTCACTCGTTCGTTCTTTACCTCTCCGGCCACGGACGCCAACTCGTCGCATATTTCCGGCACGGCTATCGGGCAATTTTTTATTTTGAGTATATCCCGTTCATCACGCGTAAAATATCCGTAAAAATCGCCCTTCCTGTTCAAAGTAATGCTTGTCCTGTAATGATAGCAATCCGCTGAAGGTTCTATGTCTTGTAATTCGAAATCCCTTACCCCCGCTATGCGTTTTATAAGTTCACTCACTTGCTCATTCTTATAATAAAGTTCTTTTGCGTACGAAATATGCTGAAGCTGACATCCTCCGCATCTGCCGTAATAAGCACATACGGGATCCACTCTATCCCCTGAAGGCGCTATCACGCGGGTCAACTCGCCTTTCATAAAACTCGAGGTTTCTTTTGTGACGCGAAATTCGACTTCATCGCCCGGAACGGCATCCCGCACGAACGCGATCTTCTCGTTCACCTTACCGATCCCCTCCCCGCCGAAAGCGAGAGAATAGATCTTTGCGGTATATGTTTTGTTATTCGTTTTCATTTTATCCTTTTTGATTTTTGGCTCTTCAATCAAAAAATCTCTAGTTATTCATACCAAAAAAAAGGGATCTCCGTCATTAGCAGAGATCCCTCCAAAAAACTCTAAACATTTTTATTTGGACGATACGGTCGCGCCGCCTTCTTTAAGCCCTTCTTTATAACCGTCGGTGTATCCCTGTTTATAGCCGTTCTTGTATCCGTCCTCATAACCGTTAGAATAAGCGTCCCTCGGGGACGTGTTATCCACTTCGTCAACATCCTTGACCTTCTCACCGGACATCGAATCAAGCAAAGCCCCGCCGATTATATTAACACCGGCTCCGGCTAACGCACCTTTCCATACATCTTTACCCTTAGCGCCCGAAGCCGCGCCGCCTACAGCGCCCGCGCCTGCACCAAGAAGTCCCTGCTTAAGAAGATCCGACGAACTTGTAGCGGCAAAGCTCATTCCCGCGAACGGCAGAGCCGCAAGACATAACGCGACGAACAGAACGATAATAACTTTCTTATTCATAGTCCTCTCTCCCTTTCAAATTTAACTTAAATATTTTCCTTGATAGATATCTTTTCTCTCAAGCGTTTCCTCGATAAGGCGAATTGCCTTCTGCTTGTCATTCACCCATTCCGGCGCCACCAAAACATCTCTGGCCGCATCAGAAACAAGCCGGAATATCACGCTTTCTCGCGACGTATACCCCAGACATTCACATACAATATTAGCATATTCTCCCATACTCAACAAATTTATTTTACCGCTCCGGTACATCTCCTCAAGCCGGGTATTTTTAAGGACATGCAGAACATGGAATTTTATACCGGATACCGGCATAGCGCTTACTTTCTTCATTGTGTCTATCATATCATCCGCAGTCTCACCCGGAAGACCAAGAATAACATGCGCCCCTGCCTTTATCCCGCGTTCCGCGGTCTCGTGTATCGCCCGTTCCGCCGCGGCGAAATCATGTCCGCGCCCGATGGCGCTCAATGTCGCGTCCTTGGCGCTTTGCACACCGTATTCGATCCATACATCATATTCCTGAAGATACTGTTTGATCAAATCTAGTTTTTCGGCATCCACACAATCAGGACGCGTGGAAATGTACAGTCCTACAATATCAGGATATCCCTTTATAACATCGTATGTTTCTTTTAATTTATCCGCGGAAGCGTATGTATTCGTCGCGTTCTGAAAATACGCGATAAATTTCTCGGCCTTGTACTTCTTTCGCACAAAAACCATCGACTCTTCTATCTGCGTTTTAAGCGTCTTCCCGCTTCCGGCATATACGGCAAATCCTTCCTCGTTGCAGTAGACACACCCTTCAGTCCCGACTTTCCCATCGCGATTAGGACAAGTGAAACCGGCGTCAAGGCTCAGGCGATACACTTTTGCGTGAAAAGTTTTTTTAAGATATTCGTTGAAAGAATAATATCTCATCGGTCCTTAAAATTCTTTTGACGAAGTTTTATCATAAGGATGGCTATCGCGGCAGGGGTGACACCCGATATGCGCGAAGCCTGGCCAAGCGACATCGGCTTGAACCGACGTAATTTTTCTTTTATCTCGTTCGATATGCCGCTTATATCGTAATCCATATCTTCAGGAATAATAAATTTTTCAAGATCTTTGAAGCTCTCTATCCTGGAAAGCTCTCTTTCGATATATCCCCCGTATTTGACATCCACCTCGAGCTGAACTTTTTCATAATATCTCATCTTCGACGTTTCGCCGACAAGGCTAAGCGCCTCCTCGTACGTTATCGTGGATCTTTTCAGTATGCTCAAAAGCGGAACACCCTGCGACAAAGGCATCTGGCCTTTATTTTTCAAAAGTTCATCGATCTTCGCCGAAGGAGATATCGTTATCCCTGCAAGTCTTGTCTTTTCTTTTTGAACAAGAGCTTTCTTTTCCTCGACACAGGCCAATGTTTCTTTGCCGACCAAACCGAGACTGTGTCCGATCCCGGACAGGCGTATATCGGCGTTATCCTCGCGTATCAATATCCTGTATTCCACGCGTGATGTGAACATACGGTACGGTTCTTTCGTTCCCTTTGTGACAAGATCATCGATCAAGACACCTATATATGCCTGAGACCTATCAAGCACAACAACGTTTTCACGGCGCGCCTTCCGTGCGGCGTTAATACCGGCCATAAGCCCCAATGCCGCGGCTTCTTCGTATCCCGTGGTGCCGTTTATCTGCCCCGCAATAAAAAGGCCGTTCAGTTTTTTAGTCTCAAGAGTCGCCTTCAATTCCGTCGGATCCACGAAATCATATTCTATCCCGTAAGCCGGTTTTATCATCACGGCTTTTTCAAGGCCTTTTATGCTGTGGATCATTTTTTCCTGCACGTCTACAGGAAGGCTTGTGGATATACCGTTCGGATAATATTCGTTTGAATCCAGCCCTTCAGGTTCTATGAATACGATATGCGATTCCTTATCCGAAAAACGTATTAGTTTATCCTCAATGGAGGGACAATATCTAACCCCGGTGGATTTTATTTTTCCGGTATATAAAGGCGACCTATCTAATCCTCCCATGATAATGCGGTGTGTCTCGGCATTAGTGCGCGTCATAAAACACGATCTCTGCGGCAAAGATAATTTTTCGTTCGAAAAAGAGAACGGAACGACAAGATCGTCGCCCTTTTGTTCATTCATCACAGAAAAATCTATCGTTCTGCCGTCTAGCCGCGCCGGAGTTCCGGTCTTGAACGAAGAAACGGAAAGTCCGATACCCCGCAAATTATCCGAAAGCCCTATGGAAGCTGCCTCTCCTATTCTTCCTCCGGAAGAATGTTCAAGCCCGACGTGTATTATGCCGTTCATAAAAGTCCCAGTCGTCAAAACCACGTTCGACGCGTCGAACATCATCCCTTTAGCCGTTTTAACCCCGAGGATATTTTTGCCGTCGACGACCAGCTCCCTGACCTCATCCTCAAAAATATCAAGACCGCTTTGACCCGACAATTTGTCCACCATGTATTCGTTGTAAAGTTTCCGGTCTATCTGAACGCGCGAGGATCGCGCGGCGTATCCCTTCGATGTATTCAGCATCCTAAATTGTATCGCGTTAGCGTCCGCGGCTTTAGCCATCTCGCCGCCGAGTGCGTCTATTTCTTTGACAAGCTGGCCTTTTCCGACGCCTCCGATAGAAGGATTACAGGAAGCATAGCCTATCTTTTCTTTTATAAACGTTATGAGAAGGGTCTTAACTCCCATACGCGAAGCCACGAGAGCCGCTTCGCATCCTGCGTGCCCACCTCCAACAACTATCACATCATATTTTCTATCCATTTATTTTATCGGCCCGAACCATTTTCGTTATTTTATCTTACGCAGTGTTTTCTGATATATCTCAATGAAATGCGCTATACTCCGGTCGAATGTCCGCTCCGCCCGATCAGGGAAATAGCACGCGGGAAGCTCTCCGTTCGCCCTGTGATACGCGATACAATCGCAGCACAGTCCTTTACGTTCGCATGGCTCATACGTACAATTACATCTGGTCATATTCTCTTTTTTCTTACAGGTCATATTTCCCTCCCGCTTTTTCCAAACCATCCTCTGTTCCGCGGATCCCTCTCTAACATGATAAATTATAGCCGCTATCGGTCACTTTTGCATTATAAAAGCGAAACCCAAAGTTATAATTCCTTCTCCTTCTCAAATAGCACCATAGCGAAGCCCAAAGTTTAATCCCTTCCCCCAAAATTTTTTAACGTGTTTTTTTATCGCTTTTTAGGGGGCCTGCAAAAACTCGCCCCCCATGTGTTCCTAATACCCGTCGGGGCTCAGACATTTGCATGCCTCTTTCCCTAAAAAGCTCAAAAAAACACTAAAATTTTGAAGGGGCCCCTTGGATTATAACTTTGGGCTTCGCTATTTTATACAGCTTGAAAAGAAAAGGGCCGCGAAATTTATTTCACGGCCCTTGTGAATTCAAATCTAAGGTTTACGCAGAACGTTTAACGCTCATCATTTTGATAACAGCGCACGCGACAACGAACGTCACTATAACTCCGACCAACCCGGCAACCGGCGTCGCCAGAGCGTCTCCGGCCGGAGAGAACGCGTAATCGGCAAGAGGGCTCGCGAAAGCGGGAGCGGATTCATGAAGGAATTGATACTTAGCCGCCACCCATTCCAAACCATCCGGAAAACCGCTGGCAAACGGGCTAAGGACCGCGGCGATCATTCCGGCCGCCAGAAGCGGCACCGCCGCCGATGTCCGTTCCGTCTTTACCGCGAAACTTGTCCCGAACGCGTAGAATAACCCAACGGTTATCAGCGCCTCACCCACGCCGATCATGGCATGCACACCGAACATAGCGCCAACTACTTTGGCGAACGGTGTGGTCCCCGATATCGCCAACTCAAGACAACACGCGAAAACCGCGCACATAAGAGATATCCACGCCGAAACGCCGAGAACCGCGGCATGTTTCGCCGACTTAGTCTCGACACCACGTGATAAATAATGATAGATCAGTCCGCCAAGGCCCGCGCCTATAATGGACATATTCATAATATTCGCGCCAAGTACGAACAGCCCGCCGTCAGAGAACATAAGACATTGTATCGCGACCACCAAAGCCATAGCCAGAACACCGAACGGCAATCCTAAAAGGGATACAGCGAGAACTGCTCCCAGAAAATGTCCTGACGTACCGTTCTGTATCGTGAAATTCATCATCTGTCCAGCGAATATCAAAGCCGTTATCGCACCGAACCTCGCCGCGCTCGGTTTATTTTTAGCTTTTGAAGCCATGATCGCCGCGCTGATGATCCCTACCGTACTGACCACCGCGGTGACGGGACAAATATGCCCGTTCAACATTCCGTTTGGTATATGCATTTTCTTCTCCTTTTTTCAAATAGAACATTAGTAAAACCCGTTAAAAAACGATCTGCCCACGCACACCGTACACAAATATCGTATCTCCATCACCCTGATCGGAACGCCCCACACCATACGGACGCCATATCCATTGGAAGTCAGGCGCTATATACAGGTGTTTATTTATTTTTATATTGTAATAGGTCTCAAGATGTGTCTCGGCATAGCCGCCATAAGGCCCTGATGTCTCATATTGTTTACTGGGAACAGCCTGGCCGACCGCCAAAGCCAAAACGTCATCGTCTCGCTTCCAGTAAGTACCTGTCATCTGCGCTCCTACCGACCAATGCAAATATAAAAGCGGACTTCCTGTAACCGGCGCGACATCCGGCCTCTGCCATCCGAAACGGCCGAAAACACCGTACACTTCTGTGATCTTCTGGTCACACGTTAAACCAAAACCATAATTGGACTCGCTTGTTTCCGTAGCGGCTTCTTCACCGGCCCCCACATATTTGATATGCTTCATGTCGTTCATCCACCAATAAACCCTGTAATTCCCTTCCCACTGATCCCCATCCCATCCCATAAGTTCATGCGGTTTGAAATTGATCTGTGTAAACGCGAACGAATGATCGAAAAGATCTTCCCAACTACCATCGGCGTTAAAGTATCCCGTCTGGAATTCCAGATACTTCACGGCGTTCGGTTTAAAATTGACCGCACCTCCAAAAACGCGTGACACGTTCAGCGGATACTCAATACCTGCCGCGTCCCTGAACATATCATTCACAAACTGGCTGGTCTCATCTTTGGCAAAAGCGTTGTCGTCCAGATATGCATATGTCGTAACGTCGATTTTGCCAACTCTGACACTTAATTGATCACCGAACATGTCCTGTTGATACCATAAATTCGTCAAACGAACATCTGCTGTTGAATCATCGTTATCGTAGTTAACATTACTAAAAAGAGATAGATCATTCGTAAGCCCAGAACTTTCTCCAGCTTCGAACAGTAAAAAAACCTGACCTTTATTCATTTCATCAAAACAGAATTGCTTCGAAACTATTATATCGGTTGTCCAAGCACCGTCAAACCTGTCATCCTCTCTATCCCCGGCATTATTTGCATCCGGCGTCCCTTGAAAAATAAAGGTTCCGTCCGCGCCCACATCAAGCCCACCGGGGATCTCGTATCCCTCATCCAGAATACGCACCGCGCGTCTATTCAGCTCCTGATCTATCTGGCATTTGATATCCTTAGTCACTTCTTTTAACACACATTCTTTAACCGCATTAGTACTCTGCGTCGGTTGTGACACGCCCGCAGCGGCAACACTTTCCTGGGCTTTAACTTTTTGTTCAAGAACATTTATCTGTTCTCCCTGCTTTTTTATTATCTCTTTGAGCGCCTTTATCTCCTGCATAAGCTCATCGTTCGAGACTCCTTCCGCGAACCCAAGTCTCGCATCCGACAAAAGCATAGATATAATGACCGCTACGCTCAGGACCTTTTTCATGTTGCCCCCTTTTTAACCTATATCAAGTTCTTACCTGTCGACGCCATGCTCAACTGCCCGAATTTCACGCCTTTAACGGATCTGAGTTTATCCGCTAACTGTTTAGCTTTTTCAGCCTGGCCGCGGACCACTATTATCTCCATACAATTATGATGATCTAAATGTATGTGCTGACCAGATACTATAAGATCGTGCGTGTCATGCTGGATATCTATAAGTTTGTTCACAAGGTCGCGCCTGTGATGGTCGTATATAACAGTAATCGTCCCGGCCACATCGCCTCCGGTCGTCCATTCTTCTTTGACGAATTTTTCGCGAATAAGGTCGCGTATTGCCTCGGAACGATTCGAATAATTCTCTTTTTTGATCGCTTTATCAAATTTATCGATCAGATCCTTTTCTATCGAAACTCCAAAACGAGTGACTTCGGCCATATCTTCCTTTCGGTAACACGATTTGTAAAATAGTATCACAAATATTTCTAACCGTCAAGCCCGCCGCGCATTCTCTATTCGCAAAGAGAAGTTTGTGTCCTTTCTACCGTGGACGCTCGCTCTATGTCATGCCCGAATGCTTCTATCGGGCATCTATAACATTAAAGTCATTTCATTTTTATAGCATAGATTCCCGCCTAAAGCGTGCGGGAATGACATCAATCCCATCATCCCCGAACGTTTTTATCGGGGATCTATACGCTGCTTTGAGCACCCCCGGGCAAGCCCGGGGGTGAATAGCAAAAGTATTTGTCAGTTTTTAAGACAGGGCGCTTGCGAAGCCAGCCCTGGCAGTGGAGCCCCGGACTTGTCCGGGGGGAGCCACGAAATTAAAATAAATGTGTCGCTTCGCCGGATCCGTGCCCGCTCGGCCTCACGATGCCACGTCCGAAAGAACACAAACTTCTCATTATCGTACCTGCGCATCCCAAGTCATCCACGATCCCTCATTCAGGGGACTTGGCAAAACGAGAAGGGATGGAGTGAATACGATTTCCCGGAGAATTTTATAACTATTTTGGGAAGGCTTGGAATGTGAATGACAAGGCCGCCGAGGACTGTTTGAGCTTTAAC
>Ga0116171_10001476_pt1 | contig 23306 bp, 18 predicted proteins | sample AD_JPNHW2_MetaG_FD_89798 | JGI IMG/M metagenome (GOLD analysis project Ga0116171, IMG submission 89798) | Active sludge microbial communities of municipal wastewater-treating anaerobic digesters from Japan - AD_JPNHW2_MetaG | ecosystem: Engineered > Bioreactor > Anaerobic > Digestate | place...
CAGGAGGCAGGGGCACCGGGGTTCGGGGTTTTCTGCGAAGGTAACGGGCCCCAGCGGCTGCTGGTCAAACATGGTGTCATCGCTCATCTGGTGTCTCCTGGTTGTGTACTCATCATATCAACGATTAACTGTATATCTTTGTTGAGTCATTCCGGCCTGCCGGGACCTTTTTTTTAATGAGTGTGAGCCACCTCACTCTACCGTTGGACGATAGAGAATCTCCTTGTTATCCGATCCGTTGAAAATTCCCCGTTCCTTCGTGCAGCCATATTTTATGATGACTACGGGAATTTTTGCAGTTAAATAAAACCATATATAATCAAGGGTCGCACAATGAACCAGAGATTTGTCTGGAGTGAATCGTATGAATTACCCCCTCACGTTTATGGGCATGGGCATCATCTGCCTTGCCGCACTTGTTGTTGCCGGATGTATTGGCACCGGGCCGCAGAATCTGTCAGGACATATTGTTGCCAATGAGAGCCAGAACGGATCTACGGTATATGTGAACCGGACCGCAGATATCACGCTTAATCTTAAAGAGAACCCGACTACCGGCTACCAGTGGAACCTGACCGTAACCCCCGGTCTTGTGATCACCAATGACACCTTCATACCTTCGGACACCACCGGCAAACTGGTGGGATCGGGAGGCACCCGTGTCTGGGAGATAAACGCAGCCGGCACCGGAACACAGATGATCAAGGCAGTGTACATGCGATCATGGGAACCGGTCACCGGTAATGAAACCGCGTTTTCGATGACGGTGATTGTGCAATAGGCATTATCTCTGGTGCCTGAGATCCTTTAAGAGAGGATCCCTAGAAGTTCATCTCATACTTATTTTTCGAAGCTTGCCGATTACCGGTATCCCTGTGGGGGCGGGTCTTGCCATGGACACCATGTGAGGATTTGCAGGTTTTTCACAGGAATTTTTTCCCAAACATTTCGCAAGGGGGGTCATGACTTCCTGTAGTCCCGGTTCAGAAAGAATAATCCGGCCCGGTGCGCGCCCGGTACCCTGCATTCGCATGTGGCGGCCAAATTTCATTTATGCGGGCTGTTTTTTTAATTTTATATTTGTATATTGAATATTATGTCAATCCGGCAAATTGATCATCCTTTTATACCCCTTTATTTCCACTGGAGATTGTGGCAAATCTTACCTTGTTTTATTTATAAAGCCCAAATCTTCGTTTCTTTAAATAGGGTTTAATCAGGATACTGCCTTATGATACGGGCCGTGTTTTGAGCGTGTTCAGGTTCGCGCGATCGTATCCGGTTGTACTTATAAATATATTCGTGTTAATAAAAGTAGCAGAAATAACCCGGTCAGATCGCAAGTGTAGTTGAACACCCGCGCACCCCTTTGGGCTGTACGTGAATATTCGCCCTTCCGTGTGGATCCATTTGGGTAATATCACCATCCACGGGTACCTGCATGCCTGGGATCCCCCATCCAAACATTAACAAAAAAGCCCGACACAGGTTCTCTTACCGGAGAGCGGCACCTGTGAAATATCCCTTTCTCATTTCTATCCCCCACGGTGGCGTTGAGGTCCCGGCAGAGGTTGCCGACCGGATCGCTCTTTCTGATCGAGAACTCCACTGGTACTGCGATCCCGCGACACGGTCGCTCTTTGATTTTAGCCAATCCGTGGAAGCCACCATCGATACTCCCGTATCAAGGATGATTATCGATCTCAACCGCCCGCCGTTGCCGCTTCCTCCAAAAGACCCGGATGGTATCATCAAGGTACGGACTATTGACGGGAGGAAGGTTTACCTGCCCGGCCACCTGCCGGATCTGCCTTTCATCCATCGGCTGATGATAAAGTGGTATTTCCCCTACCACCAGCGTATCGACGAGCTCATCGACAGGTATCCCGTCCGCATAGCCTTTGACTGCCATTCGATGCTGCCGTACGGATCGCCAGAACAGAGCGATGCCGGGAAACGCCGGCCCCTGATCTGCCTGGGAAATTACGGTGACCTGAACGGGCATGCAAAACCCGGGAGCATTACCACGTGCCCTGCTGACTGGATCGTTCGTCTCGCAGGGGAATTCAGGGAAGAATTTCCCGGGGCAGATGCTGTGGCGATCAATACCCCTTTCTCCGGAGGGTTTATCTCGAACGCCCATTACTGGCGTAAAGGCATCCCGTGGATCCAGATCGAGGTGAACCGGGCGCTCTATGAACACTGCGGCTCGCGGACCGGTCCTCATGACCTGATGGAGGGACAGATCCCGGTGCTGCGCAGCAGGATATGGTCGGTACTGACCCGGTTCTGGGATGGGATCGCCGCTGATGCAACCGGTGATGGCAAAGAACCTGCGGGACCGGGGGTGTGGGCGGATGGAATGGATGGTCCTTGACTGGAACCACCCTGCGATCCGGTTCTACGAGAAGACCGGGGCCCGGCGTCTTCCCTGGTACGTATACCGGCTCGACCACGATCAGCTGTGACCATGCCCGGTCAGTCAGGCCCGTTTTTCCGGGAATGCCACGTCAGGGCGTTTCGTCACAAATGACAGCCCGATATTGTCTGCCATCCTTCGTGCAACTGAAAGCGGCACGCCCAGCGCCATGGTATCGATAGGGAGAGCATAATTGGTCGTCGGATCCTGCGGCCCCATAAATGCGGTGTCAACCGGGGCATGTGCTGCCATGCCGGCCGGGTACGTGATCAGCGTCGAGCAGGTCGGGCCATACGGCACGATCACCGGGAAAAACGGCTCGTCCTGGTCGAAGTGGACAAGGGCGGCAAGGTTCCGTACCTGCTCCGCGTTCCCGAACAGGCACAGCGAGCGGGCATCGGTTACCGCATCCGGCAGCGCCTCGCAGGCCTGGACGACCACGTACTTCCCCGGAGGAGTGATCGTTCCTGCAGCCCGGAAGCACCGTTCGACGATCTCCGGGTTTGCCTTGAGGTATTCAGCCTCACCATTCCGGTACTCCTTCTTCCCCGTTGATACAAAATACTTGATCGCCGGTGGGTACTGGATAAATCCCAGGTACGTAAGGCCGCCGGGACAGCAGCCGGCCTGTGCCTCGCCACCTACATAGAGTGCGACGTTATCCCCGCTGGTTGCCAGGTGATACATCGCTGCTGCAAGACAGCGGTTGACCGATGACACCGGCACCCCGCCTTCCGGTACAACCTCTGCGCCGTACACGGCAAGTGGTCTTGCCTTAAGGTGAAATGCATCTCTTATCGCCATACCAATCCTACGGACAGGTGAGGGTGCCATATACCCGTGTGTGGTCTACGGCACGGTAAATGCTTTCTGCACGTAAAACGCGGTCTTGCCGGAACCCGCATGTGTCCCTACTGGGGGCGCTCCTGTACCCCCTGGGGTAGAGCACCTTACCGTTGGTGCCGGTCTACCTGTTCCCCGGGCAGGTAACTAACAAGTGTATCCATGAACTGCTCCATGGCTGCGTGCGGGATCGCCGGAGTCCCGTAGCCGATTACAAACGTGAGCCGGTCCTTAAATGTGGTCACCCCCAGCGCAACTCCGGGGGGATCGATCACGATACCGGCCACAAAAGCATTTGTGACGGGAATGTCCTGCGAGAATGCCACAATCTCTTCCGGGATAATACCAATGTTTCCCAGGAACGGTGGGTTTGCATGGCAGGCTACGTACGTGGCTTTCATCGTCTGCACCCGCTTGCGGATGAGAGAGAACCCGGCATACCCGAACGATTCCATGTCGACCGCAGAGGCAATGCCCGGGTTATGGGCCTTGTGCGCCTGCATCGCATCGCGGGCACATGCGATCATCCCGTCCCGTGACTGTATGTCCGGGGTCATCATGACCGGGAAGGCGACAGATTGGTTGCAGATCGTGGTATTCAGGGAAACGGGTTGGGAACCATTGAGATACCGTCTGAGGTCAATGGAGACCATGATAGGCACCGGACAGCCCGGTAGTGGGCCGATCATGGTGCAGAGCGCCTGAAAATATGCGGCAAGCAGGACGTCGTTTACTGTGGCCCCCTGCAATTTTCCGGCACGTTTTACCGCGTCGAGACGGGAGGCAGGAAGCGTCCGTATCGCAAAATCCCGGGTAAGGTAGTCCCCGGGCCCGATGGGAAAAGCCCATCCGGCTGGTGGATCTTCCGGTGCAGGCCGATCGCAGAGGAGTACCGTTTTCGGGAACTGTGCAAGTACTGCTGCAAGGGAACGATCTGTTGGGTCTGCCGGAGGGAGTGTTTTGGAGCTGGGGTTCCGGTAGCACTCTGCCAACAGTCGGGTGCAGCCAAGCAGTCCGTGGGCGTCCATTGCCGCATGGTGCACGGTGATACAGAGTGTATCGCCGCTTTTGGTACGGAGAATGTGAAGGCAGATCTGCGGGCCGGCTGCCGGGTCAACCGGTCTGGCAAGAACCCCCGGGAGATCCCGCTGTGGATCAGCGGAGAGATGGACCTGGATGAGTGCTTCGAGGTCAGTTTCGGGCAGGCGTTCCCAGTACGGTGCGCCGCAGTCAACAAACCGTGAACCAAGCACCGGTACTTTGGCGATCACCGTTGCTGCAGCTGCCTGCAGGCGCCTCACATCGAGCATCCCCTCGAATGCGATCACCATGTGCATAGTCTGATCTCCGAAGGCCTGAAGCGCGTAGTTGAACTGGTCCATCGGAGGTGCGGGAATGCAGCAGGGTGAGCGGTCGTTCATGGGAGTAATCTTCCTTTAGCAATCGTGTGTGCAAAAATACCTGAAGACAGAACCTCGAAAGAGCGCGGGTATTCGGCATCAGAAGACGTTAAAAGATCTCGATGTCCCGGCTCAAATGCATGGCGGTGATCGCAGTTTGGGGAACCGATCGAAGGATACGTATACCTCATATTTTATCACCCCCACGCACCATAACCAAACATCATGATCCGTGAAACGCCGCAGGAGTTCCTGGATATCCTCAAATCCTATGTTCCCGACCCGCAGAAGCCCGTTGGGGTGGCCCGGCAGGAGTTCTCGGAATTTTTTGCAGAATTCCAGTCAGATGAGCGCCCGGCCGTGGAACCCGTAGCGATCCGGGATGATCTGCGGGGAGTGTGGTGTTCGGTGCCCGAGTCAGTACAGGATCGGACCCTCCTCTTTTTCCACGGCGGTGGGTTCTCTGTAGGGTCAACGGCGGATCATCTGGGATTCTGCGCAGCGCTCGCACGGGCCTCACAGTCCCGGGTTTTCTCGGTCGATTACCGGCTGGCACCGGAGCATACCTTCCCGGATCAGGTTGAGGATGCGCTTGCCGCGTACCGCTACCTTGCCAGCCACGGATACCCGCCGCACCGGATTATCCCGGTCGGTATATCTGCGGGTGGCACGCTCGCGCTTGACCTGCTGCTTTCGCTCCGCGATCAGCACCTGCTGATGCCCCCGGCAGTCGTCTGTATGTCACCGATTGTAGATCTGGCGTTTGGCGGGGCCTCGGTTACAACAAACCGGGACAGCGACTGGCTCACGGCTGCCCGGCTCACGGTCATCCGAACTCTGTATCTCGCTGGCAGGGAACCGGGCGATCCGCTTGCTTCGCCGGTCCATGCAAACCTGTCAGGACTCCCCCGCATTTATATCCAGACCGGGTCAGGCGAACTCATGTATGACGATATTTCGGCATTTGCAAAGAAGGCAAAGTGGGCCGGAGTGCAGGTCAGGTTTGAGATCTGGGAGGGTATGTTCCACTTCTGGCAGATCTTTGGCAAACAGGTGCCTGAAGCCCGGGATGCGGTCGCCCGTGTTGGAGCATTTGTACGGGAAACATTTGGCCGGTAATGCGGGCTGGCCCCGGCGTTTTTTGGTAGCCACCCCCTCCCTTTATGGCAGGAAGGGGTACCCCCCCATTTGGACAAAAGTGGCACCCCCCACTTACGGGCCACAATAGGGGGGTGGGGGTAAGGTTTAAAAAAAAACTGGTCGGGGGGTCAGGGTACCCCTCATTTTTGGGAGCGGGGGGTACCCCCTTGCAGGAAAAGAGGCCCCTACCCCCACTAAGCCATCGGCCGGCAAAATATACATTCAGACGATAACTCCACGCGAAGCACAGGTTCTGGAAATGCAGGAAAGGGGGGGTAGTGTCCCTCTTATGCCCGGACAGGGGGGTGGGGGTACGGCTTTAAAAAAAATCTGTCGGGGAGTAGGGGTACCTCTCCTTTTTGGGAGCGGAGGGTGCCACTCCGGGCTGGCAGGAGGGGGTACCCCCAATGGACCGGGAATTGCTTCGGCAAGTCCTGTTAAAAAAATTCTGATGTTTGTAAAGGAAAATTTAGAGAAGTACGGGATCTCCTGTTGTATCCGAAAGTGTCAGGGTGGTGCTCCGGCGCGCGATGAGCGTGTTATGATCAGTGCCGGTTTTTCGAGTGTTTTTTTGCTTGTCGGTGAACCCCCGGCCGGCCAATACTTTTTGAAATACATTCATACCATGAAACTGCCAACAAAAAACTATGTTCGAACGGATTATGCGGAGTCTCGAGCTTGTAAAGGCGAGCTGGCGGATCCTGATGGAGGACAAAAAACTCCTCGCATTCCCGATCCTGTCCGGTATCGTCACCCTGCTTGTGATCGCAACCTTTGTCGTGCCGCTGATATTTACCAACGGTGCGTACTCGCTTGCCACGAACAGCGTCGCAGGAATTATCCTTTTATTCCTGTTCTACCTGGTCAGCTACTTTGTCGTTATCTTCTTTAACGTGGGACTGATCAGCTGCGTGCATGCAAAGCTGAACGGGAAGAGCATGACGGTCGGGGAGGGTCTCTCTGCCGCCAGCCGCCACATTGGCTCCATCTTTGCCTGGGCGGTTGTCGCTGCGACCGTCGGTCTGATCCTGCACATGATAGAAGACCGGGCCGGGTTCCTGGGCCAGATTGCTGCCTCAATTGTCGGCGGGGTCTGGAGCCTGGTCACCCTTTTTGTGGTGCCAGTGCTTGCGTTCGAGGACAAGGGCGTATTTTCCGCGATGAAAGAATCGGTGGAACTCTTTAAGAAGACCTGGGGAGAGAGCGTTGTCGGAACGATCTCGATCACCCTAATCTTTGCCGCGATCGGTATCGTCGGCCTGCTCCTTGTGCTCGGCACACTTTTTATCGGCAACTCCACGCTCTTTATGGTTGCACTCGCGCTCTTCATCGTGCTTATTGCCGTCCTTGCGATTCTTTCCTCTGCCATGCAGGGAATTTTTACGGTGGCGCTGTATACCTATGCAAAGACCGGCTCCGCGCCGGGCATCTTTGGCCCCGGTGTTGTCGAGGGTGCATTCGCTCCCTCACAACAGCAGCAGTTTGGCCCGGGAAACATCTAAAAAGAAAAATCACTTTTTTCCACGCATTTACAAAAGAGATCACTTCACTGCCGGCTCTTGTGGCGTTGGATAAAAAGTGTGTCCTCCCGTTTTTTGGCATAAAAAAACAAAAAGCATGCGGTCAGAAAAAACCTGACAAAATAACAACAATTTTCCCTCAATCTTTACAAACACGGTCATGATGAGCACCCCGCGTCCGTGGCAAAAGATGACGGTCAGGGCCAAGATCCTGATTGTCTTTCTGTCGTTATCTATGGTGGCGCTTGGGGTTGTCGGATACGCTGCGTTCTCGACCATGAGTGACATGGGTGCGTATGCCCTTACCAGCAGCGGGCAGCTGGGCGACCGTGCGGTTTCTGAAAGTTCGACGGCCCTTGAAGCAAATGCCGAGGCCTCCCTGTTGCGGCTTGCCACTGATCAGGCAGATATCAGCAACGTGGTCTTCCTTCAGGTCGAAAGTGAGATGGATACGCTTGCCGGGTACGCCGCCACCGTAAGGGCCCGGTCCGGTGCATCCTCTCCCCGCCCGCTCTATTCGCAGTCTGAACATCCGCAGGATCCAAACGCTTCATCGGTGTATATCCTCGCACCCGGTGTTACCCGTAAGGACGTTCAGGACGAGCTCTTCTCCCTTGCCTCTATGGATGACGTGATGCGTCCGATGCTTGCATCAGACCCCCGCATTACGCAGGCTTATCTTGGCACGGAAAGCGGGATCCTCTATGTCCATCCCTGGGTCACCGGCATCCCGTCATCGTACGATCCCCGCACCCGGGACTGGTACGTCCGGGCTACAAAAACCGGTACCCTGTCATGGTCTGACCCGTATATCGATGCCGCCGGCAAGGGGCTCATGGTGACCTGCTCGCGGCCGGTCACAGGGATAAGTGACGGGAAGACCTGGGTAGTTGGGTCCGATGTCACCCTTTCGACCATCAATACGCAGATCATCAATACGCAGATCGGCGACCGGGGCTACGCGCTCCTCATAGACAGCCGGGGCAACGTAGTCGCACGCCCCGGTATCACTGCCGGTGAGAAAGGATGGGATGAATCGTTTGCAACCGAGAACCTTCTTTTGAGCAACAACTCCGCTCTTAGAGGCGTCGCCCGGGATATGGTTGCCGGGAAGAGCGGGACTGCCCGGGTGCCGTTTGGCGACGGCGAAAAATACGTCGCGTACGCACCCTTGAATAGTGTCAACTGGAGTGTTGCCATTGTTGTGCCGGTTGACGATGTGATCGCACCTGCCGAGAAGACCCGGGCCCAGATCGTGAATGCCACCGGCGAGACCGGAATTCAGTTAAACCAGAAAATGGACGCGGCAAAGACCCTTTTTGTCGCGCTCTTCATCCTGCTCTTCATCCTCGTGACCGTGCTCTCTATTCTCTTTGCTCAGGTAATCACCCGTCCAATCGCGGCGCTCAAGAGCGGCTCTGAAGCGATCGGGGCCGGTGACCTTGGGTTCCGGGTGCAGATTGCTACCGGAGACGAGTTTGAGGACCTTGCGCATTCCTTCAATATAATGGCCGCTGATCTCAAGGATCACATCGATGAACTCCAGCGGACGACCGCCGAGAAAGAGCGATATGCAAAGGAACTCGAAATTGCAAAAGGGATTCAGCAGAGTTTCCTTCCCGATACCGCGCCGACAATTACCGGTGTTGAAATTGCTGCAAAGAATGTTCCAGCGCTTGAGGTCGGGGGAGATTTTTACGATTTTATTCCGCTCGGGAAAGACCAATGGGGCCTTGTGATCGCTGACGTCTCCGGCAAAGGAGTACCGGCTGCACTCTTTATGGCACTCTCGCGCACGCTGATCCGGGCCAGTACCCTTGCAAATGCGGATCCTGCGGTTGCGATCGGGCACGCGAACCAGTTGATCTGTGAGGATTCAAAGACGAGCATGTTTGTCACGCTCTTCTATGCGATCCTCGATTCAAAGGAGATGACGCTTAACTACGTGAACGCCGGTCACAACCCCCCCCTGCTCCTGAAGGACACATCATCGGATGTCGTCCTTCTCAAGGCGAAGGGCATCGCGCTTGGAGTGACTGAAGATGTCAATCTCCAGTCGGTCAGGGTCGATCTGCGACCCGGTGACGTCCTCGTGCTCTATACCGACGGGGTAACCGAGGCGATCAACAATCGTGAAGAGGAGTTTGGCGAAGAGAGGCTTCTTCGTGTGATCACGGAGAACCGTGCCCTTACAGCCGATGAAATCCTTGCAAATATTCTTGCTGCCATTACCGCGTTTGCCGGAGACCGGCCGCAGCACGACGATATCACTCTCATGGTGCTTCGCGCTGTGTAATGCCGATCCTCCTCTTTGTTCTGAAACATCATCGGTATAAAACGACACGTATTTTAATAGAAGAGTAGATGAAGATCAATTAAACTATCATGAAAATACAGGTGCGCACGCTTCTGATCCTGGGTATAACCATCTGTATCATGATCGTTGCGATGACCCTCATCGCCCAGTTTTTTACCCTGTCCTCTTACCAGCAGATTGAGCAGGGAGTATCTGCCACCGATGTAAACCGGGTGACCGACCAACTCTCCTTTGAGACCATGCAGCTTTCCAACAGTGCCCGTGACTGGGCGATTTGGGACCAGCCCTATCAGTTCATGGATGATCATAACCCGTCATTTATTGCATCTGATATCGAACCCGGCGCAACGTACAAAAATCTCCAGATCAATGGGATTCTCTTGTACGATACCGGGGGAAATCCCGTGATCACGGAGTGGTATGATCCGCAGCTCGGAACGGTCACACGCGTGCCGCAAAGCCTGATTGTCTATATCGACAATAACCGTGCACTCCTGCCTGACGGCAAACAACAGGTTGAACGTTCCGGGCTTATCACCCTGCCCGAGGGCCCTATGCTCGTCTCAATGCACACGATCTTACCGAGTAATGATGAGGGCCCGGGTCACGGGACGCTGGTCATGGTCCGGTCATATGATGAGGATCAGATCGCATCGCTGCAGATCCGTTCTGCGGTAACGGTTCATCTTATCCCGGTTGAAGAAGCACCACCGGTTCCCGGCCTGGATCTCCATCCCCCGGAACAGACGGTTACCCCTGCTATTGTCAGCTACCCTCAGAATGCCTCGATCATCAGCGGATATACCGTGATTCGGGACATCTCCGGCAGCCCGGCACTTCTTCTCCAGGTTGATAGTCCACGCACCATGTACCCGCAGATCATGGCAACGCTGAAATTTATGGTGATCTCATCGATAGCCATTGGTATTATCAGTCTCCTTGTGATTATCCTCTTCCTGCGCCGGCATATCGTCATGCCCCTCGTTGAACTAAACACCTCTATGAAGCAGATCACTGAGTCCCATAATCTTTCCCGGCGCCTGCCGGTAACAGGTGACGATGAGATTGCCTCCCTGAACGGATCGTTCAATACCCTGTTGCAGGATCTTCAGGAAAAGGAGACTGCACTGGCACAGCGCAGTGGGGAACTGGCCGAGGCACACCGGAAGGCAACCATGTACCTGGACATCTATCTCGATGTCCTCACGTACGAGATCAGGAATTCAACGCTTGCGATACGGGGATTTGCCGATCTCATCAAAGAGGGAGCCGGAGACCAAGAGAAGATCTATGCCCGGCGCATTACCGAGATTATTATCCAGGATCAGGAGGTCATCCGCAACATCGAGATGATCTCAAAGATTTTCAAGAACCCTCCAGCAAAGGTCCCGGTCACGCTCCGCGATGCGTTTAAACAGGCTGCTGACCATTTCCCGGCACTTACTATCCCCTGCGAGGGTTGTGATATACCCGTTCTTGCAGATGAGAACCTCTCACTGGTCTTTTACAACCTGTTCTCAAACAGCGTCAAATTCGGAAAACCTGATGTCAGGATTACCGTGAGCGCACGGGACAATAATGACGGTACTGTCGAAGTGTCGGTAACTGACAACGGGCCAGGGATCGCCGATCGATCAAAACCAGTTATATTCGAACGGTTCCTGAAGGGTACTGATAAGCGCAGCAGTTACGGTCTTGGCCTTCACATTGTAAAGATGCTCATTGAGGTGTACGGCGGCAGGGTGTGGGCCGATAACCGCGTGGCAGGTCACCCGAAAGAGGGCGCGGCAATCCGGTTCACGCTCACAAAGTACGTACCGCCACGGTAGGATTAACGGGGCAAATCACCCTTCACAATCCGTTGTTTTTCCAATTGCCCGTCGGAATAAACCATGATCGTGATTGGCGCCCCCTTCCTGTACTGCCGCATGCGGTCATCATAGATTTTCTGGACGTGCCGGAGCTGGTGCCGGGTAAAACAGTCATGGAGACACTCAAGAAACGCAATCTGGTGGGTGAGGAATGCGTGCTCGTATTCCATGGTTTCGCGGGCGATGGTAAGGCATTCATCATCCGTAATCTTTGCGTCGTATTCTCCGTGCTGGTCAAGACCGGATATCTGGCGCCAGTCCACTTTTCCCTTGTCATCGGGTTCACGGTGGAGCATGTACGGGTAGATGCGGCAGATGGCAAACCGCCGGTTATAAATCCGGCACCTGCCGTTTTCAAGAAACCAACACGATCCCTCCGAGTCGTCTTTTACCCGAAGTGCATAACCGGAGACATAGAATGTACCGTTCTGGTCGCAGAACTCAGGATTCGGGGCCGGCTCCAGTGCCGTAGGATCGATCTCCCGTACTGCGGCTACATCCCGGTCAAGCAGGAAGACATGTCCGTTGAACGCCCGGGTGCAACACTTCGCGCAGGCTGTGCACCGGAACCCGACGTCCCTGATCACCCCAGAAAGACGTTCTATCGGGTATTCATAAAGGGCGTGCTCTTCATGCGTGAGGGCGGCAATGCGGTACGGGATGGGAATGAGGGAAACAATGACCACCGGTGTGTACAAATGGGTGGGACGGCACGGGATATTGTTTTTGTGCAATCGTTCCGTTTTTAAGGGGATTGTCGGTTTATTCCGGTGCGGGTAAACTTCCACCGTGTGCACAAAATTACAGTCCCCCTTGTGAAGTATCCCAAGAAAACAACGGGAATTAATAAAAAAAACACTGTGCCGGGAAAAGGTACAAACACAGGTGTATAAATTATTATCAGGATCCGGAAAATTTTCCCGACAAAATTTTTTTAATCAGGTTTTTAGATCACAGTACGTAACGCAGCGACATTCTTTTCCAGTTTTGCAAGGATCTTCTCGCCAGATTTGTTCTTGGGAGCCGGAGTTTCTACGGTGACGCTTTTATTCAGTCCGTATTTTACAAAAACTTCGCCTTCAGTGCTGACATAAATATTATTGAGGATCTGGGGATCACGCAGGCGTTCAAAATCCGTGATCCCTTTCTGGGTCAGAACCTCACGTATTCGTTTTACTTTTCCGCGTTCATACGCACTCAGGTTCCGTGAGCCTTTTGGTCGTCCTCGTGGCATATACAAAAAATGTTATCTGGATCTATATATAAGAATGGGGTTCTTTGAGGCGTAAATGCTTCATTCCATATTAAATTTAGTAAATATCCGGGATTTTGATTGTCTTCTCCCAGCCCCCACGCACGCAATTCCTTAAAACAGTGGGTAAATTTTGGGTTTTTTCCTGGAATATGATCGTAAAAAAAAGATGTGCGCGGGGATTATTAAATTAAAAAAACTGGTGCAGCGCTATGATCCGACCAGAATCGGGGTCTGCTTTTCAGGGGCTTTCTTCTGAACCGGCGGTTTTTGGGGCGGAGCGGAATGCACACGCTCGGCAGGATGCCCGGGCTCTTTTGGTTTTTCTTCATGCCCGGTCAGGATCCTGTTCTGGTGTGCAAGTGCCGAAAGGATCTGCCGGCTCACTTCAAGGTTCTCCTTGGTAAGTGCTGCCATCTCGCTCATGATCTTTGTCTGCTCGGCGATCAGTGCCTGGATCTCGCGGGAGGTCTTCGTGCCGGTTTCTGCTTGAGGCATGGCCTCGGGTCGTTTTTTTGCAAACTCGCTTCGGCGCTTCCAGATCTTGCTGATACTGTCGAGACCTTTCTTCGTATCCGGGAAGACTTTGAGGTAACGCTCATAAAATTCGTGACTGTCCCTGCACTTGAGGACGAGGTCGATCTCTGCCTCCTCGACTACCTGGTATTTACGGGTTGAAGTTTTCTGCATAACTATACCTTCCTAAGTCTACCATGCATGAAAAAAGAATTGCGGTTCACTCTGGCCACATGGCTCACCTGATTAACGGCGACAGGAACCGGCATGTGGCAAAAAGAAACAGTTCCTTTATTGTGTGCCTTCCTGGTTTTAGTGTGTTAAGTTTGATGGCGCACCGATCATTTTCACTCTGCATGCCGTCCGAATAAAAGGCCGGCACTGCACACCTCATTATGGCGTTTGAAGAGATGCTCGTTTATATTGTCGTCGCACTCGTGATCGGGTTTGCGCTTGGCTGGTTTTTTGTGAAAGCGCAAATCACCGCGATCGAGGCACGGTACCGGGCGGAACTTGAGCGGTGGAAAGTTGAGGCTGCCGGGGAGATCCGGAAAGATTCAGTGAACCGGTCCCGTTCTACCCTGAAAGGAAAGATTGCCGAACAGATGGCACCCCTGCTCCCCGCGTTTGAGTATCTTCCAGCCGACGCCCGGTTCATTGGGGCGCCAGTTGATTATATCATCTTCGATGGCCTTTCGGCAGTTGCCGATGAGAAGGGTTCCAGCATCAGGATCGTGTTCATGGATGTGAAGCACGGCAGTGCCACGCTCACCCGGACACAGCGGGTGATAAAAAAAGCCGTGGAAGAACGAGCAGTCACGTGGCAGACCCTCCATCTTGCGGACGAGTGAGATTTTAAAAAACCGCTGGGATAGTGAAGACGGATAAGTGTTTATTCTCACACCCCCGGCAGGGTATTCTCTAAGGAAATGGCAGAGTGCTAGGGGGACAAACCAAAAACGAGCGGACCTGCTCTTTTTTCCCGTTTAATCTGCGTGCGATTTTTTGGTATACTCCGTCTGTCCTGCCTCCGGAAACCTTATTGCGGCCGGGGTTGATCCTGTGATATCATGGAAGATTTTACACTTACCGTCCAGAAAAGGGCGTTTCCCAGCCAGGGCCGCGCACGCATGAATGGGGTTACCCTTAAAAAAATCGGGATTGACGAACGCGAAGACCTCGACATAGGAACGACTGGAAAAAACCGGTGGATCACGGTTGCGGCATTCAGCGACTCGACTGTCAGAGAGGACACGATCCGGCTCTCTACAGACGATATCGCAGCACTTGGCGTTGAGGAAGGCACCGCTGTTATCGTGAAAAAGGCGGTACCGCTTTCCGATCAGGTCCGGGAGACCGCCCAGGCAGCCGCCGACCAGGTGGCGGGTGGAATCGAGGGGATCCGGGGCCGGATCTCCCAGACATTAGAACCGGTCGCCGCAAAGGCACAGGTCGCAGTACAGGACATGTACAACCGGGTCTCGAAGGAACTGTCCACCAAAGACGAGATCAGCAGGACGATTGATACGGCAAAGAAGGAGATCTCCCCAAATTTTGCTCCTGATGATTCAGGGGCATTCCTTATCCTGCTCTACGAGAATGGCGGAGCGATCCGGGCCGTCACGATCCCCCCCGGAAAGGAAACGACCGTTGCAGCGCTTGGCCTGCCGTCTGGTATTGTGGCCATTATGTTCCGGCGCGGTGAAAGCGGGATTGTTGTTCCCGCAAATGACAGCACGATCAAATCGGGAGACCAACTTTTCCTGATCGGGGACGAGAACCTGCTTGCCCCGGCTATCCGGAAATTCGGGGAATAACGTCGGGAAGTCCTGCCTGTCAGGACTGGCCAGCTCTTTTTTGGTATACCTTGATCCTGATTTGAGGGTGTCATGGATGTCGGGGTATATTGTTCCCCGGCAAAAAACAACAATAAAAGATCAACCCGGTAACCCCCGGGGTTATAGGTTAAACTGGGCCCGGTAAGGAATTCGGAAGGTGTGCTGCCGGATAATCGGGTACACAAAAAAAGTTAGTTGTAGGACCGGAAGGGAACATACTGGTCAATGACTTTGACCTTGTCGCCGGCCGGGGTATAGACCCAGACTTCTGCCCTGTCATTGTTGCCGGTCGATCCTGCGAGGCTGACCGTCTTACCGACATATAGCGGCTGGACCATCTTGTCGCTGAGCACCGTGCCGTCGGAACGGGTGAGAGTGATATCGATTTCAGGGATTACATTCATACCCTTGCCGCCCCGGAAGGTGAGGATCACCTGCGGGTCGATAGACTTCCCGTTGCTTGCGACCTGGACATCAACAGCCCAGTTGCTTTGCAGCGTCTGAACAGGGCCGGGTGTGGTGGATGCAAGGGTGGTAGGTACAGCCGTGGCTGTTTCCGTGGTTACCGGTACTTCTATAGTCGGTGTAGCCGTCGGAGTCGGTGTTGCCTGCTGGGCTGCGGGTTGCGAGCAGCCGGCAACGACCAGGAGAAGCATCAGGAATGCGATGCCGCCAAAGACAAATTTCATATTCATACTGGAAGTTGTGACCTTCGAGATATTTAGGATTGTGTGTGGGCCGGGGAAATGAAAACCCGCCCGGTTCATGCAGATCCTTTAGACTTATCCCTGATAACAATCGCAGCTGATATTTCCTGAAGGCAAGGCAAGAGCACTGCGCCCCACATGGATGCGACCTCAAAAACCTGTGGCATGTGCCGGGACAGGTCCCTTGTGTCGCACGTAGGGTCATGATACTTTGTCGAATCGAGCAATGCCACGAAGATCACAAATGTGATGATAAAAAGAACGAGCCTTGTGCCGCGAGCTGTCAGGAAGGGTGCCGGCTTATGATATGCGATTTTTTCGGGCAGAAAAAGGGTATTATTTGAATTTCCTCAATGGCAGGTTTATTCCCGCCTGCCCTGCGCCGGCTCAATTCCGGTGGGCTGGCCCCGGATCGTGCGTTCCTTCATGATCGTGTAGACCTCTTCAGCACAATCACGAGGGACTTCGACAAAGGAATAGGTATCGAGGATCCGGATCGCCCCGATGGATTTACCGGGGATGCCGGTCTCGTTTGCGATGGCGCCCACGATATCCTTTGGAGCGACGTTGTGGTCGCGGCCAAGGCCTAAAAAGAACCGTACCATGCCGGTCTCTGCCCCGGTATCTCCGAAATCGGTCAGGACAGCGCGTTCCTTCTTTGCGTCTGCACCCGGTTCCATGCGTATTTTCAGGAGGGCAGCGGCGATCTCAAGCGTCGTGAGTTCCCCATCGCTTTCCTGTTCGACCATCCGGGCGTACGGTTCGATGCCGCCCTTCTGGACGGTCTCGCGCACCTCTTCGAGAATCGTCTTTGTCTTTGACTCGACTACGTCATTGGCGGTCGGGAGAGGTTTTCTTGGGATCTGGATTTTTATGTATTTCTGGATCTCGCGGAGCTTCGTAAAGTCCCGGGGCGTGACAAAAGTGATCGCCCGGCCGCTTTTCCCTGCCCGCCCCGTCCGGCCAATACGGTGGACGTAGTACTCAACATCCTGCGGGACATCGTAGTTGATCACAATGTCCACATCCTCGACATCGATCCCGCGGGCCGCAACATCAGTTGCGATCAGGATGTCGATGGAGCCTTTCCGGAATCCGCCCATGACCCGGTCACGCTGGGACTGTTTCATGTCGCCGTGGAGTTCCTCGGCGCGGTAACCCCGTGCCCGAACACGGCCGGCGAGATCTTCTGCACCTCTCTTTGTGTTGCAAAAGATGATCGCAAGATGTGGGTCAACGACATCGATCACCCGGCAAAGGGACTCGAGCTTGTCCCGGTCCCGTACTTCAACATAGGATTGCTCAGTGGCAGGGACGGTGATTTCCTGGTACTCGACCCGGACAAACTCGGGCTTGTTCAGGAATCTTTTCGAGATTTCGATGATGGGCTGGGGCATTGTCGCGGAGAAAAGGAGCGTCTGCCTCTTCTGCGGGATGCGCTTTAAGATACGCTCGATGTCGTCCCTAAAGCCCATGTCGAGCATCTGGTCGGCTTCGTCAAGCACCACCATTGAGACGTTGTCAAGGGAAAGGGTGCGGCGCTTCATGTGGTCCATTACACGTCCGGGGGTACCAATCACGATGTGGACGCCATGGGCAAGAGCCCTGAGCTGGCGTTCGATAGGCTGGCCGCCATAGACCGGGAGGACAGTAATTTTCGGGAGGTACGCGAGGAGATGAGAGAATTCTTCTGCGATCTGGATGGCGAGTTCCCGGGTCGGGCACAGGACGATAGCCTGCACAACCCGCTGCGATGCGTCGATTTTCTCTATGACTGGGATGCCAAACGCTGATGTCTTACCGGTGCCGGTCTGTGCCTGTGCGGTCACGTCACGGCCGGCCTGGATGAGGGGGATGGCGAGTGCCTGGATGGGGGTGGGCTCTTCAAAGCCCATAGTTTCTATGGCTTTCGCGATCTCTTTTGAGAGTGAGAGATCGGAAAACTGCAACCTTGAGTTCATGTCGCACGACTATTTGGCGCGCAGGTTCATAAGATGGTACCCCATTTTTCCCGGATCCGGCCGCTCACAGGATGTTTTTCCGGTACTGCCCGTTTATCCCCCCCGGATGTCTGCGCGCACCCATGGTATCCCCGGGTCTACTGACAGTATTATTGTAGGAGCGATACTAACGGAGACTATTCACAAGGGAACACCATGAAAGTTGTCGCATTCAATGGAAGCGCACGCAAGGACGGGAACACCGCGATCCTTGTACGGACACTGTTTAAGGAACTTGAGAAGGCAGGCATCGAGACCGAGCTTGTACAACTGGCCGGGAAAAAGATGCACGGATGCCTCGGCTGCGGGAAGTGCCGGGAGAAGAAAGACCGGCGCTGTATTATTGCGGATTTTGCCAACGAGTGCATCCAGAAGATGGATGAGGCAGACGGGATTATCCTTGCGTCGCCTACGTACTTCTCGGACGTGACCTCGGAGACGAAGGCGCTGATCGACCGTTCTGGCTATGTTGCCTTGGGAAACGACCACATGTTCCGGCGCAAAGTGGGGGCGGCGGTTGTTGCGGTGCGCCGGGGCGGAGCGATCCATACCTTCGATACGATCAATCATTTCTTTTTTATCAACCAGATGGTGGTGCCGGGCTCGAATTACTGGAATGTGGGGATAGGGCTTGCGCCGGGCGATGTGGAAAAGGACGAGGAAGGACTTGCCACGATGAAGGTGCTGGGCGAGAATATGGCGTGGGTGATGAAGAAACTCAAAAAATAATCTGTTTTTTTATGTTTTTCTGGCTGCGGGACAGGTAATCCGGAAAATTGTAATGAAAGGGGGAGCGCCGGGTCGCGCCCGCAGGATCGCAGATACTACCCGATCGTTCAGGCCAGCCCCGGGTTAACATCTCCCGTCTCTTTTTCCGGGTTTACCCGTTCGAGGGCAAGTGCGGCCTGGTTTGCAAATGCGGTAAGGATACGGGATTGCTCATAGGTGATGACTCCATTTGGCTCTGCCGGTTGCACACCCATAATCCCCATCACACCCCGGGAACTCTGGAGAGGGATATACCGGAGCCTCGAACCATGCAGCGTATCGGTATCGTAACCGGCAATGGTACTGTGGGAAAAAGCCCAGGTTGCCACGGCAAGATCGTCTGAATCCAGGGTGAGTCCCGGGCTTTGGGCATGCACCACGAGCCCCCCGTTTTCCGGAAGAAAGAATGCACTTTCCCACTGGAAAATCGCCCGTATGTTCTGTGCAACAGCGGCAACGATTGTATCGGTATCCACAGCCCCTGCAAGATCCTGCGAGAGTGCGTAGAGCGTGCTTGTCTCCTTCTCGCGGATCTGCGCTGCATCTGCATGCCTGCGTGCCTGAGCAACAAGCAGGCTGATAACAGCACCAACGATTATCATGCCCAGGAATGTGATGAGATACTCGGTATCGGTGATGCGGAACGACAGGTAGGGCGGCACAAAGAAGAAATCGAACGCGATGACACCGATAACCGAAGTAAAAATCGCAGGCTTGAGGCCCCGCCTGAACGCGATGACGACAACGGCAAGCAGGTAGAGCATCGCCACGTTGACCGGGGAAATAACTGAGTGAATCAACCAGCTAATGATAGTGACCGCAACGACAAGCACCACGCTTTCCATATAATCCCGGGGGAGCGTAGCGGGCAGCAGGGGTTCCAGATCCGCCGGTGATTTGGGAGTTTCCGTGCCGCTGCTGATCACGTACACATCGATGGCCCCGCTGTTATGGATGAGCTGGTCGACCACCGAGCCAAAGACAAATTCCTGCCACCGGGGACGCAGGGTTTTCCCAATAATAATCCGGGTCACATTGTGCTGTCGTGCGTACTCAAGGGCCGTGTTTGCCACGTTGAGCCCGAATACGCTTGCGGTACTCGCTCCCAGTTTTTCTGCAAGCTGGAGCGACCGGTCGACCTGCTCCTTTGCCTTCTGGGAGAGCCGGTGATGGGTGGGCGTTTCAACATAAATTGCGCACCAGCGGGCATTGATCCGGTCTGCCTGCCGGCGGGCTGTGCGTATCAGCCTTTCTGCAAGCGGGCCCGGGCCGATACAGACCAGCAGGTATTCGCCGACCGGCCAGGGACCGGGGATGGAACGCGTCTGCATATACGCAAGCATCTGGTTATCGACGCGGTCTGCTGCCCGGCGCAGCGCGAGCTCGCGGAGGGCATAGAGGTTACCCTCGTTAAAGAACTGTTCTATCGCCCGGGCCGCCATGTCGGGCACGTACACTTTTCCCTCGCGGAGACGCTGGAGAAGTTCAGGCGGTGTTAGATCGACGACCTCGATCTCGGATGCCTCGTCAATTACCCGGTCGGGGATCTTCTCCTGCATGATGACGCCGGTAATTTGGGCCACCACATCGTTCAGGCTCTCAATGTGCTGGACGTTTAGCGTGGTATAGACATCAATTCCTGCAGCAAGCAGTTCTTCCACGTCCTGGTACCGTTTCGGGTGCCGGGTACCGGGAGCATTGGTGTGAGCGAGCTCATCGACGAGTACCAATTGCGGGTGTGCGGCAAGGATTGCATCGAGATCCATCTCGGTAAGTTTTACCCCGTGGTACTCGATCTGCTGCTCTGGAATGGCGGGGAGTCCCAGAATGAGCGCTTCGGTCTCGCGCCTCCCGTGGTGCTCGATGTACCCGATCCTGACATCGATACCTTCGTCTTTCCTGAGATGCGCTGCCATGAGCATCTCGTACGTTTTCCCGACTCCCGCGATATACCCCAGGAAAATCTTGAGTTTCCCCCGCTGCTTTTGCTGCTCTTCTTTTTGTACATGGGCAAGAAGTGCATCGGGATCGGGGCGTTTTTCCTGACAATGACTGGGGGAAACCGGCATAGGTCAGGTTCACACTCCAAGGAACACAAGCAGCATATCGATGATCTTTATTCCTATGAAGGGGGCAATAAGCCCGCCGATTCCGTAGATTAAAATGTTGTTCCGCAATGCCTCTCCTGCCGACATTGCCTGGTACTTCACGCCCCGGAGGGCAAGCGGGATGAGCGCGACGATAATAAGCGCGTTGAAGATCACCGCAGCAAGAATCCCGTCGTGAAGATCGAGGATGTTAAGCGCACCAAGAGACGGGTACGTGGAGGCAAACGCGACCGGGATGATGGCGAAGTACTTGGCGATATCGTTTGCAATGGAGAATGTGGTAAGCGCCCCCCGGGTCATGAGGAGCTGTTTACCTATCTCCACGATCTCGATGAGTTTTGTCGGGTTGGAATCGAGATCGATCATGTTCGCCGCTTCCCGGGCCGGCTGGGTGCCGGTGTTCATCGCGACTGCGACATCGGCCTGCGCAAGTGCCGGGGCGTCGTTCGTACCATCGCCGGTCATCGCGACCATCCGGCCGCCGGCCTGGTACTCCCGGATCAGTTTGAGTTTGCTCTCGGGCGTTGCTTCGGCCAGGAAATCATCGACACCGGCTTCTGCCGCAATTGTTGCTGCCGTGAGCCGGTTGTCCCCGGTGATCATGACGGTCTTTATGCCCATCTTTCGGAGCTGGACAAAGCGCTCCTTGATCCCGCCTTTGACGATATCTTTTAAGTGGATGACCCCGAGGGCCTTGCCATTCCGTGCGACGACAAGCGGCGTGCCGCCGGCCCGCGAGATGGTATCTACGGTCTGCCTGAGTTCATCGGATACCGTATTACCGCTCGTTTCGATATACCGGAACAGCGCATCGGCTGCGCCTTTCCGGATATGGAGTTCTCCCTGGTCGACACCGCTCATCCGGGTCTGGCTTGAGAACGGGACAAACTGCATCCCGATGTCGGGTCCCGAAGCGCCGACCGTCCGGCCCCGGAGGTCGTACTTCTCTTTTGCAAGGATGACAATACTGCGGCCCTCGGGTGTTTCATCGGCAAGCGATGCCAGCTGTGCGATCTTTGCAAGATCCTGGATCGCAGTTCCGTCCACCGGGATAAATTCAACCGCCTGCCGGTTCCCGAGCGTGATGGTACCGGTCTTGTCGAGCAGCAGGACATCAACATCCCCGGCCGCTTCGATCGCGCGTCCCGAGGTCGTGATCACGTTCCTCTGGATCAGCCGGTCCATGCCTGCGATGCCAATTGCAGAGAGGAGACCTCCTATCGTGGTCGGCGCGAGGCAGACAAAGAGTGCGATAAGAACGGTGATCGTGACCGTTGTTCCGGCCCCGGTTGCCTGAACACTGAATGCAGAGAATGCATAGAGCGTAGCGGCAACTACGATAAAGACCGAGGTCAGGCCCAGGAGCAGGATGTTGAGTGCGATCTCGTTTGGGGTCTTCTGGCGCTTTGCCCCTTCGATGAGGTCGATCATGTGGTCGAGGAATCCTTCACCGGGATTTGCGCTCACGCGGACGATCAGCCAGTCGGAAAGGATAACCGTGCCACCGGTAACTGCGCTCCGGTCGCCTCCCGATTCACGGATAACGGGAGCGCTCTCCCCGGTGATTGCGCTCTCGTTTACTGAAGCGATGCCTTCGAGAATTTCCCCGTCCACCGGGATCGTGTCCCCGGCCTTTACGTAGAACAAATCAGACTTGCGGAGCAGCGATGAGGATACCTGTTCGAAGTCAGTTGCCTGAGGTTCCTTGTCTTTTGCGATCCGGTAGCCGTCACGAAGCCGTTTTGCTGCCGTGTCCTGCCGCATCTTCCTGAGGGATTCGGCCTGTGCTTTTCCCCGGCCTTCGGCAAGTGCTTCGGCAAAGTTTGCAAAGAGGACCGTGAACCAGAGCCACGCTGAGACAGCCCCGATGAACCCTGCCGAAGCTTCCCCGGGCCAGAGAACGGCCTGGAGATACAGGAGGGTCGTAATCACGCTGCCGACTTCCACGGTAAACATGACCGGGTTTGATATGAGCGTCCTCGGGTCGAGTTTAAAGACTGCATCGACAACCGCCCTCCGGTACAGACCCGGGATCTTCTGGACGGCCCGGGTGTCTGTTGTTTCAGACATGGATGACACCTCCTATCATCCCCATATATTCAGCGATGGGGCCAAGAGAGAGCGCCGGAAGATAACTGAGTGCCCCGATAACGATGATGACAAAGACCAGCCATATGATGAAGAGCGGCCGGTGGTCGCGCAGCGTTCCTTCTCCTGCGGGGACGATCTTCTTTGCGACAAGCGATCCCGCGAGCGCGAGCGTCAGGATGATCGTCGCAAAGCGCCCGACAAACATGCAGATTGCGGTTGCAAGGTTGTAGAACAGGCTGTTTGCCGAGAGCCCGGCAAAGGCGCTGCCGTTATTCTGCGTGGCCGAGGTAAATGCGTACAGGATCTCTGAAAACCCGTGCGGCCCCGGGTTAAAGATTCCAGCCTGTCCTGTGGGCGTGAGTACAGCAAGTGAGGTGAAGGCAAGGATCAGGATGATCGGGAGGAGGATAATAATCGTCGCCATCTTCATCTCGTACTGCTCGATCTTCTTGCCATAGAGCTCCGGTGTCCGCCCGACCATGAGGCCGGCAATGAACATGGCAATGATGGCAAAGA
>Ga0116171_10001481_pt1 | contig 23280 bp, 20 predicted proteins | sample AD_JPNHW2_MetaG_FD_89798 | JGI IMG/M metagenome (GOLD analysis project Ga0116171, IMG submission 89798) | Active sludge microbial communities of municipal wastewater-treating anaerobic digesters from Japan - AD_JPNHW2_MetaG | ecosystem: Engineered > Bioreactor > Anaerobic > Digestate | place...
CAACAGACCATTACACAGAGCGTGATGGAACAGAATCAGGCACAGATCCCTGCTGCCACGACGGCACCTGCAGAAGTATCACCAGAGCTCGCTGAATTCTCAAAACTGTTTGATAATGCAATGAACCAGGACTGGCTCCTGATAATCTTTTCATTTATCTTTTTCTTTATCACAGGCTACCTCCTATATGCCTCAATCTTTGCAGCAATAGGCTCGGCAGTCGATAATGAGACAGATACACAGCAGTTCATGCTGCCGGTCACCATACCTATTATTCTTGCACTGGTGGTGGCAATGGGCACTATGCAAAATCCGGAAAGCTCCCTGGCATTCTGGTTCTCGCTTATACCGCTAACATCACCGATAGTAATGATGGCACGCATACCATTTGGCGTTCCGGCATGGCAGCTTATCGTCTCTATGGCGCTGATGGTAGTAACATTTATTGCTTTCGTATGGGCCGCCGCAAAAGTTTACCGCACCGGTATCCTGATGTACGGGAAAAAACCATCATGGAAGGAAATGTGGAAATGGCTGAGATATTCCGGATAGGCAGCAGGCACCATTAGTCCCGCCTGAAGCCTGACGCCCGACGCCCGACGCCTTACGCCCAACGCCTGATGCCTTGTTAATTATGATACAAAGTCAATTTTTACACTAATGTCAAAAATTCTTGTAATTGACGACGAGAAAGCGATCCGCAACACACTGAAGGATGTACTTGAGTACGAGAAGCACGTTGTCGACCTGGCTGAAGACGGACCAACAGGACTTGAACTGTTCTCAAATAACACTTACGATATAGTCCTGTGCGACATAAAGATGCACAAGATGGACGGCATTGAGGTGCTTCAGAAAATTATGGACATATCTACCGTTACTCCGGTAATAATGATCTCGGGACACGGGAATATTGATACTGCCGTTGAATCGATAAAGAAAGGTGCATTTGACTTTCTCGAGAAACCCCTCGACCTCAACAGACTCCTGATCACTATCAGAAATGCCCTGGATAAATCGACACTCATAACACAAACACAGGTGCTGAAGAACAAGGTCAGCAAGATGTATGAGATAGTAGGGCAGTCGGAGGCAATATCGAAGGTGAAGGAAATGATCGACAGGGTGGCCCCTACCGAAGCCAGGGTGTTGATAACCGGAGCCAACGGAACAGGAAAAGAGCTTGTCGCACACCAGATACACGAGAAAAGCTCCAGGGCTAAAGCTCCATTTGTTGAAGTAAACTGCGCAGCCATTCCCTCTGAACTGATAGAAAGTGAGCTGTTCGGACATGAGAAAGGTTCTTTCACCTCCGCAATAAAACAACGGATAGGAAAATTCGAACAGGCCGACGGAGGCACACTGTTCCTCGATGAGATCGGAGATATGAGCCTCTCAGCCCAGGCAAAAGTACTGAGAGCCCTCCAGGAAAACAGGATAACACGCGTAGGCTCCGATAAAGATATCCAGGTGAATGTCAGGGTCATTACTGCCACAAATAAGAACATACGTAAGGAAATTGAAAACAACAACTTCAGGGAAGACCTCTATCACAGGCTGAGTGTGATCCTAATACATGTGCCATCACTCAATGAGAGGGAAGAAGACATCCCTCTCCTTGCCGATCACTTCAACACGCTGATCTGCAAAGATTACGGTATGAGTAAAAAAACTATCCGGAAAGATGCTGTTAAAGAGCTCCAGAAGATTAAATGGACAGGTAATATACGGGAATTCAGAAATGTTCTTGAACGACTGATAATCCTTTGCAGGGATGAGATCACAGCTGCCGATGTGCTGGCCTATGCGCGGCCTGTGTCGGGCGGTAACGTTTGATGCAATATTTAGTGCAGAGAATATTTTGAAGTAAGAACGAAGAACAATCGAATTCAGAATTAAGAAGTTCTAACTTCGCTATTCTAATGTTCTTTTGTTCAAAATTCATTAATACGACCCCGAAGACAAAAAGATAACTATTATCAGAACCATGCACAGAACAGAAAGAGACTCTCTTGGTGAACGGTATATCCCTGCTGAAGCTCTCTATGGCATTCACGCTGTCAGGGCCAGGGAGAACTTTCCGGGCGACCAGCCTTTCCCGCCTGAATGGTACAGGGCAACAGGAGTGACCAAGCTGGCATGCTACAAGACTTACAGGAGATTCCGTGATGCAGCAAAAGCCAGATCGGGCGAAAAGGTGAATATTAAATTCATCGATGACCCCGTTCTCACCGCCCTCACAGAGGCAGCAGCAGAGGTTGCAGAGGGAAAATATTTCGACCAGTTCATAGTACCGGCTGTCCAGGGCGGAGCCGGCACCAGCATTAACATGAACATCAACGAGATAATCACAAATACGGCACTGAAGAAAACGGGCAGGCAGTGCGGCGATTATGAAACTATTGATCCTACGGAACATGCGAACATCTACCAGTCGACAAATGACGTTATTCCTTCTGCACTTACCATCGCGGTAATGAAGCTCCTCCACGAACTCGAAGAGGCTGTTAACAGGCTGAGACAAAAAACTGAAGAGTTTGAGAAGAACAACAGGGAAAAGCTGAGGCCCGGATATACACAGATGCAGGAAGCTGTTCCCTCATCTTTCGGAAGGCTCTTCAGCATGTACAACGAGGCGCTCGCACGCGACTGGTGGAGAGTTTCAAAATGCTCTGAAAGGATAAAACAGATCAACCTGGGAGGAGGAGCCATAGGCACAGGCATTGCTATACCACGATTCTTTATTATGGAGGTCGTCCCCGAACTCCGGCAGATTACCCAACTGCCATTATCACACAGTGAGAATCTTACCGATGCAACATCAAATGCCGATAAGTGGGTTGAGATACATGCAACACTGAAAGCACACGCTGTAAATATTGAAAAGATGGTGTCAGACATCCGTCTTCTGGCATCCGATATTGCAGTAAATAAAACGGTTGTAATCCCTGAGAAACAGGTTGGAAGCTCCATCATGCCGGGAAAAATCAATCCTGTCATTCCCGAGTATGTCGTATCGGCTGCCCACAGGGTATATGCCAACGACGTACTTATTGCATCTCTCAGCGGACAAGGGACACTGGAGCTCAATGCTTACCTGCCATCAATAGGATGCGCAATTATTGAAAGCCTGAAACTGCTGATATCGTGTAATAAAACACTCCTCGAAAACCTGTTTTCCGGATTGAAAGTAAATGAGAAAGCCGGTTATGATTCTCTCATTCACAGCCCGTCAGTTACAACTGCCTTAACTCCACATACAGGTTACCATAAAGCGTCTGTACTGGCAAAACTTATGAAAGAGGAGAAAATCGATATTTTTGAAGCTAATGAAAGGCTTAAGATAATTGATAGTGAAAAACTGAAGAAGATACTCGAACCTTCCAGCCTCCTGAAACTGGGCTTTTCTCTCGACGAAATCTGAAAATAACACCCTGGTTGTCCTTTTTCTGCGGAGAGGCTGCCTGGGCAACCTTTTCACACTGAAATTTGTTACTTTTACATTATAGCTGTTTATTTATGTCAAAAGGAAGGGAATCAAGACCACATATAGGTATCTACGGCCGTCGTAATAATGGCAAAAGCAGCCTTATAAATTCAATCGCCGGACAGGATATTGCGATTGTTTCTGATCATGCCGGCACTACCACCGATCCGGTAAAGAAATCATTTGAGATAACCGGCTTCGGACCAGTAATTCTGATCGACACTGCAGGTATCGACGACACCGGAGAACTGGGAGAGAAAAGAGTAGAACGAACACTTAGAACCCTCGAGATTATAGATCTGGCACTGCTCGTTGTAACAGACAACCTCTGGGGCAGCTATGAGATTACCCTCGCAGAAAATTTCAAATCCCTCGATATCCCATATATTGTTATTCATAACAAGTCGGATCTTGTAAGCCCCACACCCGATTTCTTTACTGCCATAAAAGAGACAACAGGAACAGACCTTTTCGAGTTCTCTGCCGCCGACAAGCGCAACTATGAACAGCTGATCGACCTGATAAAGAAAACTATCCCTGAACACTCACTTCGCACACCCACACTCCTGGGCGATCTGATCAATTACGGCGATATAGTTATCCTTATCACTCCCATCGATGTGGAGGCACCTGCCGGACGACTTATTCTTCCACAGGTACAGGCAATAAGGGATATTCTCGATAACGATGCGGTGGCAATTGTCCTTAAAGAAAGAGAAGTAGATGCCTTCCTGAAAAAGACCATGATAAAACCGGCCCTGGCAGTCACCGACTCACAGGTATTTGTCAAAGCCGATGCATCAATACCAAAGGAGATTCCTCTTACCAGCTTCAGCATACTTCTGGCCAGGTTTAAAGGCGATTTCGAGAACTATCTGAAAGGAACACCCAGAATATCTGATCTGAAAGACGGAGACAGGATACTTCTTCTGGAATCCTGCACTCACCATGTTGCATGCGACGATATTGGAAGGACAAAGATCCCAAGATGGATCAGCAGCTTCACCGGCAAAAGACTGGAGTACGATGTAGTTGCAGGACTTGATACCCTGCCAAGGCCAATAACTGATTACTCGCTCGTTATACAGTGCGGAGGCTGCATGATCACCAGGAGGCAGCTCTTCAACCGCCTGCAGCCTGCAATAAAAGCAGGTGTACCCGTAACAAACTACGGTATGGCAATAGCTTATGTCCAGGGAATATACAACAGGGCTATAGCGCCATTCATTTCGAAAAAAGAGAATTATGAAACATATTTGTAATGAGGTTTTCCTTACGCCTGACGCCTGATTCCCAATGCCTTTTTAAAACCTGAAATAGATAAACGGCATAGCATCAGCGCTTCGCATCATTATAAGCAAAACGGCGACAAGCGCGACGATGACAAGCTGTAACACCAGTGGTATCTTAATGAAAAGACCCCTGTAAGACTCCTTGATGCTTTCAGGAAGATAATGGATCAGGTAACCTGCGGCCATCAGAAGCAGGACATTTGTATATCCTGCGGCTACAGTGAGGTATGACCCGGGTGAGAAATTACCGAAAATCTGCTTCAGCATGATAATTGCACTCTGCAGATCGCCTGCCCTGAAAAAGATCCAGGCAAAACTTACAAAATTGAAGGTCAGAAATATTGAAATTATTCTTGCCGGACGATTCTCTGCAAATCTGTTTCCGGTAATTGAACTCCATATCTTACTGAACACCAATCCTGCACCGTGCAGAGCCCCCCATATTACAAACCGCAGATTCGCACCATGCCATAAACCTCCCAGGAGCATAGTGATCATCAGGTTAATCCCCGTCCTGATCTTTCCCTTCCTGTTTCCTCCAAGTGATATGTAGAGATAATCTTTCAGCCATCGCGACAGGGAAATGTGCCATCGTTTCCAGAAGTCTGAAATGCCTGCAGCTTTATATGGAGAGTTAAAATTTACGGGAAGACGGAATCCCAGCACTAGCGCAATCCCGATGGCAATGTCGGTATATCCTGAAAAGTCGCAATATATCTGCAACCCATAGCCATACACCGCCATCAGGTTCTCAAAACCAGAATATGCCGATGGCATTCCAAAGACCCGGTCGACAAGATTCACTGCAATGAAATCGGAAATAACTATCTTCTTTATCAACCCGCGGGAGACCACGAAAAGAGCATGACTGAACTCTCTTTTATTCAGGCTGAAGGGAGTATAGAGCTGTGGTATAAACTCCGATGCCCTGACAATCGGGCCAGCGACCAGTTGTGGAAAGAAGGAGACGTAAAATCCAAAATCAAAGATGTTCCTCACAGGATCCAGCTTTCCCCTGTAGATATCGAGAGTATAGCTCAGCGACTGAAAGGTAAAGAAGGAAATCCCGGCCGGAAGAATTATTTCGCTGACATTGAAACTTGTTCCAAGAATGCCGTTGGAAAATGATGCCAGGAAATCATACGTTTCAAAGCTTGTTCCGGCCAGGCTATTTACAGTCTCCACGATGAAACCGGTATACTTGAAATAGGCCAGGATGCCAAGGTTTGAGACCAGGCTGATAAAAATGAATAACCACCTTGAGAATCTCCTCTTCGACCTGAAAATCAGTAATCCGCAACTATAATCAATGACAGTGATAAAGAGGAGCAAAAAAAGGAAAAGACCTCCTGTCTCATAATAGAAGAAAAGGCTGACAGCCAGAAGGTACAGATTGCGGACGAACAGTTTTTTATATACAAGGCTGTATCCTGCAACTACCACCAGCAGAAAGAGCCAGAAAGCGGGTGATGTAAAAATAAATGGTCTTGCAGGATTATATTTCAGAGCACTGATGAGTTTATTCTCCTCATCTGAAGGTTTATCAATAACAGCAGCTGTTGGTGGCGCCGGAGCAAAACTTACTGAACCGGAAGTGTCTTCACCGTCGTGGAAGAGAGCTCTATACATTAGCCTGGCAATGGTATCGGCACCCGGGTATGTAAAATGTACATAATCGTTCTGTGCAAGTGCAGGAGTCTTTCCGGCCCATTTTACAATAGACCGGCTGCCCCCCATGGCAGCGTATGAATCCCAGAAAGCAGCACCTGAGGTGATAGCTGCCTCCTTCTGGGCCTTTATTATTGAAGGAATATTGGAGAACGATCTTGCAGTATCGCCTTTTCCTTCAGCCATATCTGTTACACCAACAACAAGCACAGGTGTCAGGGGTGCAACCTCCTTAAGAACATTGATCTGTCGCGATACGCCCCTCTGGTAATAGCTATAATCGTCTCTCACATTCCTGACAATATTCAGCCCGTAATGAAGAATGATAAGGTCGGGAGAAAGGATGCGGTAAACCTCCGCCAGGTTATCTTTACCAACCATCGAGAACTCAAGGCCCGCGCTTCCGCGCTGCGGTATATTATCAACTATTATACCGGTTGCGCTCTCTATGCTTATGCCGTAAATGACGGGGCTCACCCTCCCCGCAAATTCTATGACAACATCATCTGCACCGTTAAGGTAGCAGCTTATCTCACTGACAGTGAAACATGTATCCAGCGTATCTGACAAAAGTATCTTATCGTTTCTGACAACAATGTTTACCTTCCCCTGCGGAAGGGAATAGAAGATCCTCAGCCTGTCGAAATGTGCCGATGAAGAGTCGGCGAGATCCGAGGGCCTGATCCTTACCATTGCTTTCACCGGAGCCGGAGCGACAGAATCGTCGGGTAGAAAACGGCAGACAGCCATGAAGGGACCCAAATCGGGATGTCTCAGGTCGCCTGCTTTATAAGAAAGGTAATTATATCTTTTCCAGTTATCGGAAGCCCGTATCCAGAGTGTTTTCGTGTACATCACGGGCATCACCGGAAGAAAGAGGCCGGGACCGGTACCGTTCCTGGTTTCCCTCAGCAGCTGGCGCAGATAGAAGGTGATCCTGTCGCCCTCAACCTGCGAATCGCCATAATAGATTATACGTACCTGGCTGGTAGAATGTTGCAGGGAATCGATAAAAACGGAGAGCGGATCTGTAACAGGAGGTTCGGCTTCAGCGGCGGAAACAAGGATTGTATCAGATGACACCTCTTGTGCCGGCTTCCTGTGAATGAGCTCCCTGAAGGGGAAGATGTCAAACGCCAGGATAATGCCTGCAAGGAATAAGAAAAGAATAAAAAACGACCTTAAAGGACGCATATATTAATGTCAGGGATCAGCTTTTCTTCCTGATCTTCAGCACCTGCCCCACCTGTATCTTCCCGGGATCAGAAATATTGTTCAGAGTAAGCACCTCGGTTGTCGTCACATCGCCGTAAAGTTTGACGATATCCCAGATAGTATCACCATAACGCACCGTATGGGTGATATAGTCGCCGCTGGTCTGCTGGCTTGCTGCAGCGGTCGGCGTTGTGACATTTCCGGCAGGTATTGGTTTGCCATTCATTGCCTGCTTTTCGGCAAATGACATATTGTTGACTTTGGAATAATAATCGGCTTTTGAAGGATCAACATAAACCACAATTTTCTGTCCGATCCTGATGGTGCTCCGGTAAATATCGTTCCAGTACCTGAGATCCGACAGAGGAACCCTGTACCATTCTGCAATGTAACCGAGGTTATCACCTTCCTTTACAGTATAGATCATCTTTGTCTTGCCTTTAACATCGGCAGGAACAGAGGCCGTCCGTGAAGGGTCGGCAATTTGTGTAGCCTTGTTCAGGTATACATCTGGTTTATAGCGTCGTATTGTATCATTTAAATCAATAAAATCGCCCAGGTGTGTCATCGGCAATGTCAGTGACTGCGGTTTCGAAGATCCCGGAACAAGACCCGTTTTATACTGTGGATTGAGAGCCTTCAGCTCGCCGTATGGTATTTTCATAACCTCGGAGATCTGGAAGAGGTGAATATCCTTATTGACCATAATGGTGTCAGTTGCCAATGGGATGTTCAGCGGCAGAGGTCTTATATTATGTTCCTGATAGTAGTTTATAAAATATGTTGCCGCAACGAACTGGGGAATGTATCCACGGGTTTCCCGGGGGAGCCTGTAGTATATATCCCAGTAGTCTTTTTTGTTTCCCGACCTCCGTATTGCCTTGTTCACATTTCCAGGGCCGCAGTTATATGCAGCAATCACAAGTGTCCAGTCGTTATAGATATCATACAGGTATTTAAGATATTTTGCGGCCGCGTGAGTTGAATGAACAGGGCTTCTTCTTTCATCAACGACTGAATTGATTGTTAGTCCGCACATTCTGCCTGTGCCAGGCATGAACTGCCACATGCCGGTAGCCCCGGAATACCTGTTTACTGCAGAGGGATAAAGCGCCGATTCGATGACGGCCAAATATTTCAGCTCGACAGGAATGTTGTATATACCGAATATATCTTCTATCATCGGGAAATAATAATCTATCAGCCCCAGTACTGCTGCAGATTTTTCACGCTGCTTGACTGTATATACATGAATATGATTACGGATGACACTGTTAAAATCGAGCTTAACAACAGAGTTTATCTTACTGATCCTGTCACGGTAGACGGTATCGGGGAAAATAATAACGGCAGTATCGTCAGAGAAAAAGTCAGGTTTATTACTCATGACCATTTTAACATACCACGAACTTACCAGGCTGTCGAGGTCGGCCGACACTCTTTCTGTTTCAATATCAGACCTGACAAAAAGGGTGTCGATATCAGCCTGCCCCATAAGGGTTAAGGCGGGAAAAAGTATTATAGCAAGTATAAAGCAGATTTTTTTCATTCACCAATTCATTAAAAAGTTACTCTCATTGTTACACCCAAAGCAGGTGCGGCTGATCCTTCCACCGGCAGATTCACTGGCCCGAGCTCTATGCCAAGGTCGTCGCTGACATCATAATTAAAAAGGCTTGCATCGACGTTGGCATCCAGGATTGAGACCATGTACCAGAGTGCGATGCCAATATATGAAAGATCCCTGTATTTCCTGTAATAATCGACGCTTCTCAAGATCCTGTCTTTGTAATAGGCATGGCTGGAAGGATTGAGAGCAGGATCAAAATCGTCGGGATCAACTTCTTCGAGTCCTTTCAGCCGGAGGTAGCTTCTCGTTTCAGGAAAAGCATCGATAAGATCCTGGTATGCTTTCAGGTGTTTATTATACAGTGAGCCGTTGAAATTAGCAGCATACAATATTGCTCCGAAACCGGCATATACTACCGGCACCTTCCAGTATTTCCTGTTGTATATCTGACCGAGGCCGGGAAGGGCTATTGCCAGCATTGTGGCACGATGCGGATCGGCATGGAATTCTTTTCCTGCAGCTTTTTTAATTGAAATAGTGTCCTGTGCAGTACTTTCAGCAGGATTGATCAATAGCGCTGCAAGAAATATAAATGCTATTTTCTGGTAATTACTCAAAATGCAAAATCTCCGTTACCTGTAAATGTACGGTTATAACGAAGCGACAAAGATAATTATTTTCAGGAGTTGAGTTTGTCGAATAGTCCCAAAATGCGCTCCATCTCCTCGGGATTCTCAAAAGGAATGACTATTTTCCCTTTTCCGAGTTCGTTGATCCTGAAGTTTACTTTTGCAGAAAATATCCTGTTAAGATGCTCAGTAAGCTGTGCAAAATCGTGGTTTAGCTTCTTCTTTCTTTCGACTTTATCGGGATCTTTAATCTTTTCGGCCTGCAGTTCACGAACCAGCTCTTCGGCCTGCCTTACAGAGAGATCGCCATCGACGATCTTATAATATACATTTATCTGTCGCTTTGGGTCATCGATATTAATAAGAGTACGAGCATGTCCCATAGTCAGCTGTTTGTTCCTGATTCCCAGCTGTATTTCTGCAGGCAGTTTCAGCAGACGGAGGTAATTGGCAACTGTAGATCTCTGCTTGCCTACCCTTTCGCTAAGCTGTTCCTGGGTGAGCTTACACTCTTCGATGAGCCTCTGGAAGCTTATTGCCACTTCGACAGCATCGAGATCCTCACGTTGTATGTTCTCGACAAGAGCAAGTTCGAGCATTGCCTGGTCGTCGGCTGTCCTGATGAAAGCTGGCACATGTGAAAGGCCGGCGAGCCTGGCGGCCCTCAGACGCCTCTCTCCTGCTATGAGCTGATACCTGCCGCCTCCTGCTTCACGGACTGTCAGCGGCTGAACAATGCCAAGCTTCTTTATTGATGCAGCAAGCTCTGTCAGAGACTGTTCGTCGAAGGTTGTCCGTGGCTGGAATGGATTTGCGTCAATAGAATCGACTGCTATATCCTGGTTTGCTTCCACCTTTTTCTCGAGTATCTCTTTTTCGACACCGTCAATCAAAGCACCGAGGCCTCTGCCCAATGCGTTTTTCTTTGTCATGTTCATCGATTTATCAGTTGAATGCTATGCCTGTTTAACCTGTGTTCCTTCTTTCTCGATAAGCTCTTTGGCAAGATTAAGATAATTGACCGTTCCCCGTGAATCAGCATCATATAATATTGCCGGTTGTCCGAAACTTGGCGCCTCCGACAGCTTGACATTCCTCTGTATCACTGTTTTGAAAACCATCTGCTGAAAATGCTTATTAACCTCATCGGCAACCTGGTTCGACAGGCGGAGCCTTGCGTCATACATCGTCAGAAGAAATCCTTCAATCTCGAGTTCGGTATTCAGGTTATTCTGTATGATCTTTATTGTATTAAGAAGCTTTCCGAGCCCTTCAAGTGCAAAATACTCACACTGCACAGGGATGATCACCGAGTTGGAAGCAGTAAGTGCATTTACCGTGAGAAGTCCAAGTGATGGAGAACAGTCTATCAGCACATAGTCGTAATTACTGCTGATCTTTTCCAGGACTCCTTTCAGTACTTTTTCGCGGTTCTGCATTTCGAGCATCTCTATCTCGGCGCCGACAAGGTCGATGTTCGAGGGCATCAGATAAAGGTTCTCGACCTCACACTGAAGAATTGTTTCACCCGGATCCCTGCCTTCAATAAGACAATCATAGATCGTCGATGTTATCTTCCTCGTATCAATGCCAATCCCCGATGTAGCGTTTGCCTGCGGATCAGCATCTACAATTAGAACTTTCTTCTCCAGGGCTGCCAGGCTCGCTGCCAGGTTTATCGCTGTCGTTGTCTTGCCTACCCCGCCCTTCTGATTCGCTATTGCTATTATCCTTCCCATCTGTTTCCTTTTATCGTTTCTTTTTGAGCCTCAAATTTACTATTTAATGAACCACTGCATCAGGAAGTGAAAGATGTAATTGTAAACATTTTTTTTGCGGTTTTCAACATGTTATTAACACCGGAAATACTCAACAAAAATCGTATAACCCTGACAGACTGAGAATTAACTCTAAGCATCATTTGTGCAAAAAAAAGCCGTGCCGATTAGAAAAAATCGTGCCGGGAGCTTATATTTACAGAATAACCTTGCATAATATTTTGACTACATGATAAATAATCCTTTAAGAGCCGAATGGTTCGTAGTTATTAATCCCAATGCCGGTAACGGTAAGGGAAGTAAAGACTGGGAAAGGATATCAGGTCTTTTTTCCAATGAGGGAATCAAAACTCATTCAAGATTTACAGAAAAAAAAGGTCATGCTATTCAACTGGCGCGTGAAGCCATGGCCGAAGGATTCAGGAAAATAATATCTGTGGGCGGCGATGGCACCATGAATGAAATAGTAAACGGCATCTTCACCCAGGACCATTGCCCTCCTTCCGATGTTGTAATTGGAATGATCCCGGTAGGCACCGGAAACGACTGGGGACGTATGTTCGGAATACCCCTCGTTTATGAGGGCGCTGTTAAGATCATCAGGGAAAATAAAACAATGCCTCACGATGTCGGCACGATTACCTTCTTCAGCAGCGAAGGCCAGCAGAAAAGATATTTCATGAACATTGCCGGACTGGGATTTGAGGCAGTCGTTGTACAAAAAACCAATAAACAGAAAGATAAGGGAAGAAGCAGCCAGGCTGTTTACCTTTACAACCTCATCTCAAGCCTGATATCCTATAAAAGACCTCTTATCAATATTACCATCGACGGAAAAACAACAGCTACAAAAGCCTTTTCTGTAAATGTAGGTAACGGACGCTATTGCGGCGGCGGAATGCGGCAGACGCCTGATGCACTGCCTGATGACGGGTTACTCGATATTACTGTTATCAAGGACATGGGACGGATTGAAGTTATAAAAGCGCTGAAGATCCTTTATGACGGAACAATCCTCAGCCATCCGAAGATCGACGGCTACAGGAGCACAAACCTGAAAGTTACCTGCGAAACAGCTCTCTATGCTGAGGCCGACGGTGAATCGCTGGGACATACGCCTGTTGAATTCGGCATTATCCCCGGAGGGATAAACGTGGTTTACGGGAAGAAGATCACTCAGTAACCCTGATCTCAAACAGTTTAGGCCAGTTTTTACCGGTCACAAATATCCTGTTCTGGGTGCTGTCCCAGGCAATACCATTCAGAACATTTACACTGGTGTCAGTATCAGGATCTGACAGTATGCCTTTCAGATCCAGATAACCAATCACCCTCCCTGATGCCGGATCGATCCTGGCAATAATATCTTTCATCCAGATATTTGCCCATATCTCGCCGTTGATAAATTCGAGCTCATTCAGGCTGTCGACCTTCTCCCTGTCGTCGTAAACCTCCAGCCTCGACAAAACCGTAAATGATTCCGGATCATAAAAATAAAGAACATTGGTGCCATCACTCATGACAATCTTATCATCAATGGTTGTCAGACCCCACCCTTCGGACTGGTAATAAATCTTATTAATCTGCCTGAATGTGGCTCTCTCATATACAAATCCGACTTTCGACTGCCATGTAACCTGGTAGATCCTGTCCCTGAACAAAGTTATTCCTTCTCCAAAAAGATCAGGGCTAAGGTTCAGCTGCCTTATTATCTTTCCGGTAGTGAGCTCCACCTCCCTGAGTGTCGACCCGGTCTGCTGACCGGTACCTTCGTACAATACACCATTATGATAAAAGAGTCCCTGCGTGAATGCCTCCCTGTCGTGGGGATATGTATGGATAACTTTATAACCAAAACGTTTGGGTGGCATTGCGGAGTAGACAATAATAAACCGGGTGACAATATTTCCAGGAGCTCCTTTAGTGAATGAAGCAGCTTTAACAGGTTTCCTGCCTGTTGTCTGGGTCGACGACCCCGGGATGTTGAATTCCCATGGAGCCGAGCGGAGTGTTGCTGCATGCCGGCCATCAAAAGTTATTACAACAGAATCGGGCATCCTGTCGGCCGAAACAGGTTCCACAACAACCTTAATTGCCTCACCCAGCTTACAACCTTTATTCTCCTCAGGAAGCACCATTTTTATGACCTTCCCCGGGCCTTCGGATGTTTTGATATTCTTTTCCGAGTCGGCAGCAACATAGACCTTACCCGATTTCCCTGAGCAGGAAAGCACAGTTGCAGCCAGCAATAATAGGAGTGGCAGGATCAAAGACCGGAAGATAATGTTATTCATCTTGCTTATTATTTCGTCTGAATAAACGCCTGAAAATGTTTAAACGTATTGAGGCTATCCGTTTCTCGGCTTCTTTTTGTTCTGCCTCAAAAGGAAAGATCATCTGCCATATCTCGCCCCATCCCGGGAATCCACCGATGTTTTTGTCGTCGATATAAATATCTGCATCTATCTTCCGCGAGGTGGATTCGTCAATTACTTCTTCGGGATAGTTCTTATTTACTGCATAAAATTCAATGCCGTTCTTACGGCAGAATTCAACGGCATCATCGAGCTCCTTCCCTGCCCTGAATGTCCACAGTATCAGCCGTGCTCCTTTTTTCTCCAGTTCTTTAAGGGTCCTGAACGCAAAGAGCTTCTCCTTACCTATGGAAGGATATTCATGTTCAACGATGGTTCCGTCAAAATCGACTGCGATTTTTATGCCTGTAATATCGATCATTCCCTTCCTGTAACAGGCACAAATCTAATAATAAAAAGAAAATTTATCTTAATTTTGTTTTCTCCGTGAAACAGCTTTCAATGAAAAAACATATTCCGAATTTCATTACGTCGCTCAACCTGACTTCAGGTTTTATTTCAATTATCTATGCACTGAATGGTGATATAAGGACTTCAGCCTGGCTGATACTTGCTGCCATGGTTTTTGATTTCCTCGATGGTTTCTCTGCCAGGCTTCTCAAGGCTTATTCTCCTGTAGGCAGGGAACTCGATTCACTTGCCGACGTTGTCAGCTTCGGTGTCGCACCTGCCATCATCTCTTATCTTCTGATAAGGGATTCATTTACTGGTACATACGAACCGCTCCTCATTATGATCATCCCGGCCTTTATGGCTGTTTGTGCCGCTCTGAGGCTGGCCATCTTCAACCTCGACGAGACACAGGCGACATCCTTCAAAGGATTGCCGACGCCGGCAAACGCCCTGGCTGTTGTTTCAATTGTCATTGCCGACAGCTATTCAGGTAGCAGCCTCACCGGATTTATCACCTCTTCGCCGCTGACACTAATAATAATTGTCATCATGCTTTCCGTACTTATGGTTACACGGATCCCGCTGCTGTCGCTCAAGACTACCAGCATCAGATTCAGGGGCAACGAAGGAAGATACCTTCTCATTACCGCTGTTGCGGCAGTGATAATTATCTTCGGAATGGCAGGGGCAGTAATGGTTATCCCGATCTATATCATCGTTTCACTGATATCACTTCTGTTCAGGAAACCTCTTCTCGAAACGCGTTAACGCGAATCTCACCGCAAACCATGTTACTGCAATAAGAGCCGGCCACAGGAGGTATTGGAGTATTTCACTTATATACATAAGTCTTGTCTTTTGTCTTTGGTCTTTGGTCTTTGGTCTTTTGTCTTTGGTCTTTGGTCTTAATAAATATGTCCATCCTCCATCATCTCATCCCTGGTTATCTTCTTGTTGTTTATCGACTTCCAGGCATACCAGATATATGCAACAACAAATGGTATAATGAATGAAACGTACATCATGGTTGTAAGGGTGAATTTACTTGAAGCCGCCTTGCTCAATGTCAGCGAGCTTTTCAGATCGAAGAGCGAAGGATAAAATGCAGTGTTGTTGAATCCGGCTGTCAGGAAGAGCGAAAAGACTACAGCAATTGTCCCTGCCCCGGTATACCAGATACTATCACGTTTCCCCCTGAAGATCGAGGTAAAGAGTCCCCATAGTACCGAGCAGACTCCTGCGAGCAAAAGAATCAAGACCACAGGCATCTGCAGCAGGTTATGAAGGTATTTGAACTTCTCCAGGACAATATCTCCGTTTTCTGCCACGGCAAAGCCTTTGGAAAGAAGAATAGATACCAGGAAGATCAGGAAGAAGGCAAGAAAAGCTATTGAGTTGAAAATTAATTTCCTGCGCGATCGTACAAGCAGGTCACCATCTTCTACCGAATTAATAATATATAGTATTCCATTTGTTTTGGCCAGGAAGAGGACGGCAAGTCCCAGGGCGAGATTTCTTCCGTCGAGCAGGGCTTCCAGGCCATGGAAAGGTGTTGCCCAGTCGACCTGGTTCATATAGTTAAGGCTGAAGTATGAGCCCGTAAAAAAAGTGGCGACAGCTGTTCCGATCAGGAAGGGACCTGCGGCTCCGTTAATATAGAGAAAGATGTCGAATGTCTTTTTACCCAGTACGTTAGAGGGTTTAGACCGGTACTCAAAGGCTACAGCCTGGATTATGAAGCTGAAGAGAATTGCTATCCACACCCAGTATGCTCCTCCGAAGCTTGTTGCATAGAAGAGAGGGAATGATGCAAAAAATGCACCTCCGAAAGTGACCAGTGTGGTGAAGGTGAACTCCCATTTGCGGCCAAGGGTGTTCACGATCATTGTTTTCTGGCTTTCGCCGGCCGGAAGTGAAAAGATCATCGACTGTCCTCCCTGTACGAACATCAGGAACACAAGGAGACTGGCAAGGAGTGATATTATCACCCACCAGTAATGCTGTAGAAAAATATATGAAATCATTTCTGTCATGGGTAATCCTCCTAATGTTTTGGTCCTGATTTTATCTGCCTGATCATAATAGATACTTCTGCAGCCAGCAGTGCGGTAAAGAGAACAGCAAAAAGGATGAATGTGGTTATTACCGATCCTGGAGAAAGCTGCGAAACAGCCACAGAAACAGGCATCATGTCCTGGATTATCCAGGGCTGACGTCCCATTTCGGCAGTTACCCAGCCGGCTTCGCTGCAGATGTAAACGAGGGGTATTGAAAGCAGGGCCAGCCAGAGAAACCATTTATTTTTCTGGAGTGTACCCCTGAAGAGCATAAAAATAGCCAGAATGAAAAGAAGGATGAAGAAGAATCCGAGCATGACCATCAGATGAAAGGAATAGAAAGCGACTGCCACATTGGGTATGGCATCTTCGGGTGAGTTTAGGAATGCATATCCGAAATACCTGAAGTTTTCCTCGAGAAATGACCTGGTGCGGAAATAATCATTCCGGATAATGTCGGCCTGTTCATTGTCATTGAGCATCCTGGCTCTCTTGTAGTCGTCGAGCACTTCGCGTGCAAATCTGCCGCGCTCCATCATTTCAGGAATTGAAAGGATATTTCTTGTAGTATCCCCATAGTGTATCAGGTCTTTTATTCCTGGTACAAATACATCCCTGCTTCCTCCGGTCATTACGGAAAGAAGACCCGGGATCCTGATCTTCATCACAAAATTATTGACAGCCTTATCGGTGATCAGCTTCTCGTCGCTTTTCTTAAGAACGCCTACTGCCACAAGGCCGGCATCTTTTGAGCCAGTGTAGAGCGCCTCCATGGCTGCAAATTTTACAGGCTGAACCTGTGCAATGGTTCTTGCAGATGTATCGCCCGTGAAAGCCACCATCAGCGACGACAATAATCCAAATACCGATGCAATAAGTATGCTTCGCTTAGAGAGCCATTCTTCTCTTTTCTTGATTATGAACCAAGAGCTTACACCCACTACGAACACTGAAGCCAGCAGGAATCCCGAGAAGATGGTGTGGAGGAATTTATCGACAGCCACTGGATTAAAGAGTACGGCCCAGAAGTTAACCATCTCATTGCGTGCTGTTTCAGGATTGAAAACCATTCCGACAGGATTCTGCATCCAGGCATTAGCTACAAGGATCCACAGGGCAGAGAGGTTTGCCCCTACAGCCACAAGCCATGTCGATGCAAGGTGAAATTTCTTACTCACTTTATTCCATCCGAAGAACATAACCGCGACAAATGTCGATTCGAGGAAGAAGGCGAGGATACCTTCAATGGCGAGTGGAGCTCCGAAAATATCACCTACAAACCATGAGTAACTCGACCAGTTGGTTCCGAATTCAAATTCAAGGATTATCCCGGTAGCCACACCAATGGCAAAGTTTATCCCGAAGAGGGTCATCCAGAACCTTGTCATCCTCTTCCATTCCTCATTGCCTGTCTTTACATAAATCGTTTCCATAATGGCAATGATGAACGAAAGACCAAGCGTGAGAGGCACGAACAGCCAGTGGTACATTGCGGTGAGCGCAAACTGAGCTCTCGACCAGTCCACCAGCGATAAATCAATGTTTCCTATCATCGGTATCAGTAGTTTTGGTTATTTGCTCAAGAATATAATCACTCCTTTGCCTGTCGTCGGTAAAGTTCTTCTTCAGATAATCGGGAAAGAAGAAAAGCCGCAAAACAAGAAAGATTATAAAAAGCTTAATTAGAATTATCAGCCACACTCTCTTTCCCCACCACGACATGCTTGTAAAACCTTCGTAATAGAACCGGAAAATCCTGGCAAACATATTCGGGGTAGTTTTCTCAGGCATCTTCTTCATTTGATTGTTCTACAGTTGTTTCGATATTCCCGGTTGAAAGGCCGGAAGTTATTTTCTGGACAGGCTTAAAATTATAAAAGAACTCCCTGGCAAAGACCCGGAGCACCGTATAGGTGGGTATTCCGAGTATCATTCCCGGCACCCCGGCGGCAAAGCCTGCTGCCAGAACGACGATAAATATTTCGAGCGGATGTGCTTTAACACTGTTTGAAAAAATCACAGGCTGAAATAATATGTTGTTGATCAGGTGTACAATTGCCTCAACAATAATCATATATAGAACCAGTGGAACTACCACAGCAGAAAAATCCTCGTTTATATGCGAGGCCACACCCATAATGATCGCAATAAAAAGCCCAATCCACGGCCCTACATATGGGATCACATTCAACACGCCGAGTATCAGGCCCATAACCAGGGCCTGCTGAAAATCGATCCCGACAATGGTCATCCCGATGTCGATAAGTACCATAATGCAGGTGCATTGAATCAGAACACCTATAAAATAACGGGTTAGAAGCTTTTTAATGGAGTTCAGTGCACGTGAGAAGTTATCGGTGTATTTATCGGGGACCCACATGAGTATCGATTCGAAGAAGAGGTGCTGATCCTTCAGGAAGAAAAACGTAATGAAGGAGATTGAAAATATTGCAATGAGGATATTTCCCAGGGTTCCCAGAATAGAGCCCATGAAGTTCTGGATCATATTTATATTCAGCACCTCCGAGACTTTCTGATTGAAGTAATCCCTGAGTGATAATTCGTTCGACAGGTCTTTGTTAAGCGATTTTATTATATTCTCAACCCTGTCGAGAGGCTCCTGGATAAGCTGAACAATTTTGCTGCTGTCGATTGCGGAAAACTCATTTATCTGTCGTGTGACCAGGGGAACAAAGATGGCAAAGAAGAGTGCAATAAATCCCCATATTATGATCAGGGCCATTAATGCAGCGAGCGCCCTGGGCAACCTCCAGCGGCTGATATGGATCCGGCTGAACAGATCTACCAGCGGACGGCCGATTATTGAGAGAACACCCGATACAAGTATGTAAACAACTATGCTCCTGAAAAACCATGCAAGCGCTATCAGCCCTATTATTCCGGCAAATATGAGTATACTCTTCCAGGTAATTTTCATTCTATAACTATCATTATTACAAACCTACTCAGATTTTTTGGAATAACATAACCTGCCATATTGTCTGCCATATTTTCATAATAACGGCCATTTTGACATGTTTTATTAATTGGTATATAAATTGAAATAATGGAGGCTGTAGTAAAATTTAAATTATGTATAACTAAAAATAATGGAGGACAAAGCTATGTTACCAACAATTACAAGAAGAAGTTACAATCCTATTCTGTCAAATCTTTTTGACGACGATTTTTTCCCGATGTTTACAACCCGCACAAACTCGATGCCTGCAGTAAATATCAGGGAGAATGAAAAAAATTTCACCCTCGAGCTTGCAGTCCCGGGGATGGATAAGAAAGATCTGAAGATCGATATCAATGAGGATGTTCTTACAATCTCATCAGAGACAAAAAATGAAACTGAAGAGAGCAGTGACGGCTACAAAAGAAAAGAATTCAGCTATTCATCTTTCTGCAGAAGCTTCTACCTGCCTGAGAATGTAAACAAAGAAAAGATAGGTGCTTCGTACAAGGATGGAATCCTTTCTGTAGAGCTTCCGAAAATGGAAGAAGAGAAAAACAAGATCTCGAAGCAGATTAAGATTTCGTAAGGAATTGTAAATCAAGAAAGAAGGGTGTCTGAAGAGACACCTTTCTTTTTTATTTTTGTGCGCACTCCTTTTCGAACTCTGCAGCAAAACGCCGGCCATACTCTTTCAATTGGTCAGTTTTTGCTCCCCCCGGACGGAATTTAAATGATGCGGGTTCTTCAAATATCTTCAGCCTAAGGTTTCTGAAATTATCGAGAATGATCTTGGGAGCTTCCCCGCTCCAGCCATACGAGCCAAAAGAGCCGGCTAGCTTTCCCCTGTCGCGCAAAGGGTTGATCAGTGCAAATAAAGTATAAATGGGAAGCAGGGTATTCTGATTTATGGTTGGAGAACCGGCAATCAGTGCATCAGACTCTGTTAACTTAGTATCGATCACCCCGGGGTCGGCGTGTTCGATGTCGAAAATATCAATAGTGAAATCTGACACTTCACGGATACCTTCTGCAATTATCTCTGCGGCTTCCTTTGTATAGCCATAAGCCGATACATAGACCATAAGTATATGCCTCCTGGCTTTTACCTGGGTCTGCTCAAGATAATCATTTGAATATTTGAGCGTAAGATCGACTATCTTTTTCCTGCTCTCCCTGAGAATGGGGCCATGTCCGGGACATACGATCTCAATATCGAGCGGACTAATACGTTCAATAGCCTTCACCATGAACCTGCTGAAGGGCTTAAGAATAACATCGAAATAATATTTGAAAGCGCTGAGGTAATCAGCATTAAGATCATCGCTCAGATCATCGGTACAATAGTGTGCACCAAAGGAATCACATGTAAAGAGGATCTTTTCCTCTTCAAGATATGTATAGATTGAATCAGGCCAGTGGAGGTTAGGTGCAGAAATGAACCTGAGTTTCCTGTCTCCCAGGTCGAGCACATCACCGTCTTTTACAGTAACCGACCTGAAAGGAAAATTAAGCTGGTCTTCGAGATAGCGTATTGCATTTCCGCTGCCCACTACGGTGGCTCCGGGTGCAATTTCAAGCAGCCTTCTCAGGCTTCCCGAATGATCGGGTTCAGTATGATCGAGTATTATATAGCTTATCTCTGCAGGATCGGTAACGCTTTGCAGCTTCGCAAGATATGTATCAAAAAACTTCTCCTTGGCAACTTCTACCAGCGTCTTCTTCGCGGCATTAATGAAATATGAATTGTATGTTGTGCCGAAATCGGTGGTCATCACAATATCGAAATTTTTGATATCGTAATCAAGGATACCAATCCACTTAACAATACCTGTAATATCTATTGTCTTTTTATCAATGTCTTTCATTGCTGACGAATTCAGAGTTTTGCAATTATTGTCTTGTTAGCCTTTACCTGCTGAAGTATGGGTATTTCTATCTCGGTGCCCACAGGAAGGAAAATGTCGACCCGTGAACCGAACTTGATAAATCCCAGCTCATCGCCCTGTTTAACATCCTGGTCAGGTTTTGCATAAGTTACAATCCTCCGTGCAACGGCTCCGGCAATCTGCCTGACAAGGACTTCAGTTCCTGATGCGGTCTCAATTACAATAGTGCTTCGTTCATTCATCTCCGATGATTTGGGATGCCAGGCAACCAGGTAATTACCCTTATGGTATTCGACATATTTCACACGGCCCGAAACCGGGTACCTGTTGCTGTGCATGTTGAAGGGCGACATAAATATTGATACCTGAAGTCGGTTGTCTTTGAAATATTCATTTTCGGTCGTTTCCTCAATCACAACCACCTTCCCGTCAGCAGGAGCATAAATAAGTCCCGGATCAGGCTCAAGATTCCGGGGAGGAAGACGGAAAAAGAAGAGAAGAAATACATAGAGCATCAATGAACCTATTCCGATAAGCCATTTTAACAGGCTCAGGTCATTGATAAAAACTTCTACAACGATGTTTATAAGGAGAAGTATTATGAAGCCGTAAATGAGTATTTTATATCCTTCCCTGTGAATGCTCATCAAAATAATTTTTGCACAAAACTAATCAAGTCGCCTGAATCAACCAAAAAGTGTGATAAAAAGGAAAATGACAGGAAATGACACCAGGGCACTGTCGAAACGGTCAAGGAATCCGCCATGTCCGGGCATGATGGTACCCGAGTCCTTGACTCCAAGGCTTCTTTTCAGCATCGACTCAAGCAGATCACCATATGTACCGGTGATACTTATCAGCGCAGAGATGATCAACCATTTATTCCTGCCGACAACACCAAGCCATGGCGACAGCAGCCAGGCAGCAGCGAGAGCAAGGATCATCCCACCAAAGAATCCTTCCCAGGATTTTTTTGGAGAGATCCTTTCAAAGAGCCTGTGACGGCCGAAAGCTGTACCAGCAAGGTATGCTCCTGAATCATTTACCCAGAGGAGTATAAAGAAACCGATGATAATGCCGGGTGAAAATGCAATATCCCCATGTGGAAGTATCGATCCCAGGCCATCATGGGAAAAGCCTGAGAATGGTATCATCGAAACAGGTATTGCAGAATAGATCACAGGAAAAAAAGTATGTGCCAGTGAATCAAAAGGCTTCTCCTGCTTCCTGTATAGTTCGAAAATCATTATTGACAATATCACAGGGACCAGCACTAGAAAGTATTTTACTTCCAGGATGCCTGAGGCTATAAGTGACGACATTGTTAAAGTTAAGATCCCTGTAAATATTCCTGCGATCATCTGGGGCCTTGTACCTGTGTTACGGATCATCATGTAATATTCATACATTGTTCCCGTAAGAATTACCATTCCTGTCAGGATAAATGTGACAGGATGCAGCCAGAAGCCGCCGAGGGTAAATATTACAATAAATGCCCCTGTAACGGTTCGTCTTACCAGGTTATTCAAGACTGCTCAGTGTTATTTGCAGGTTGTTCATCGACAGGTTTGAACAGGTCGGCCGGTGTTTCCGAAGCAGGCAGCTCAGGTTTGGCTTTTTTCTTCCTGGTTCTCTTTGCCGGGGAAGAGCCGTCGTCAGCAGAACCGTCGCTGTTGGTTTTCTGTTCTTTCACCAGGTCGGCTTTTCGTTTTCCGAAGATCCTTTCCAGGTCTTCGCTGAAAATAACCTCTTTCTCAAGAAGCAGCTCAGCCAGCTCGGTAAGCCCTTTTAAGTTCTTTTTCAGCACATTCCTGGCCCTGGTATATGATTCGTCAATTATTGCTTTTACTTCAGAATCAATCAGTTCTGATGTTTTATCGCTATATGGCTTTGTAAATCCGAAGTCTGTCTGCCCTGTTGAGTCGTAGAAGCTTATATTTCCCACTTTATCGCTCATCCCGAAGAAGG
>Ga0116171_10001482_pt1 | contig 23273 bp, 18 predicted proteins | sample AD_JPNHW2_MetaG_FD_89798 | JGI IMG/M metagenome (GOLD analysis project Ga0116171, IMG submission 89798) | Active sludge microbial communities of municipal wastewater-treating anaerobic digesters from Japan - AD_JPNHW2_MetaG | ecosystem: Engineered > Bioreactor > Anaerobic > Digestate | place...
CATCATAAACTATATGATGCCTGTTCTTTGTTTTGTTACGTTTCATCGTTCAATTTGATTAATGATATTGGAACCTTCTTGTTATATTGACGTTAGTGTTTTGATTCTTAAATCCAACATAAATACTAGACATTGATATTTATTCACAAGGTTACTTTTTTGGCAAGTTTTTTCTTCATTTAATTGATTTATTAGTTAATTCATATTCATAATGTTATCGTTATTACTCTGATTTTTTGAAAATTAGAGTTATCGGATTAATCTTCTGATATATGGAAAGATAACACTTTCTCAACCTATGCAACTCTCCATATATTAAAAAAAGAGCCTATTCCATGAAAGAATAGGCTCATCGAAAAAACAAAAAACGAAACATGCCAAACATGACTCTACCAAACACCCTCGAACAATGCAATGCAGTATGAAAAGCGAGCCGACAACCGGATTTCGGTTGTCGACCCTGAAATTATAGTTTCTGATTGTTTAGAAACGATAGCCTAATTGGATTGACACTGTTGAATAAGTGTCTTTCTGATCGACATTTAAATCATCAATTTTGTAGGTGCCATTGAAATTCTCATACATGATCTGAAGGTTGTAACCCTTCGGATGATTTGCACCAACACCGATTGCCCAGTTGATTCCACCGCCGAGATCGGCATTGTCATCATACTTGAATTCCTTTGTTCCCATGAATAAATCATAGCCAAGGTTCACAATGACTTCAGGGGTGACAGGCAGATTCTTCATGAATGCATACTTTCCAGTAGCATAAATGGGAAGGAAACCAAACTTGACTTTGTCTGGCACACCAGTCTCATCGATACCACGATTCAACTGATAACCAATTCCACCGCCAACAAGCATATTGGGCATCACTGTCCAAAGAGCTTCAAATGATGGAGTGATTCCCATCTTCGCATCAGAACCGTTGTCTCCGCTAGCATCAGATTTAATTGAACCCGCCATGTCAAAACCAAGATTCGCCTGGAACATTGGCTTTGCAAACAATACGATGGTCATTGTCAATAGAGCAATTAAGATTAAATAACGTTTCATAATCAATCCTCCTAACATAATTGATACTACATGGATGAAAGTTGTTTTTCATATTTCCTTCATCCGGTTAATTTCGACATTATTTGTTATTGTTAATGAATGGTTCATTTTTATTATATGCTGAAAATAATGGCAAGATATTTTTTATGGAAATGCGTCTTTAACTCTATCTATTATAGTAGGTTACCATGAATATTAGGAGTTTATCACATTCTTTCATGCGAGTCTATCTCTTTATTAATCTGATAGTTAGAGTTTACATTCCTAACCCTATATCCAGTCCTTACACGAGATATTCTGATGTAAAAAAAAGCCTGCCAACTGAGGTGGCAGGCTTGATTATTCCTGAAAGAATCAGAATGAATATTGGATATATCCATTCAATTGATAAAGATTATCCAAGTCCTCGCTACTGTAAAAATCACCCGGTATTCCAAAGGCGCCCTGGACACTGAGCGTTAGTTCCGGGGTAATGGCAGTTTTCGCTGCCACATTCATTTCAAAGCCCATTTCAGTGCCGGATGTTTCATGTATCTCACCGTCTTGTATATATTTCTTCGTCATGGAGGATACATTGCCGATTGCTCCCGTAACGGTTGTCTTTGTGCTGACCGGTACTTCCACTGTACCTACAAGTGACATCAAACCCTGTCCCCTGTTATAGACACCAAAGTCACTCCAACCGATACAGGCATGTTCATGAGAGGAACCTCTGCCAAAGATGGTTAGTCCGTTCATGTACCATTCGGAAATCGATTTGAACTCGTTGGTCTTTTTCGTATCATTGGCATTGATACCGCTTGTCATGAGCACATCGAAACCAAACTTGGGTTTGATATCGATCGTACCCTTCGCTGATAATGCCCAACCGCTATCTGTATGACCTGATTTCTCAGAACTATAATAATAGGCTCCCATCAAATCAATGGATAGTTGATTCAAAGTCAGAACCGTATTCGGCATGAGCCACATTTCAAATCGATTTACCTTCGGTTCTCCAATGCCATCACTTTCCGTATATCTGAATAAATTCTGCATATTGATCATTTTCGTGTTGAAGTTGAGTAGATACAGGTCGCTATCAATATCATTCGGACCCTCTTCATCCCAGTTATCACTTTCCACGAGTGTCGCGTAACCCGCTTCCCAATCGATATCATACAACTTCTTACTCATGACGATTGCAGCAAAGTCATCATCCCATACCAGGCTGTGGTCATCAGCCCACCACTGGAGCCCCACCTTCCAATCTGCCTTCGTCACTGGACAATTGTAATCGAGATACGCATCCACAGTCTGAAGATTGATACCTCGTGTATCGATGCCTCCACCTTCCTGGCTATTCCCCCATTCCACGTAATCGATGTATTTCGAATTGCGGGAACCAACCTGTACTTTCCAGACTGCCTTCAGGGCTTCACTGGTGGCAAAGGTCATTTCCAAACTCAGTTTCGAATCGATATAGTGCACCGTCTTGTTTTCATCCGTAGGTGGTATCGTATTGAACATTGCAGCCCTTGTTTTGAGGAATCCGGTATAGGTGAAATCAGTTGCAAAAAGAAATGCAGTTGCACTGATCAATAAACAAATGACCAATACTTTCTTCATGGTTTTCTCCTTTATTCTTTTATTCGAAAAGTTCCATATGAATATTCAGATCCTGTTTCATGTATTCCAGGTTCTTTCTCAGGTTGTCATTGATGGGAACACCATTCTTTCGCACTTCGATCTCCGATAAATATTCCTTCTCACCTGCAATATAGATCTTATCTCTACCGGGGATGGTCTTGGAATCCTGGAGATGCTTCATGATATCACCTGTTATTCGTTTAAAATCTGCAATATCTGTGAAGAAATCGATATTGATTGCCAGGAAAAGGTGACCCAGCCTGAAGGGTGCAGGTTTGCCATCTTCATCCGTTCCATGTAGCTGATGCAGATAACTTCCGTTTTGGAGGGCAGCGGACAATATCTCGACCATTGTGGATAAACCATAACCCTTATGGCTTCCCGAAACTTCATCAGTTCCGCCGATGGGCAATAGGGAGGCTGTCATATCAACCAAATCCTTCAACAGTTTTTTGGTATCGGTGCAGGCATTTCCCTGGAGGTCTATCGCCCAACCTTCCGGGGTTGGAGAATTCTCCCTGTCCAGCACTTCGATCTTCCCTCTTTGCGTGATGGAAGTAGCAGCATCATAGAGAAATGGGAATTGATAATCTGCAGGAGCACCGAAGCATATCGGATTGGTTCCCAGCAAGGGTTCCACACCATTGGTCGGGCATACTGAAGGTCTTGCATTGGTAAAAGTCATTCCAATCATATCCTTCTTGATAGCCATGCTGGCATAATATCCGCAAATCCCGTAATGTGTGGAATTGCGGACTGCCACACAGCCGATCCCATATTGGGAAGCTTTTTCAATAGCAGTTTTCATGGCTCGAAAGCCAATGACATGTCCCATCCCGTGATTACCGTCCCAGACTGCTGTTGCATATTTATCCCGAATCACATCGATATTCGTCACAGGAAATTGTATTCCCGCCTTGATACGGTCATAATACATCTTCAGGCGTCCCACACCGTGGGATTCGATACCCCTCAAATCTGATGCTATCAGAATATCGGAACAAATAACGGCATCTTCCCTGGGGACACCTAAACTGATGAATACTTCCTGCATAAAGGATTGAATGGTTTGGATTGGTAAATAATACATGATATCTCCCTTGCAATGCAATGGAGATATCAGAGCGAGATATGATTTTTAGGCAATAAATTTTTATTCTTTGAGATATACGATATAAGGATTCGGCTGGACTACAGGTAAGATTCCACTTGGACTATTCCAGATATTCGCCACCTGCTGGGCAGTTAAAGTATAGTCATAGATACCAAATTCATCGAATCTTCCCTTGAAATACATGATCCCATCAGCAGTAGGCATGGCAAGGAACTGCAAATCCTGGTCTGAATTCAGAATCCCTTCATTGGGAGCTGCAATCTGCGCAACAAGCTCTCCATCGTAATAAAGTTTCATATAGCCCTGGCCGTACGTCATCACTGCCAGATGCCAATTCCCCTGTGCTCGTACCGTTCCGGGAGTGGAAACTTGGATATAGTTATTCGAAACTGTCGTTACTGCTCCATATAAATGATCCTCATATATCCAAAGACCATAATCACAATGAAGCGGATAATTTGTATTCGAAACAGGCAGCGGTTTCCACAGGATGGGAATCCAGCCATTGGGATTGGAATTCCAGTTGGGCCAGCCTACGATCGAGAAAGTGGATGGCAAATCCAAGGAATTGTTGTCATTGATCTCCACCCAGTCATTATTTCCGTCAGGCCATATACAGGAACTATTAATTCCATTTGTTTTAAAACGGATGCTTCCGTGGTCAATTCCATCATTATGATTGGGAGAAGAATCAATGAAATTATTATCGAATCCATAATGCAAGATATTGCCGGTTCCACCTTCGGCATTGATACCGCCGATCGCTGCTACGGCTACATGTGAGGCATTCTGGCCATTATATGTGGTACGTGTATATGCCTTGACCTTGAAATTGTCAGCACTTGGGACATAGGTATATCGGATGCTGTCGATATAGCCATATTTATAGAAGAAATTATTGAATCTCTGGACCCTGTTGAAGCTATGCACTTCAGGGAAATGCTGGGAAGAGGCAAATTGCATGGCATAACGCAGCGCGTAATTGGAAAGATTTTGAGTTTCCTTGGAGGAGAGATCATTGGTGATGATTTGAGGCAGTTTTACCGTCTCTTTATTCATGCTTATCAAAATGACAACGAATAAAACCCCTATGACAATGACCCCGATGACTAATACACGTCCCATCTTCTACCTTCCTATGGTATCATACATGTTAGTTCAAATGTCTCTCCCCTTACTTCTGAACCATGCCTGTATGCTGAGATAAAGTAATCGGATTCATATAGTTGCCAAATTCAATATTGAATTTCCATATATCTGCATTCATAGAATCCATATTAGTTTCGAGAAATATATTATTTTCAATACAAATCATTTTTCAATCAGTGGTCATATTTTTGTCTGAACCGAGTCTTGTCAATTTATCATTTCAGATGCAGAAAGAAGTTGTAACGATCTGTAAGTTGACTAATTCCCCAACCATTTTGTGTTTTTCAAAAAAATAGGGTGGCATTGCTGTCACCCTATCGATTTATCTTATTCCCTCACGTAATCTACTACAGGAGTTCCTGTTATCGTAGGTAGAATACCATTTGGACTGTTCCAAATAGCCGTCACTTGTTCCGGAGTAAAAGCAAAGTCATAATATCCGATCTCATCCATACGACCTTTGAAATACTTCCAGCTTCCGTCCCACGAAATCCTTGCCATTGAAAGCTGCTCTGAAGAATTATAGATTGGTCCGCCAGTAGTCCCAGTTGCTTGTCCGATCACAGTACCATCATAGTATATCTTGAGATTGATCCCGTTATACACGATGCACATCAGATGCCAGGTACCCTGGGGCTTTACTTGCACAGTTGATACAGCCTCAATCCATTCCATATTCTGCGTCAGGACACCTGCATGCAGGTAATCGCAATAAACCCATAAACCATAACACGGTTTGTTCCGGTAATTAATATCAGTTGGTATGGAAGGTTTCCAAAGAAATGGAATCCACCCGCTTGGGTCAGAGTTCCAGTTACCCCATATAGCCATGGAAAAATTAGATGGTAAATCCAATGTCGGACTGTCATCCATCGTTACATAGTCATCACGTCCGTCAATAAACACCGCTGCATTATTCAGTCCATTATTTTGGAAACGAATACCATTATACCCAGTCCCATTGTTGCCATGCCCCGAGGAATCGATGAAATTATAATCAAAACTCCAATGTGCAAGATTCCCTTTACCGCCAATCATGTTAATTCCTTTGATGGCAGCTGCAGAATAATGCGTAACATTCTTGCCGGCAACGGTAGTATGTGTATAAGCTTTTACCATAAAGTTATTCGTCGCAGGCATATAGGTATAGCGGATGCTGTCTATATAACCATAGCGATAGAAGAAGTTATGAAAACTCTGCTTCCTGGTGAAACCGGATATTGCAGGGAAGTGCTGCGTCTCAGCAAATTGCAATGCGTATCTCATGGCATAATTCGATAAGTTCGTAGTTTCCTTGCTCGAAATCTCATTTACAAAAACCTGAGGTAATTTCACTGCCTGTTTGTTCATACTGACAATGTAGGTGGAGAATAGTCCACCAAAAAATACACAAGCAATTAAAAGCAATCTTCCCATTTGTTCCTCTTATTTCATCTGGTCTTCAAACTCTCCAGAATGAATATCATGATAATTACTCTTTGATATAATCAACTACGGGAGTACCTGACACAGAAGGCAGGATTCCATCGTTGCTGTTCCAGATCGCTGCGATCTGTTCATCCGTAAAAACGTAGTTATAAAATCCAGTTTCGTCCAAGCGGCCCTTGAAGTAAATCCAGGTTCCATTGCGACAAATACGACCCGTATTCAATAACTCAGATGAATTGTACGGGCACCCGCCGGTTCCCATGGCACTTCCCACGAAGGAGCCATCATAGTAGAGTTTAATTGTTGCACCATTGTAGGTAACATTGATCAGGTGCCAGTTACCCTGCGGTTTCACCGTCACTGCTGATACGGCTTCAATCCATTCCATGTTCTGTGTGAGTATTCCGCAATGCAGGTAATCCTGGTATGTCCATAAACTGTAACTTGCCTCGTTCCGATAGGTTGTGTTTGATGGTAAAGACTGTTTTTCCATGATGGGAACATACCCATTCGGATTTGAATTCCAATTTGCCCATACGGTCCAGGAGAAGTTCACAGGCATATCGAGTGTTGGACTGTCTGGAATCGTGACATAAGCGCTAGAACCATTCAGGTCGAGTGATGAACCACCGACAGCATTGTTTTTATAGCGATTGCTGTAGCCGGTTCCATTGTTGTTGTTTCCTGAAGAATCGAGCAAATTGCTGTCATATCTCCAGTGTGCAAGATTACCGATCCCTCCTGACATCGTAAGACCTTTCATGGCGGCAATAGAACAGTGTGTAACGCTCTTTCCGGCAATAATGGTTCGTGTATACGCCTTTACCATAAAGTGATTTGCAGAAGCAACATAGGAATATCTAATACTATCGATATATCCACATTTGTAATAGAAATTATTAAAACTCTGCTTCCTGGTAAAACCAGGTGTCGCGCTGAAGTTCTGTGTCTCAGAAAACTGCAATGCATAACGGATTGCATAATTGCTCAGATTCCGAGACTCCTTGCTCGACATTTCATCAACCGCAACTTGCGGTAACTTGGTTGTTTGTTTGTTCATAGTAACGATCGCTCTTGAGAATAGTACTCCCATCAATATTAATGCAAACAATAAAATCCTTCCCATTTTCACCCCCAAAATGGAAACGCACAACTATACATGTTTGTAAAAGAGTGAAGCCTCTCTGCACAAAGTCCTGCTCTTTTACAGCATTACTAAGTGCAAATTCAGAACCAATGGCACATTCATTAATAATGATGGTTAAATGCAATGATAATCAATATTTAGCGGAAATATAAAAAAAGGCTATCGTCACTTATATGTGAAAATAGCCTCTTGTATGTTACTATTTTATGTCATTTTTGACTATTTATGGAAATATCATTGTCTTCAAGGGTGGGAAGCCATTAAAATATACGGAACTGTAACTTGATGTATAAGCACCAGTTGTGAATATATAAACCTTATCACCTATCTGTACGGTATCGGGCATGTCGTAGTGATAGTCTTCATACAGGATATCCATGCTGTCACAGGTGGGACCTGCGAGTATGACCTCTTCCACATCCCCTTCCCGATCGAAATAGATTGGATATTTGATTGATTCATTCATTGTTTCGATCAAACCGCCAAACATCCCGATATCGAGATATACCCAACGATTGGAACTATGCTTTGATTTTATGGCAATGTTCACGACCTCTGCCACAATAATCCCTGCATCTGCCGTAAGAGAACGACCCGGTTCCAGGAAAATCTCCGGTAAATCATCCCCAAAGTCTTCCTTGAGGAATCTTGTGATTTCATTGGCATATTCTTCAATGGGGAAGGTTTGTTCCAGATATTCAGCAGGGAAACCGCCTCCAAGATTGATCATCTTGAGTGGAATCTCCTCTTCGTCCGCTGCATCGAATAAATACTTACAACGGGATACAGCATCGTCCCATTGTCCGATATCACGCTGCTGCGATCCGACATGAAAAGATAATCCATAAGGTGCAAGACCCAATTCCTTCGCTTTCAGGATCAGGGAGAATATCATATCCGGATGAGCACCGAATTTTCTTGATAAAGGCCAGTCTGCCCCACGCCCTTCCGTTAAAAGCCTGAAGAATATCCTTGCCCCCGGGGCATACGTTGCCAGGTTGATCAAATCAGTTTCCGAATCCGTTACAAATAGCCTGATACCCTTCTGATAGAAATACTCGATATCCGCCCGCTTTTTTATCGTATTGCCATAACTGATGCGTTCAGGTGCTACGCCAAGGGACATCACCTGATCCAGTTCGAAACGGCTTGCCACATCAAAATTCGAACCCAGGTCGCGCAGCAGTGCGATCACTTCATTCATTGGACAGGCTTTGACTGCAAAATAGATCTTCGTATAGGGAAGGTGTTTCATCAAATCTAAATAACGTGCCCTGACAATGTCCAAATTAAGCAGCAGGACAGGAGTTGATTGGTCTTTTACGAAGTTCCTGACTTTCTCGAACTTCTCCTCGGATATGAATCTTTCAAGTGGAAACTTGTACTTTACAGCTTCTTCTATATACATCTTGCAGTCCACCTTTTCACGTTATTGGAAAAACTGGGTACACATGGTGTATGGGGCAGAAATATGCAAGATTTATTTCAGAGTTTTAGATTTTTTATCATAGCTGGCAAAATTATGATCTTCACGCAAATGTCCGTTTTCGGTCATATGAAGAATACTCAACTTCTCTTGGGTGCGTGCGAGCTATCATTCTCATTAACCTTCGTGCGCGAATATATCATATAGAATGGTTAATATTGGCTTCTATTGATCAACTAATATGATAACCGAAACATGATCGAAAAATGACCTAAGAATCAACTAAAGATCACCTAAACATGTTTCATTTATCCTTCGATCATGTTATATTCATTTGTCACTTATGTGTTTATACTTTCGTAAGAGGCATGATGGATATGCAAGGGTAATAGTACCCTGGCATGAAGAAAAGGATGTGAGGGATGATCATATCGAATCTTGATCCATACAAGAATGGCATACCGGACACTTTTGTCTTGACACATCAGCAGATATAATTGGAATAGTTTCAATATGCGCCCATAGCTCAATTGGATAGAGCATCTGACTACGGATCAGAAGGTTTGGGGTTCGAGTCCCTTTGGGCGTGCCATTTTAGCCGGTGCAAACCGGCTTTTTTCTTGTTTGCTGAACGAATGATTTTACCCGTATAGAATTCATGAGGAAACAGGTTCCGGTAATATGTCAAAAGAACAGATGATTGGAAAAAACCAACCTTTGATGATCTATTATCATAGTGTCTCAGACAGGAATCTTCCTCATTTACACTACATGATCCGTATGAAATCCTCACAGGAAATGCAAAAAGACCTGGAATATCTCTCAAAGAAATACGATTTTATTTCGGTTTCCGACTTCTTGAACAGCACCAATCATGATTCCAAGCGCAAACCAGAACTGATATTGACGTTTGATGACGGCTATCATGAGCTGTACGACATCGTACAACCGATCCTGCTTCGCATGGGTATCCCCGCCGTGATCTTCATCCCTTCGAATTTTCTGGATAACTGTGAACTTTTTTATCGCTGCAAGATCAGTATTATCAGGGACAGGCTTCAACATGATAAGGATCTTCGTAATTCATTGAACAGCAAAGTGGAACAATTATCTTCCTCGCTGACATCTAATTATGACATAAAAACGGCACTGCGAAGAATGAATTATGGGGATTCAAGATTGATCGATGAAATCGCCGAGTTATTGGGAATCGATTTTCAGGAATACTTAACGAAGAATACACCATATCTGACTTCCGGGCAGGTAAAGGATCTCTTGCATAACGGATTTGAAATCGGAGCGCATTCGATTGATCACCCATTTTATGGACGCATCCCGCTTCAGGAGCAATTGAAGCAATCAATTGAATCACTTGATCTTATCAGCAGCAAATATTCATTACCCTATCGTTATTTTGCCTTACCGCACTCAGATCATGGGATTACGGAAGCATATTTTCAGAAGATGAAAACACACGCTGACATTATACTGGGCGGTTATGGGAAACTTGCATTTTCTGAATATCGATACTATCAGCGCTTCAGTATTGAAAAATATGCTGTGAGCCCTTCCGCAGCATGGCATTGCGAACGCTTGAAAGTTGATTTGAAAGCACGTTTCGAACATCCTCATGTGCTTGCTGCTGCAAACTATCAAAAAGAAAAGTAAGAACATTTTTAGGAATCGATCCCTTAATTGCTATGTAGATTTATTAATTGACTCAATGGAATGATTTGAATTGGTTTAATTTGTGCTTTTAGTGGTTTTATAAGGGGAGAAAATGCGAATTCAATCAAAGATCCAACTTCTCGTCGTTATTTTTCTAAGTATCTTTCTGCTTTTTCTTTTGATTTATTCAGAAAGTCAGAGGCATGTAAAGAACATTCTGATCCAGAGTGATCAACAGCAGAAGGAAATTCTTCTGAGCAACATTCTGAGAATGCAGAGAAATCAGCATTTCAACCTTATACGCTCTAACATTATCGACCTGGCAGATCATGGAAATAGTTCCAAGTTTCAAAATGCTGCCTGGTTGGAACAGAATCTCAATCCCTTATTGAAGAAGAATGATATCAATTTCCTGTGGGTGTTCAATACTTCCGGAAAGTTGATTTATTCTGCATCTGATGACACGATGCTGCAACCGGATGACTTTCAGTTTTCAACCCTGTTATTTGATAAGTTATTCAAAACCCCTGATAATTTTTTCAGTAAATATGCAAATTCTACCTGCATCATAATCAACGGATTGGAGATTCCGTATTCCTACTCGAAAAATGATAATTCAAAGACGGAATGTTATGTATTAACCGGTAAGATCTGGAATTTAGGTGTATTAAGCACATTGATCAAGGGCATCGGTTATTCTGTGAAAATTGCTCCTTACGACCAGTATTATGAACATTCACAAAATCTGGAAGGACATCAGAACCAGGATTATGTGACTTTCAACTTGGCAGATGAAAATGGCAGACCCGTTGCCTTGATTGAATTTATTAGAAGCAACGTATTTATTCATAAATTCGACACGCAGTCCCTTGCCACCTTCATTATGTTCTGCTTCTTTGGTGGATTGATCACCATCATTTCATTCTCCCTGCTACGTCACTGGATCAACATTCCCCTGAAAAAGATATCCGCAAGCCTGCGGTTCGATAATCTGAATGAAATGGCAAGCCTGGAAAGAGATCACACTGAATTTGGAGAAATTGCAACACTAATCGATAATTTTTATCTGCAAAAGAAACAACTGGAAGACGAAATAGCAGAGAAGCAGGAAATTGCAGACACTCTTCGAATCAGTGAAGCAAAAAATAAGGCTCTTCTCAAGGCAATCCCCGACTATATGTTCATTGTGGATGAATCTGGAATGGTCGTCGATTATAACAGCCAGCCACAGCAACTGACAAATCTGAAGATATCAGAATTCCTGGATCAGAAACTAAGTGATCTGCTTCCGAAATCCATTGCGGATGAAGCGATGCAGCATGAATTGAAAACCCTCACGAATAATGACAATGAACATCAGGAATTTTCACTCACGATCGATGACCAGGTGCGTAACTTTGAAGCCAGGTTTGCCAAATGCACAGATACCACCGTATTGATCATGGTGCGTGATGTTACCAACCTGAAGGAATCTGAACAAGCGCTCCGTATTAGTGAAGAACTCAACCGTGCCATTGTTGAGGGATCACCGCTTGGCATCACCGTCAGAAGCAATACAGGGAAACTCCTCGCTTATAATCGTGCCTGGAGAAAGATCTGGGCAATCAGTGACGAAAGTATACAACTCGATCTGAATCGCAGCCGAGATGAAATGAGTTTCGATTCCAGGGATGAATATCTCGATAAATGGCAGGAAGCAGTAAAACAGGTTTATGAAAAAGGCGGAACCCTCTATATCCCAGAAGCAAAGACGGTTGGCAAGCGATCAGGTTCTGCAGAGTGGATCGCACAATATTTCTATGCCATCATGGATCAGAGTGGAAAGGTCGATCGGGTCGTCATTCTGACGGAAGATATTTCTGAAAGAAAAAGAGCCCAGATGGAATTGCTAACTGCCAAGGAACAGGCAGAAGATGCAAACCGTGCCAAAACTGTTTTCCTCGCCAACATGAGCCATGAAATGAGAACACCTTTGAATGGCATTCTCGGCATGGTACAACTGATCATGGAAAATGAAAAGAAGAAGGATATCCTCGAGCAGATGCAGATCATCCAGTCTTCAGCATCTGTGCTTCTGCAATTGATCACACAGATTCTGGACTATTCAAAACTGGAAGCAGAAAACCTCAAGGTTGAAGATTCCGAATTTTCAATCAGGGAACTTCTGCTGGATATTCAAAGAAAGTACAAAATAAAAGCGAAAGAAAAGAAGATTTCACTGGAAATGACCTTCGATGACGATGTTCCAGAAATCATCCGTTCCGACGCTAAACGAATCTCGCAAATCATGTCAAATCTGGTGGATAATGGAATCAAGTTTTCCGAGAAAGGTACTGTTGCATGTAATGTACAGATAGAATCGGGACTCTCCAATGTTAATATGCTTCATCTTACTGTGAAAGACCAGGGTATCGGTATCCCGCTGGAAAAACATGATCTGGTTTTCAAATCCTTCATCCAGTCTAATCCCACCACCACTCCCGCCGCGATGGGGACAGGGCTGGGTCTTGCCATCTGCAAACGTATCGTGGAACAGATGAATGGCAGGATATGGCTCGAAAGCCAGGTAGGACAGGGAACTATTTTCCATGTGATCCTGCCGCTTACTTCTCATGACCGAGTCGTAAATATACCCAACCAGCATAGGATTTCCGAGCCTGAATTAGAGCAAATCAATGCACATCCATTAAAGATATTGGTTGCAGAAGACAATCTGATCAACCAGAAAGTACTGATTAGAATGCTTGAGAGAATGGGACATAAAGCAGGTTTGGCTTTGGATGGGAAACAGGCAATCGAATTGTGGGAAAAGGAACCTTTTGACCTGATCCTGATGGATATTCAAATGCCGGAGATGAATGGTATCGAAGCCACAATACAAATTCGTGAACGGGAAAAGGAAAAGGGTGGGCATATTCCAATTATCGCTGTAACAGCCTATGCGATGGTGGGAGATAAGGAGAAATTCCTTGTCGCGGGCATGGATGAATATATTCCGAAACCAATCAATGTCAATCAACTGCAGGAAGTGCTTCAGAAAATCACGGAGTGGAAGAAGTCCTGATCTCCTGTAACTGCTGAATGATTGCCCGGGCAAGCTTGAGACCTATCCCCTTGACCTTTGCCAAGTCTTCAGGTTTTGCCTTCATGATCTCTGCTACAGAGCCAAATTCCTTCAACAACAGGAATTTTGTCTTCTCCCCCACACCCTTGATCTGATCCAGATCACTCACCAATGTCCTTGAGGAGCGCCTTTGCCTATGAAATGTAATGGCAAAGCGATGCGCTTCATCACGGATATTCGTGATCAATCGGAGTGCTGACGAAGAACGAGGCAGGATGATGGAATGTGAATGATCAGGGATGAATATCTCCTCGATGCGCTTTGCCAGTGACATGATCAAGATGTCCGGAAAGTCGAATCTCTTCAATATTGCATTCGCAGAACTGAGTTGACCTTTCCCGCCATCGATGATAATCAGATCAGGTTTCTCATTTTCCTGCTCCTGAACATTCTTCAAATAACGATCCAGGGTCTCTGCCATCGAGGCAAAATCGTCCTGCCCCGATACAGTCTTGATAATAAAATGACGATACTGCTTTTTGAGCGGTTTCCCATTTTCAAAGAACACTCCGGAAGCAACTGTATCCGTTCCCTGTATGGTGGAGATATCAAAGCACACGATCTTGCGTGGAAGTTTTGGCAAATTCAGTCGATCCTTCAATTCCTGCACGGGAAACACGGTGCGGTGTGTTTTCCGCAGGTGTGACAGCTTCTGTTCTTCCACATAATTAAAGGCATTCTGCCTTGCCATTGTGATCAATTGGTTCTTTTCTCCCCTCTGAGGAAGGAGAATTCTCTTATGAAGCCATTCATTCATGACTTCAAAATCATCCGGTTCCACTTGAAGGAGAATATCGTGAGGTAAATCATCCACATTTGAATAGTATTGCCCGAGAAAGGAGCTCATCAACTCACCGGGAGTAGAATCCTCGAGCTGCGTCAATGGATACAATTCCTTGTTGATCAGCTTACCTGCCCGCATCTTCAGGACAACCATAGCCCCCAGGTTCTCTTCCTGGTAGATACCGATGATATCCCTGTTCTTCTCATCGGTGAAATACATGGTCTGTGAATTCTGGATTTTCTCGACTTCCTTTATCCTGTCCCTGAATTTCGCTGCTTCCTCGAAATTCATTTCAGAAGAAAGCCGCTGCATCTCTTCCTTCATTTCTTCGATGATGATGCTGTGTTTCCCGGAGAGGAAATTCATGATCTGATTAATGATCTTCCGGTAGTCTTTCCTGCTTATTTTACCAACACAGGGAGCAGTACAGAGTCCAAGTTGATAATTGATACACGCTCTTTCATATTGAGGTGGTCCGTCGTTGATGATGCGCTTGCAGTTCCGAACCGGGAACATCCACTCCATGGAACGTAGCGTTCGTCGTAGATATTTCACATCGGTATATGGACCAAAGTACTTGCTGCCATCGCGCATGAGGTCACGTGTAATAATAATGCGAGGGAATGGCTCATTCAGAGTGATCTTGATAAAAGGATATCGTTTATCATCTTTCAGGAGAATATTGTATTTCGGTCTGTATTTCTTGATAAGATTGGCTTCGAGAGCAAAGGCTTCCGATTCCGTGTTGGTAATGATATAATCCAAATCGGCTATGTGTTCGACAAGCCTCCTTGTCTTCCGGTCAACAGGCACTCCCGTCACATAGGATTTCACCCTGTTCTTGAGATTCAATGCCTTCCCGACATAGATGACTTTCTTCTTCTCATCCAACCACTGGTATACACCCGGTTTATCAGGAAGAAGTAGGAGTTTTTCCTTTAATGCCTGTGAAATCTCTGCCATAAATTATTCCGTATCTGGTCACTATATGCCACCTTCCAGGCATGTGCCCCGATGGCGAATAGGATTAAACAGACTCCTGATGCAACAGCATCTTTCAAAAGAAGAAGAAACCTGCTTTCAAATGAGAGGAAATGATTCACTCCCAGTAGGATGAACAGGATAAAAACTGATAAAACACTGATCTTCGCTATATTGGGCCAAATGTCCTTGTATTTCACGTCGGGCAGTTGCTTCTTCATGTGTTTCATCAGGATGATATAATTCACGATGGCTGTAATGGAAGTCGCCAATGCCAACCCCATGTGATAAAGGAACTGCATCAGTGTGAAATTCAAAGTGATGTTCAAGGCTGCCATCCAGGCTGCGATCTTGACTGGGGTCTTGGTATCCTTATTTGCATAGAATACTGGGGTAAGAGTCTGATTCAAACTGAAGAACAGCAAGCCAAGCGAATATGCAGCCAATGCTTTATAGGTCATGATGGTTGCGCGTTGATCAAATTGCCCCATTCGAAAGAGAATGTGCACAAAATCCTGTCCCAATGCAATGATAATGGCTGTCACCGGCAACATGATATAGGCAAGGGAAATGGAAGCGAAGCGAAGACTCTCCGACAAACCTTCCCAGTTCTTTTCCGTAGTATATCTTGAGAAAAGAGGTAAAACCGCTGTACCCGTTGCAATGGCAAAGATACCCAATGGTAACTGCATAAGCCTGTTGCCGAAACTCAGGGCAGAGATCGAACCGACTGGAAGGAAGGAAGCCATGAAGATATCAGCATAAAGGTTTATTTCCCGAATCCCAATCCCGATCATGGAGGGAATGAATCGCCTCCACATGGTTCGCAAGGCTTCACCGCTAAATCGGTAAATGATCTTGAAGTTATATCCCAACCGCTTCAAATAAGGAAAATTGATGATGGTTTGCAGAAATCCGCCAAACACAACTCCCCATCCTGCCTGAAATATCAGTTCTGCACGAGTAATGGGTCCAAGCCATACTGGGATGAGAATGGTTGCGATCATTCCGATATTCCATAAGGCAGAGGAAAGACCTGTCATAAAGAAGTAGTCATGGGAGTTGAGAATTGCAATCATCGTTGATGAAAGTCCGATAAAGAACAGATAAGGGAATATGATCCTGCATAGCTTGATTGCCAGCATACTGGTTTGGGGAATCAAACCCGGTGAGGCTATTTTGACAATGATGGGGGCAAAGACAATACCTATCAGCGTCAGTGCGAGCAAGAATGAAGTCAGGATGGATAGCACATTCAAGGCAAATCGTATCTGAGCCTGTTTGTTTTCCTTGATGCCAATCTCATTGTATATGGGAACAAAGGCTGCGGATAATGCACCTTCACCAAACAGGCGACGCAACAGGTTCACTATATTGAATGATACATTGAACGCATCATTCATGAAGGTGGTTCCGAAATAATAAGCCATGATCTGATCACGTATCAAACCGATGATCCTGCTGAAGAAGACAGCAATGGACATCATTCCAACATTACGTGCCAGTTTCTTGGTACTCATTCCACCTCTCTAATACAGCAAATGGATCTGGTTCTTTTGATTGTCGTTTCGAATGATCAGACTCACTTTCTCCGGCATGCATACGATCGGAGCAAAATCAGACCAGCCCTGCTTTACACAGAGTTTATTCTTACATGGAGAATTCAGCATCCTGACTTTCCCGTCTTTTATCTCGGCGTTGCAACCGGGTAATATTTCGAACTGCCGATCCTTGTCCAGAGGATATTCGGCAATCATTTCATTATTTTGATAGACTTCCACAATACCCTGTTTTCTGTGATGCGGAAAAAGAAAGGTCATGGCGATCGAGATCAGGATTAAAACAAAGATCAGAATCTTGTCCGAATAAGTTAGTCTCCGCCACACGCGTTTCAGCAGATGCTGCCTCTTTTCCATCTCCTGTTCCCTGTCCCCTGTTCCCCGTTCCCTGTTCTCAGTTCCCTGTTCCCTGTTTTTCATCTCAGAACTTTCCATAGATCCTTGTTCCGCAGTTCCTGCACTGATCTCCATTCAATCCTTCATTGTGAGTTGAATATCCTATCCTGGATAATAAAAGTGCTCCGCACTGAAAACAATGCGTGTTGAATGATTCATGATGATTCACATTGCCTATATATACAAAGTGCATCTTCTTCTTTGCGATCCTGTATGCCCGTTCCAGGGTCGATGCCGGTGTGGGTGGTTCTTCCATCATGTACTTGGGGAAATATCGGCTGAAATGCAGAGGGATTTCAGGATTCAATTGTGAAACCCAATCAACCAACCGCTGAATTTGATCATCGCTATCATTTCTACCCGGTATGAGCAGATTCGTGATCTCGATATGCGCCGTTCGGGATACCTGTTCAATCGTGTTCAAAACAGGTTTCAGATGGGCACCGCATATATCAGTGTAAAATGTTTCATCCATGGATTTCAGGTCGATGTTCCAGGCATCGATGCAGGGTTGGAGATCCTTCAAAGGCTCGGGATTAATAAAACCATTACTGACCATGACGATTCGAATATCCTTCTCCTTGAACAATTTGGCGCAATCCAGGATATATTCAAACCACATGAGCGGTTCCGTATATGTGAAGGCTACCTGCTTCATCCCACGTTTCGAAAGGTATTCCAACAATTGTTCAGGACTGATCTGCATCGTATTCACTTCAAACTGGCTGATCTCATAATTCTGGCAGAAGGTACAGGATAAATTGCATGTGTTCGGACCAAGTGAAAGGATATCGCTATCCGGAAAATAATGATAAAGCGGCTTTTTTTCAATCGGATCGAGACTCATTGATACTGTGTTGCCATAATTAGTGGCATAGAGTGTTCCATTCCGGTTGAGACGGCTTCTACACTTACCTGCATGACCTTCTTCAATGAAACAGACATGCGGACACAGAAGGCATCGTACCTTGTTTCCCGGTAACTTTTCATAATACAATGCTTCCTTGAAATCACTCATGCTCATTTCCTTTCTTCAGCCACTGACCAATACTCTCGAGATTCATCGTAAGACTGTGAGCATATTGCTCCATTACTTCCCTTGCAGCCTTTCCCATCGCTTCACGTTTCTGTTCATCATTTGCCAGATCGATGACATCATCGCTGAAGTGCTCCACATCAGATAATTTGATACCGTTAACGGCTTCCAGTTTTTCCACACTGTCACGGCATGAAGAATGATAATTCCCCATGATGATTGGTAAACTGTAATAAGCGGCTTCAAGTGGGTTATGACCACCAAAATCGAAGAAACTTCCGCCTATCACCGCAATATCGCTCAATGCATAAACTTCGGTAAGAATACCCATCCTGTCCACTATTATTACATCCGATGCATTGTGAAGATTGGAATGCAATTGGAACGGAAAATCCGAAAATATGGCTTTGACTTCACCCAGTCTATTCAGATGCCTGGGGACCAAAATCACGAATAGGTTCTTTATCGAATTCCGTAAAAGAGGTAGAGCATCATGCAGCATCGCTTCTTCTCCAGGTCTGCTGGAACCAAATGCAAGAACAAAAGCATCAGGCTGGATTTGCCACTTTTCCCTCAATTCCTTTCGGTCATATGAGGGAAGTTTCAAGGCAAATTTCAGATTATACATGTTGATGACACGACCGAACCCCAATCCTCGAAACCTTTCGGCATCCAATTCAGATTGCGTATTGATCTGTGATATGCCATCCCTTATCATGTTCCATATGATATGCATTTTTTTATATTTCGGATAAGATCTGTCTGAAATCCTCGCATTCACCCAAATTACGGGTACTTTCATTCGCTTCAGGCGGTACAGCATGACAGGCCATATTTCAGTTTCAATCAAAATAACGATATCCGGGCGGATGCTCATGATAAAGTGATTCATCACCAGGGGGATATCCAATGGTAATAAATGCACATGTAATCTCTCGCTGATAGTTCTTGCGGTTTTCCTGCCGGTAAGTGAAGTGGTGGTGAGTATGATCTCTTTATCAGGATACTGCTCCAGCATTTCCAAAATGAGGTTTTTCGAAGCATTGACTTCTCCGACGGAAGCAGCATGCACCCAGATACAATTGCGAATGATTGGGATATGCCAGCCTAAACGTTCATGTTTCTCATCTTTGGGAAGAAATAGCAGGAGAAATGGATATGCTAAAAGAAAGAGCAGATCGAGCAGTTTGCGATAGATGAAAAACAAAAACCGGGACATATGCTCTCCATTGATTTCAAAATCAATAAAAAAGGGCGTTGCCTGATGACAACACCCGAAAACTCATGGCGGGAGAGACGAGACTCGAACTCGCGGCCTTCTGCGTGACAGGCAGACGTTCTAACCAACTGAACTACTCCCCCGCTTCAACGAAGATATTGCCATAAACGAAACGACTGATTAGCTGTCAAGAAAAAGTTATCTCCAATCCTCATGGAAACCCCTGTCTCCTGCTATATATAATACATCCCGAAACCTCTAATGACAAAGAAATATATCACTTAAACATCCTATAGAAGTTTCACCCCGTCATCAGAGTCATCTCATATCATTACGTGGGAATATCCAATCTCAAACCAATGCGATTCATATGCCATACCAATCCCATTTCAATCCAGAGAGATTGGAAAGAGATTGGAAAGGGATTGGTATGGGATTGGTATTAGATTGGAATGCTTAAGAGAGAAGGTAGGACATGGTCCGGTTACTTTTTTCTTGCCACTGCATGGAATATAAAATCTCCTGTTCTTTTGAATATGATATGAATACGATTGAAGTATGAGTGAATCATTTTGGAAATGCATATTCGGAAAAAATACACGTACAATACACATCTTCCCTTAGGAGGAGTGAATCATGAAGATCAGCGGTTTTTCCTTTGTCCGCAACGGTGTGAAACTATATTACCCAATCGTCGAATCAATAAAATCCATATTACCCATCTGCAATGAATTCGTCATTGCAATCGGCAAAGGTGATCCCGATGATAGTACCCGGGAACTGGTTGCTGCCATCAATGATCCCAAGATCAGGATCATCGATACAGAATGGGATGAAAAGTGGTTCAAGAGAGGCATGATCAATTCAATTCAAACCGATATTGCCATGAAGGAATGCTCAGGTGACTGGCTGTTTTATGTTCAGGCGGACGAAGTGGTTCATGAGAAATATCTTCCAGTGATCAAGGCAAGATGCGAACAACTGCTGAATGATAAGAGAATCGAAGGTTTGCTTTTCAATTACAGGCATTTCTGGGGTGATTATGACCACTACCAGGGTGGACATGGCTGGTATCCTCATGAGATCAGGATTGTCAGAAATATCCCCCAAATCCATTCTTACCAGAGTGCACAGTCATTCCGGTGGTTTGAGTATTACGATAATCCCCGCCAGGAAGTTGGCACGAGGAAACTAAATGTGGCAACTGTCGATGCGGAGATATTCCATTATGGTTGGGTACGCCCCCCGCAACTGATGCAGAATAAGCGCAGAGCACTTGATTCTGTTCATTGGGGAAAATCGAAGGCGGAAGAATTCTACGGCAAAGCACCGGAGTATTTTGATTATGGTCCATTGGATAGATTATACATCTTCAAGGGAACACACCCGGAAGTAATGAAGGAAATGATCTCAAAACTCGATTGGAAGGATAAGCTCCAGTATTCAGGGAAGCCGAACAAGTATCGTCTTCCGCACAAGCATGAGTTGTTCAAGTATCGCTTATTGAGTTTTATCGAAAAGAATATCCTTTTCGGCATGCACATTGGTGAATTCAAGAATTATAAATTGATCAAAGTATAGTATCATAGATGGATTCAAGATGACCAGACCTAGAATGGGCAAAAAACAAGAAGCAATACAGGCAAATATCGAAGCGCTGAGCCAAATCACCTTCATTATCAAGGCTTTTGAGAGACCCGAAGCCCTCGAACGGCTTCTTGCCAGTATCGATAAATACTATGGCTATGCAGGGAAAGCCCTGACGGTGATGATCGCAGATGACAGCAAGACACCACATCCTCCCACGAAAAGCCATAGGTGCAACCTGGTATTCTTCCAGCTTGAATTTGACAGCGGGTTGAGTCATGGACGCAATTATATGCTCGATCGTGTAAAAACGAAGTACTTCCTGCTTCTGGATGATGATTTTATTTTTACAAAACATACGGATATCCTTGAAATGTATAGAATGCTAGAGAGTCATCCGCAGATCGATATTCTTGCCGGTACGGTCATGAATGGACGGAAAAAAGTTAGAAGCAATTGTACGATCAAGTTCACTGATGGTATCTTATACAAGATATTCTGCCCCTATAAGCGTGAAGATGGACTCAATTATTACGATTTTGTAGTAAACTTCTTCCTGGCAAAATCAGAACCCATTCAGAAGATTCGCTGGAATGATGAATTCAAGTTAGTGGAACATACAGCTTTCTTTCTCGATTGTTACAGGCATGGAATCATATCGGCAGAAATTCCCAAAGTTAAAGTACTACATAAAAAGATGTCATCCCCGCATTACAATCAGTTCAGGAAGGACAGGGCACAGGTTTTTGTTGATAAATTGATGGAACAATATAAAATTAATAAAATCATCGAAACACGGGTGGATAAATGAGTCGTCTTTCAAAAATGATCGAGAAACTCTTTCCCAGCAGGAAAACCAGGAAAGTATTGGATCAATCTGTAGCATTGGACAGGCTTTCTGAAATCAGTGATATTTTTCGTAACCTTGGCAAGCAAATGTGGCTCACCGACGGCACCTTACTCGGATTTCACCGGGAAGGCAAGTTCCTTGGGCATGATCTCGACATCGATGTCGGATGTATGATCGATGAATATGACGAATCGATCAACAAGGCATTCTTCGCCAATAAATGGACGTTAAAAAGGACATTAGGCGACATCGATTGCGGATATGAACAAACTTGGCGGAAAGGTGAAGTTTATCTGGATATCTTCTATTTCTATAATGATGGCGACCGTTTATGGCATGGAGCCTGGCAAAGAAATAAGGAAACAAAGAAAAGAAACCTCATCAAATATTACTATGAACCTTTCGGATTCAAACAGAGAGAGTTTATGGGAAGGGTTTTCCCGATTCCCGATAATGAGGAATGGTACATCACACAGAAGTACGGTGAGGACTGGAGAATCCCAAGATCAAAATGGGATTGGGCATTCGATCCAAGCAATGCCGTACGAACCGACATTTGGAAGTAATATGGTAAAAGTCATAACTTATGGTACTTACGACCTGTTTCATTATGGTCATCTGCAGATCCTGAAAAGACTGAAGGCTCTTGGTGATTATTTGATCGTGGCTGTATCAACAGATGAATTCAATGCGATTAAGGGAAAGAAATCCGTATATAACTACTTTGAACGGGCAGAGATCGTGAAAGCAATACGTTATGTGGATGAAGTCATTCCCGAGAACAACTGGGAACAGAAGATTAATGATGTAATAGCGCATAAGGTAGATATCTTTGCCATCGGTGATGATTGGGAAGGAAAATTCGATTTTCTGAAGGAATATTGCCAAGTCATGTATCTGCCAAGGACACCCGAAATTTCAACCACTCAACTAAAAATCGATATTGTGACCCAATTCCAGGATATTATTGAATAGGTTGTCCATTTTTCCAGATTTGCAGATCGTTGCGTTCTGAATCGAGACCCTTTTCACACCTGAAATCGCCTGACTTGATCTTGAGCATGGCTTTACCGGCATATTCCTTGTTTACTCGAATCCCACCACTGTTATTTGGTTC
>Ga0116171_10001484_pt1 | contig 23260 bp, 15 predicted proteins | sample AD_JPNHW2_MetaG_FD_89798 | JGI IMG/M metagenome (GOLD analysis project Ga0116171, IMG submission 89798) | Active sludge microbial communities of municipal wastewater-treating anaerobic digesters from Japan - AD_JPNHW2_MetaG | ecosystem: Engineered > Bioreactor > Anaerobic > Digestate | place...
CTATTGGCACTGGTATCACTGTTAAACAAAGAAATGAAAAATGACATTCCCTCCTACCAGGATCTATCATTTAAAATAAACATCAACACTAAAAAGGCCGGAGTATTTTCTGTCTTCGGTATTGGCGGTACCGACAAATCCGGAGCATGCCCCAAAAAAGACAGCAGCGTGTGGAAAACCACAGAAGACCTGCAAAGTACTGTTTTTAAAACAAAAGTTTTAGCAGTTGGCATTTCAAATACTTTTTTATTAAGCAAGCGGACATTTATTAAAAACACCCTATCGGGAACTACAAACATCATCAACGGAAATAACGGTCTTATTGGAAATGATTATAACATTATCAATCATGATGAATATTCATACCAGAATTACCGTGTAAGCCTTGTATCAACATTGAATCATAAATTTGGCAAAAAACATTTTAATAAAACAGGCATCATAATCAACTCAATTTTCCTGCGTAGTAACATCAAAACTCAAAATCCGCTGAATGGCATTTTAACTCAAATTGTTGATGTCAATTGCAATAATTACTTATTACAATTTTTTTCAGAATCAAAAATTGAATTTTCGGAAAAGCTCAATATTAATGCCGGTTTCCATCTGCTCTATTTTTCTGCCAATAACAGTTTCTCCCCTGAGCCAAGGGTGGCCATAAAGTGGAATATGACACCGGGACACAGCCTGAGTCTTGGATATGGCCTGCACAGCCAGATTGAAGACGCCAGTATATATCAGTTCAAAGACAGCCTTGGAGAACCGGCCAATAACCACCTCACGCCCTGCAAAGCACATCATATAGTGCTAAGCTACGATTATCTCATCAGAAAAAATCTGAATTTCAGAACAGAAATTTACTATCAGATATTGTTTGATGTGCCGGTTATAAGAAATGATTACTACTCAACCATCAATACTTCCGGTGGATATACAAGTTATCCGCTGGTAAACACAGGCAAAGGGAGAAATTATGGTGTTGATCTGACATTGGAACGCTATTTCGACAGGCGGTTTTATTTTCTGATTACCGCTTCATTCTTTGAATCAAAATATAAGGGTGGCGATGGTATTGAGAGAAATACGCGTTATAATTCCAATTATGTGGGCAATTTGCTTATAGGAAAAGAGTTTATCATAAAACATAAAAACATACTTGGCCTGAATATGAAGTTCACCTATACCGGCGGAGAATACTATATTCCGGTAGACCTGTCAGCATCTGTTGAACAAAATAACGAAGTATTGGATCTGTCGCAGATATACACAAAAAAGCTGACCGACATTACCTATTTAGATTTTACCTTTACCTACAGAACTAATTACAGGAAGTTCTCCGGAGTCTTTGCTGTTCAACTGAAAAACTTATTAAATCAGAAAGCCATTATTGGTTATGCCTATAATCCTTATACCCATAACATAGATGCTCAAAAAAACTGGGGAATACTACCGAATATCAGTTATAAATTTGAGTTTTAAAGCTTCTTAAGGAATACACAAAAAACAATTGCTCTTCGGTTTATCGTTTTGAACGTGGAAACAAAAAAGGTTTCAGAAAATGAATAATCTGAAACCTTATACTTTTTGTGGTCCCACCTGGACTTGAACCAGGGACCACCTGATTATGAGTCAGGTGCTCTAACCAACTGAGCTATAGGACCTATTGCAAATAACGCAACTTTCTTGATTTTGTGGCGGCAAAATTACATCTTTGCAGGAAATTTTCCAAATAAAATTTTCATGTCCTCTCAAAATATTAAAAACATAATCTTCGATTTCGGTGGTGTTATTATTGATATCGACTACAAAAGAAGCATCGATGCATTTGTAAAACTCGGCTGCAGCGACTTTGGCAAGATTTATTCCCAGGCCAGCCAAACAGAAATATTTGACAAAATTGATAAAGGGCTTATCAGCAATGATGAATTCAGGAACGAACTAAAAAAGTATTTTCCGCCGGAAACCACGGTTCAAATGATTGATGATGCCTGGAATGCAATATTGATAGGTATCCCCGAACACCGTATTCACCTCCTGGAGCAAATACGGAAAAATTATCAAATCTTCCTGATGAGCAATACCAATGCAATCCATTATATTGAGTACACCAAAGAGCTTAAAGAAAAATTCGGATATGACGACCTGTCCTGCCTGTTTGAAAAAGTATATTTATCCTTTGAGCTTGGTATGCGCAAACCAGATCAAAACTTTTTTAAACTGATACTGGAAGAAAATCATCTTTCCCCCAGAGAAACTGCCTTCATTGATGATCTTGACCTGAATCTGATCCCGGCTCAAAACCTTGGCATGAAAACGATATGGCTTAACAATGGAAATGATGTTACAGACCTCTTCGAAGATGGTTTAATAAAGAAATCTTTGTAATGCACTTTTATCCGAAGCTTTTTGATTCTTACTTTTTTACGACACAGACATTTAGGACACAACAGAAAATACTATGTATCCCTATATGTCTGTGTTCTCTCTGATTTATAAAATAAGGTAATTACCCCAACTACTTTTTTTCCTTCAACGTCAATGTTGAGGTAAATACTATTTGTGAAGATTCAGAAACCATAAATGAACCGTAGAACGTCACATCTCCGGTACCGGCTTTTGGCGCCTGCCATTCAAAAGACCATGAATTGGCGCCATCTTTAGCCTGAGAGCCCTGATCGGTGTGCGTAATGTATTTCCCCTTAGAGATAAGTCTAGTCCTATCGGAATCAGACAGTATCATAGTTCCTAACAGGGTCCCCATAGAATTTTGCGGTGAAATTTCAAAACCAATACGCTTAACTCCTGCCGTCCCTTTTGCTGATGCCCGTATTGTATATTTCTTTCCCGGCTCATAAAGATTGTTAGTTGCATTTGAAGTAATTAGTCCTTCCTGGGTTTTTAATGTTGCCTTATGACACGAAATACATGTATTACCATCCGAAGGAGAACCGCTCTTTCCGGCCGGTGCACCACCGGGAAATGAAAAAAGTTGCAGGCTTACAAACCCTGCCAAAAATAAAATGGTAATTAAGATAATAAATGCTGATTTTTTATTCATAACAATTATTTTTATCAAAGATAACAATGTTACGGGTAGAACGCAAGAATCTCGTTAAAAATACCGGCGACTTCAGCATAGCTGTCTGCCGTTACAAGTTTCATACGAAATTGTTTAAAATCGGGTAATGCCCTGAAAATACAGCTGTAATGCTTTCTCATTTCCAGCACGGCTAAACGTTCCCCTTTATTATTGATTGAGCTTGTAAGGTGTTGCCGTGCCATGGCTATGCGCTCATCTATTGAAGGCGGTTCTGATATTTTTCCTGAATCAAGAAACTCTTTTACATCTTTGAATATCCACGGATTTCCAATGGCAGCCCTTCCTATCATCACACCATCGACACCATACATCTCTTTTACCTCCAGGGCTCTCTGCGGCGAATCCACATCTCCGTTACCTATAACAGGAATACTTACCCTCGGATTATTTTTTACTTCACCGATCAAAGTCCAATCGGCACTGCCTTTATACATTTGTGATTTCGTCCTGGCATGTATTGTTAATGCACTGATTCCGGCATCCTGTAATTGTTCGGCAAGCTGGGTTATTACAAGGTTTTTTTCGTCCCACCCCAGGCGGGTCTTGGCAAAAACAGGTATACTGGTATTTCTCACAACCGCTGTAGCAATAGAAATCATTTTGGGGATGTCCTTCAGCAGCGCTGCTCCGCCGCCTTTATCAACAACTTTTTTTACCGGACAGCCAAAGTTCAGATCAAGAAAATCCGGTAATGCCTCCTCTGCAATCTTTGCAGCAGCAACAATTGAATCAACATTATTACCAAACAATTGTATTCCGATTGGTCTCTCACCCTCATCAAAAAGCAACTTTCTTTTACTTTTCTCAGCATTCCTAAGCAAGCCATCCGCAGCAACAAACTCTGTAAATACCATATCGGCGCCATATGATTTGCAGATTTTACGGAAGGCGCTATCAGTTACATCTTCCATAGGTGCTAAAGCAAGGATAAAGTCGGGAAAAAGAATATTTCCAATAGTTTTCAAAATAAAAATTGATTAAGATATTGCTTGTTAAAAATACAAGTTTGCAAAAGTATCAAATTTAGCCTAACCAATCATGTCATGTGAATTTTATAGGATGACGATATTGTCAAAAAGGACAACAATAAGGGAAATGATCCGGCACAGCAAAAACTATTTTTTTTGCATGATCATCAATCCGTCACGAAAAGGCAGTAAAAGATTGTCTACCCTTGAATCATCATGTATATATCTGTTAAACGCTTCTATGGCAATGGTTCCCTTGTAATTCCTATCATTTTCGTCAAAAATTTTTTCGTGCCACAACACATTGTCTGCAATGATAAAACCGCCGCTGACGACCTTATCAAAAACGAGTTCGTATATTTCAAGATAAATTTCCTTGTCACAATCAATGTAAACAAGGTCAAGCGGTTTATCGATGCTTTTAATTACCTCACGTGCATCACCTATGATCAGTTCTATTTTACTGCCTAGCCCGCTGTCCGAAATATTTTTCAGGCAATATTCCTCCAATTCGGGATTCGACTCAACGGTTATCAATTTCCCTTCGTCGCTAAGGCCCTGCGCCAGGCATATAGCCGAATATCCCGTGTATGTGCCTATTTCGAGGGCGTATTTCGGCCTGATCATAGAACTTATAAGGCTCAATAGCTTTCCCTGCAGGTGTCCCGAAAGCATAATAGGGTTCATGATCTTAAGGTTGGTCTCCCTGTAAATACGCTTCAGAAGCCCGGATTCAGGCTTGGAAATACTTTCAGCATATTCAATTATCTTCTCTGTATGACTCATTGGACTGATAAATTATCTGCGAAAAAGTATCAACATTAAAAATTTCATTAGCGATATCCCATAATTCCTGAGCTGTGATCCTGCCGATCTTATCATTAATCTGCTTAATGGTATCAACTTTATTAAATATCATGTATGCTTTTCCAATCGACATCATCTCCGCTATCTTTGATTCATAAGAAAGCGCCACATTGCCAATCAACTGCTGCTTTGCCCTGGAAAGTTGAAGTGTTCCCAATTTATCAGTTCTGAATTTTTTCAGAACATCATAAATGATATTGATCGTTTTATCCATACTGTCATTCTCAGTACTTACATAAATCCTGAATAAACCCGTATCCGAAAATGAAGTATAACCTGATTCGATATTGTAGGTTAACCCGTGTTTTTCCCGTACAGCCATATTGAGGCGTGCATTAGAAGCCGGCCCGCCGAGCATATTATTCAGAAGCACCATTCCCAGCCTCCGCTTATTATAAACCGGATAGGCCGTCCTGCCCATCACACAGTGCGACTGGAATATCTTTTTTTCAAATTGCTTTTTCACGGGTTTATAACCTTTGAAAGATTTTCGTTTTGAAGGCCTCACATCTCCCAGGTCAGGCTGTTCAAAATATTTTTTTAAAATATTTAAAACCTGAGAATTTTCAATGCCTCCAACGACACTGATCACCATTTTCTCCGGCACATAATTCCTGTGTATAAAGCCCAGGATATCATCGCGCGTAAACTCTTTTATCCTGGCAGGCTCGCCCAGAATATTCCATCCTAAAGGATGATTGGGAAAAACAAGTTCATCAAAATCATCGAGGATCACCTCCTCCGGTATGTCCTTATAATAATAATATTCATCAACAATGATGTTCTTTTCCTTCTCCAGTTCCTTATCGGGAAATATTGAATTAAAAACAACATCCGAAATGATTTCCGCAGCCTTTTCAAAATGCTCTTTTAGCACCGAACAATGAATACAGGTTTCTTCTTTCGCCGTATATGCATTCAGGTCTCCGCCAAGGTTCTCGATTGCATTGAATATCTGGCTTGACTTTCGGGTTTTAGTTCCTTTGAAAATCACATGTTCAATAAAATGTGCTATTCCCTTTTCTTCCAGGGTTTCGTCACGTGAACCTGCATCAATAAAAAAGCCGATATGAACAATAGAGGTGTTGCTGCTCTTATGCACCACGCGAATACCATTGCCCAACGTAAAAAAATTAAATTCCTTTGTATTTTCCATAGGTGGCAAAGTTAGGTTTAATTTCAGAATTAAAGCCGCAGAATTCCGAAATCCATTAGCTTTGCATAAAATAATAATCGATGAAAAATATTGCTGTTTTTTGCGGCTCGGCAGCAGGAGGCCGGAGTATTTACGGAGAAAAAGCACGGCAGCTGGGAAAATTATTTGTTAAAAATGATTTCTCGCTGATCTACGGATCTGGAAACATAGGACTGATGGGCATTCTGGCAGATTCTATCCTGGAGGAAGACGGGGAAGTAATTGGAGTTATCCCGCAACGGCTTGTTGATGTAGAAGTAGCGCACAGGCATATCACGCGTACACATATTGTAGCTTCGATGAGTGAACGTAAAACATTTATCGAAAAGCTCTCTGACGCATTTATCATCATGCCCGGCGGATTCGGGACACTGGATGAATTTTTTGAAATGGTGACCCTGAACCAGCTCGGAATGATGAAGAAACCTATTGGAATTTTCAACATCGACGGTTATTTCAACAAACTTCTGGAACTGTTCGATCATTTTGTTGAAGAACGTTTTATACGCACTGAACATAAAGAGCTTTTTTTTGTGTGCGACGATGAAAACCAGCTCATCGAACAGCTGAGAACATTCGAACCCAAAGAAACCCACAAATGGCTTGAAAACTTTAAACATACCAAATTCTGATATGATCATAACCGACAGAAAACTTCTTGATGAATTATCCGCTAAAGCCTGCCATACTGAGCGTAAAAGATTAAATCATAATTTTCACAAGGGAAACAGCGACATCTTGCAGCGTATGTTAAATGCACTGGAACCCGGCACCTACGTGCGCCCGCACAAACATGAGAACCCCGACAAGAACGAAGTATTTATTGTGCTCAGGGGCCGTACCATGGTTATTGAATATAATGATGACGGAAGTATTGCCGAACATATAATCCTCGACAGGGAAACAGAAATATTCGCGGCTGAAATTCCACCGGGACGTTATCATTCGATGATTTCACTTGAAAAGGGTACCGTAGCTTATGAAATCAAAGAAGGTCCCTATCTTCCCGATACGGTAAAAATATTTGCCCCATGGGCGCCCGAAGAAGGAAGCCCCGAAACCATTGACTTTATTAAAGATTTAGAACAACTTATTTCGTAAAGCTGCATGCGCACGTTGCTGCTGATATTATCAATATGTATTATGAATCCTGTTGTTTCACAAAATAATACAAACGTTAAAACTCTGGTGGTAGCCCATCGCGGCGGAAGCCTGCTGGCGCCGGAAAACACACTGGCGGCTTTTAAAAACGCACTGTCGCTTGGCGTCGACCAGATCGAACTTGATGTTCACCTGAGCAAAGACAATGTGGTGGTGGTGATTCATGATGAAACACTGAAAAGAACCACCAGCGGCACAGGTTCTGTTGACGCTTATTCATATGATGAATTTTCACAGTTCGATGCAGGCTATAAGTTTTCGGAGAAATATAAAGGAGAGAAAATCCCCTCACTTGAACAGGTGCTGGAACTAGTGGATGGAAAAGCAAAACTGCTCATTGAAATAAAAAAATCCGGTGATAAAAATCAGGATATCGAAAAAGCAGTGGTTGATCTGATACAAAAGCACCACGCCGGATCATGGTGCATTGTGCAATCATTCAGTTATGAAAGCATAGAAAAAGTGCACAAACTAGACGCTTCGATCACATTGGGATTATTATTTGTGAAACCACCTTCCGAAAAAATTGAGCATGGAAAAATTGATATCAGTTTTATTTCAGAAATTAATTTCTGCCATGTATTTGCCGGAAAACGTACTGTTGAGTTTTTTCATAAGCTGAATAAAAAGGTTTTTGTGTGGACCGTTAATAAGCCCGAACAAATGCAAAGACTCATAAATCACGACGTTGACGGCATCATCACCGATAATCCTGCAGAACTGATAAAAATCATAAATAACTTTAGTCAATAAGGCATTTCTTAGGGTTTTATAAATAGCGACTTCGGCACTGCTGCTGTTGATTTGTAAATATTTCTTTACAAATTATATAACCTTTTGTAAAGGAATTATTACAGTGACTCAGGGGTTGTTTAAAATTTAGTTTACTGAATTAATAAATGCCACAAAGGCACGATCTGCCTATGGCGGACACAAAGACACACAAGGTTTATCCATTCATTTTCAAAGCTTTGTGTTTCTTAGTGTCTTTGAGTCTTAGCGGCATAGGTTTTATTGTTTACTTTTATAATTAATTTTAAACAACTTCTTAATTCACTATTTATTTTTTCCGATGACGACCTGATTTTACGAAAGTCATGTTGATCAGATAAAAATAAAATACTAAACGCCGAAATAATTAATTTTACAAAAAATTTTGAGATGGCAGTTAATGTTTCAATACCCAAGGGTACACGCGACTTTTCCCCTGTGGAAATGATCCGCCGCAATTATATTTTCGACACCATAAAAAATATTTTCCAGTTATACGGTTATGTTTCCATAGAAACACCGGCTTTGGAAAACCTTTCCACATTGCTCGGAAAATACGGCGAAGAAGGTGATAAGCTGATTTACCAGATACGAAGCAATAAAAACTTACGCGATCTTTTCTCGCATGAGGTAGTAAAAGCCATTGATACATTTTACCCACACTGGCTCCCGCAAAAATCAGAACTCGGCTTACGGTACGATCTCACAGTACCTTTTGCCCGTTTTGTGGTGATGCACCAGAACGAGATTACCTTCCCATTTAAGCGTTACCAGATACAACCAGTATGGCGTGCCGACAGGCCACAAAAAGGCCGCTACCGCGAGTTTTTCCAGTGTGATGTCGACATCATCGGCAGCAACGCCCTGATCAATGAAGTGGAACTGTTGCAGATCATTGATGATATTTTTCAAAAACTCGGAATCAATATCATCATCAAACTAAACAACCGCAAAATCTTAAGCGGCATAGCTGAAATAATCGGTGAACCCAATAGGATCATTGATATTGCTATCGCCCTCGATAAAGCCGATAAGATAGGCTGGGAAAATGTTGCAGAAGAACTGAAACAAAGAGAGCTGAATGAAACAAGTATCGCCCGTTTTTTTGATATTTTCAGCTTCATGGAAAAAGCTACCGATCCTGCAAACAACGGTGACTTTATACTGAAAAATCTTTCAAAGACACTGGAACATTCCGAAATCGGAAGTAAGGGTATCAGCGAGGTTAATCAGATCTTTAATTCTGTAATAGATATAAAACCTGATATTAAAATTGAATTTGATCCGACACTTGCCCGCGGCCTCGATTATTACACGGGGGCCATTATTGAAGTGAAGGCCAAAGATGTTGCCATGGGCAGCATTTGCGGAGGCGGCCGCTATGATGATCTGACGGGGATTTTCGGGTTGCCCGGCGTTTCCGGCGTCGGTGTTTCATTTGGTGCCGACCGAATCTATGATGTGCTGAATGAGTTGAAATTATTTCCGGAAAAAGCAGGAATCTCCACGCAGGTGCTCTTTGTGAATTTCGGGCCGGAAGAAGAAAAATATGCCCTGCAGGCCCTGATGAAATTACGTAAAGAAGGCATTAGTGCCGAGCTCTACCCCGACAGCTCCAAGATGAAAAAACAGTTTGCTTACGCCGACGCCAAACAGATTCCTTATGTTGCAATAGCAGGCACCAACGAAATAGCATCAAACTGCTTCAAAATGAAAAATATGTCCAGCGGTGAAGAAAAAAATGTGAGTCTGGAAGACATGATGGACATGTTGAAAAAATAATTATTTTTGACAAGAATTGTCTTGTTTATGCACAACTGGAATTTAAAATTTAAAATAAAAATCAATCGCAGCGGCCTCTGCTGATCCTTTTGTGCTTTTCATCATTTTTTTTTACTTTCCTAATAATCGCAAATTATTAATTTAAAATTTATATGCTATGACACTTATCATAACAGGAAAAAACCTTAAAATTGAAGATGTTGTAAACGTTGCCCGCAACAATCAAAAAATCGAACTTCATCCAGATGCCGTTGACCGGATAAAAAAATGCCGCGCCATGCTCGACAAAAAAATCGAAGCGCACGAAATAATGTACGGCATTAATACCGGTATCGGGGAATTTTCGGAAATCGTACTTACCGATGACCAGGTTCAGGATTTTCAAAAATATCTGGTGTATAACCACGCTGCTGGTATTGGCGAGCCTATGCCCATTGAGCATGTGCGTGCCGCCATGTTAAGCCGCATCAACGTTCATGCACATGGCCACTCCGGTTGCCGCCCGGAGATCACACAAACATATGTGGAAATGCTTAATAAAGGTGTTACGCCTATGGTCTGTGTAAAAGGTTCCGTAGGTGCCTGCGGCGACCTCGCCCCTATGTCGCAGATAGCTCTGTTGCTGATGGGCGAAGGGCATGCCTATTACCAGGGGGAATTGCTTGAAGGCAAAGAAGCCATGAAACGTGCCGGCATTCCTGTGCCCGGTCTTCATGCCCGCGACGGGCTGGCAGCCATCAACGGTTCAAACTGCATCACCGGTATTTCATGCCTCATACTTCATGATGTGAATAATTTCCTGAAACAGGCAGAAATAGCCTGCGCCATGTCGCTCGAAGCGCTTAAAGCCAACCTGAAACCTTACAACGGAAAAATTGTCGAAGTGAGGGGATTCCCGGGCGGGATGCGCAGCGCAAAAGCAATACGTACCATTACCGGCGGCGGCGACCTTGCATTGAATAAAATTAAAGTAAAAGTCCAGGATGCTTATTCCATGCGCTCTACACCACAGGTGATCGGCGCTGCACACGATGCCGTAGCCTGGGCACGTTCGCAGGTGGAAATAGAACTCAATGGCGTGGCCGACAATCCTATTTTCTTTGCCGAAGAAAACCTCCAGCTTTCTGGAGCAAACTTCCAGGGCTCACCGGTATCGTTGCCGATGGATATGGTGGGTGTTGCAGTGACCATGGTGTGCGTACTTTCGGAACGCCGTATGAACAGGTTGAACAACCCGGCACTGAGCGTTGGCTTACCACCATTTTTGACCAAAGGGGCCGGAATGTTCTCAGGCTTGATGCTTAGCCAGTACACAGCCGACATGCAGATCGTGGAACAAAGGATTTTATGCAGTCCTTCCAGCGTTCAGTCAATACCCGCAGCTGCCGACCAGGAAGACTTTGTATCCATGGGTATGAACGGCGTGCTGAAAAACTTGCAAATCATGGACAATGCTTACGGCATTTTAGGTATTGAATTCTTTGCTGCCGCACAGGCCCTCGACCTGCGCAACAAGCTGGAAACACCTTTTGAATTCGGAAAAGGCACAAAAGTGGCGCATAATACAATACGCAAACATGTGGATTATCTTGAAATAGACCGCCCGCTGTATCCCGATCATAACAAGATGAAAGCGCTCGTGAAATCCTGTGAGATTTTACATGAAGTGGAAAAAGAAGTAGGCAGCCTGGAATAAAGGATCATGTAATAATCGTAAACATATAATGCAAAAAAACTGCCTCGATTCGGGGCAGTTTTTTTATGGGTATTAATTACAATTATAAAGTCAGGACACTGCCATTAAACAGGCCACCATTCATATTACAAGCCGGATTGCATAGCCAGCCCGGTTTATGTGTATCCTCTTGCTTCACGTATTATTTGATCATCTTTAACACGAGGCTCTTTGACGTTTCCTTTCCAATAAACTCAAGCCTGAAAGTATAAATACCCGTCGGAAGGCCTTTGGTGTTCAATAATACCGTATGGCTGCCTTTGGTTTCATATCTGTTAACCACCACATCAACCAATTCGCCTATCGAATTATATACTTTCAATTCGGCAGAACCGGCCTCCGGCAGGTTATAAGCGATAGTAACTTCATCCTTAACGGGATTTGGATAACCTGTGAATTCAAAACCTGCATCAGTATTATTGCCCTGGATGAATACTTTTGGCATCACAAGATAGTTGCCGCTTTCTTCGCCGAATTTATTAGCAATAACACCCGTACCCGAAAGATTAAAATCCTGCTCGCCAGTTTTCATTTCGCTGTCGGACCTGAATCCCAGCCGTATCAGCTCGTCATTGGCGGCAACATTATAACTGTTAATAGTTGCATAGACAACCCTCACAATATTATTTTCATCGGTTACCAATAAATCATCATTCTCAGCAATGATTTCGTCCAGTGTGGGGTTGATCTTAACTGTGCCGTTTTTATGATCAGCCCGGGGCATATAAGCGCTCACGAGCCTGAATCCCTGCGGATAGCTCAGTTCCAATCCCATTGTCGAAAAGTCATCTGATTTAGAATTGATCCTCAATGGCACTTCAAAATAGGTCGGGTCGGCTGAAGTTATATATTCATCAGATACAACAACAATATCTGTTGGCAGCGATTTCCCCTGTCCCCAGGTGTTCACATCATTCAAATACTTACTGTTGGAAGCATTATAGTCAGCATAACAAATAGTTTTCAAGTTGGCATTTACATCAGCGCCGGCCACAGTTACCAGCGTGTCAAGAGCTACCCAGTTGCCTTTCGGGAAATTTCTGCTTGCAGTAGCCGGTGATCCAATCTTTGCCTTGATTCTCGCTATATCAATGGCGTTTACCGACATATTGTTATCAACATCCGCTGCCTTTTTGTACTTCTTACCAAATGACCTCGATGGATCAATCAGCGTGTCGGTATTTACCAGGAATTTTATTAATGAAACATCTATTGCATTTTCATCATTTCCCCACTGCATGGTGTCTGCGGAATATTTATCATAGGACAGCAGATAAGTGCCGCTTGAAATATTATTGAACTGATAAGACCCAAGGGCATCACTCGTATCTCTTGCTAATTCAATCCCTCCGGGATAGGACTTTAAAATCACAACGACCTGGTCAATATTATACAACACCTGGTTATAGGTGGGATAATTACCTGTTGTGCCGGTGTTGGCCTTAGCGGCATAACGGGTCTTACCGCTTATGGTATATTTATTAATACCGGCCTGTATCGTGACATTCTGTGTGGTAACATCCGAACAATTGCCGTTGTCGGCGATCAGCGTTACCGTGTATGTCCCTGCTGTGGCGTAGGTATGGCCTGGATTTACATCTGTGCTTGTTGAGCCATCGCCAAAAGCCCATAAATAGGAAGTGGCATTGGTTGATGTGTTAGTGAAATTAACGGTGGAAGAAGCCACAGAACTTGTAAATGCAGCAACCGGCTCGCTGAGTATAGTTGCCGTCACTGGTGTGCGCGCACTGATGCAGTCGGCTGTTTTGATTTGCCAGTTATAGTATGGGCCATACCGGTTGGAGGTAGTGCATCCGGTGATGCTTATTAAACCCGAAAGTGTATAAGGGTATGTTGCTGATGAAAGCCTGTACATGCTGGTACTTGAGGGCCCTACAAGACGCAATCCCGTACCGGTGGGAACAGACCAGTTTAATGTAACCGTGCTTGAACCTGCGGGAACAGCATATGTGCCGGACTGAAGCACCGTACCGCCTGAATTTGTCAACTTGATCAATATACTTCCGGCTGTTTGTTTGTTAACGGCCACAGATACCAGTGTTACCGGGGTGTAACAATCGAAAATCAAAGAATATACTGAACTTGAATATGAACCTCCGCTGGTGCTGTTTGTAGGCCCGACAGTCTGGGTTGGCCCTGAAACATTATTCCCGGCATAGTACGTTGTAGTAGCTGTCAATGAAGGTGTTGTAAATGTATTGCCTGTTCCAAGGTCAGTGCCTGCCACTGGCAGGTCATACCAGTGTATAGTACCTGATGCTGTAGCATTTAATGTTAAGGTTCCGGTTCCGCAACGTGAGCCGTCTGTGGCAACAGGAATATCAGAACCAACGGTGATGTATGCATTTTTTGTTTCCACATCGCTTCCGCAAATACCGGCGGAAGAAGTCAGGACAACATTGTAAGTTCCCAGCGCAGTATAACTATGGGTAGGATTAGCATCGGTGCTGGTATTTCCATCACCGAAGTCCCAAACATATGAAGTAGCGTTGGCGCTCGTATTCGTAAATGTGACCGACAGGGGGGTGGTGCATGATTGTGTTGCCGAACCCGTGAAATCAGCGGATACAACTAAATTTTCGGCCATAATGGAAACAGACTTGCTGTCATTAGTCTGGTTTTGGTCGGCCAACCCGTTAGGTAATGACGTGACGGCTGTAAATGTGCTTGCTCCTGAAGGGACAGTAATTGCAGGCAAATTTATATTTATGCTCTGTCCGCTGGCGAGGCTGCCGCTCCAGTTATAAATCTGCTGGCTGCCGCCCGTGATCTGGTATGTGATCCGGAAGTTTGTCAGCGTGGTGGTACCCGAATTACGGACTGTAACTTGGGGGGCAACACTTATATTACTGCAATTATATGAAGCTTCCGGGCTGTTGATGCTGACCATCTGTGCATCTAACGGAATACTGGCGGCTATCACATGCAGCAAACCAATATAAGGCCGTTTGTTTTGTTTTGTCACCACCACATCCAACGTGTCAGCCTGGGTAATCGCGCTGAAATTCAATGTAGTAACACCGCCAGCAGGAGCAAGTTCCGCATCCAGTAATACACCGGCATGAGAAATTGCCACATAGGCATCTTCTTCAGTTGTCACCACCAGCGAGCTGATACCGACATTCTGCGGGTCGGTATAGGTTACCGTCAACGGATCAGGCACAGAAAAATAATTCATCACTGATGGGTCACCCATGAGATGGTATTCTTCCCAGTAATACTGCTTCATTGTTGAGGAACTTTGTTCAACAGCAAGTAAGCCGGCATACCTCATCTGATCGTTTGTATAATACCAGGAAGCTTTAGGCTGGCCTTTATCATGAAAAATGCAGTCGTAGGCTCCTAAAGCGCTTGCATTATATGTAGGATTTGAGGTTATATTACTGCGCGCACCCACACCCCAATAATAATCTTCATCCCAATATGAATAGTTTGATGCTCCTATATAGCCTACTGCCCCTTTATTGGAGTAAGCACGTAACAGAGCTTCACCGAAGCATTCCGAATCATAAAAGGTATTTGACTGGCAGCAATTTCCTACTAATAATCCATATTTATTGTTATTGTACATGCTTGCAATCTGTGATGTAGAAAATCCCGGTGTGCCCCAGCCTGAGGAACCGCAATGTGCGGTATAATTTGCATATCCCACACCTTTGTATAAATTTGCCCTCATTGCAGCTCCCGCAATGGCTTCGGTATTATTGGGATCCAGATAAGTATAGGAATATATTCCATGTGCCGCATTAAAATAATTATTGGTACCATAATTCAGCTGTCCGTTACCATATGTGGCATCATAACCATAACTATCATAGCCGGCAACCATTACCACGGTATCCATATATGTGGCCGATGGCATCTGGTACTTTTCATAGAGCAGTGTTTTGTTTACCTGGTTGGTCACGTGGGTGGTTGTTGTTGCGCTGAAACGCCCGTAATACATATCGGGAATATAATCACTGCCGCTATCGAACGTAAATGTATAAAGATCGGTCATAGTTGTATTATCATCAATGCCCGTATTTGTTCCAATTTGTGCAACATCACCCACAATAAGTGCGAAGGTAGGTGCAGGGTCCAAAGCTGTGCCGGCAGTATAAAGCCCTTGCAAATAGGTTTTCACAGTGGCAGCCGTTTGTGCTGATGTATAATACTTTTCAATTACATTAAATCCTTTCTGACGTTTCCAGTAAACGAATGGCTGCAATGCTACCTGAAAGGTAGTGAGCGATACGATCACATATTTTATGGGATACTTTGAAAGGGCATCTTTTGCTAAAGGTTCCGTATGGTTTATAAGAGCGTTTAATGAAGATTCAAAATAGGGAGAATAATATTTTTCCTTTATTTGTTCTGTAAGCTGAATATCGGGATGCTTAAAAACAACCTCAAAAACGAGGTCGTTATACACTTTTAATATATTTGTCACCGGATTGTAACGGAATGGCGCTATGGTCAGGTTTGCCATACGCACTCCCCTCATAATGCCCGACATGGCAACGCTTACTATATCGTTAGTATTATATGCATTTATCTGGTAAAATGCCTGGTCATAATAAAATGGTATTTCATTTACGTTGGCGCTTTTTGAAATGCTTGGCTGCGAAGGCATGATCTTTTGAACAATGCCCCGGCCAGCTAAATCAATCGTTTGCTCATTATAGCTGATAATATTCACCTGCATCTCCGCGCCATAAGGCACTTCGATCAGCTTATTCAACACAGGCAATTCCGGCCTGCCGTTATTATATATTTTTGTAAAGCCGGGGCAGCCAATTTCAATAAAATTACCCGAAACAGTCGATACATTTATTGTATTTATCTTGTCAAAAGAAGTTTTAACTTTTAATCTATACGAACTCTTTTCAAGTAAATTAAAGTCACTTTTTGCAGAGCTCAATTTGATCTCCACCTGTGCATAGGTGTTCACAACCATTATGCAAAACAGTAGAGCAAGGATTTTTGGAATTTTTTTCATAACAAAAAACTATTAGTTTTCAATAAATGTTCAATCTTACTAATAAAGGTGGTTATCATAATGAAATTAAAGTGTCAAAGAAAATGTGTGATTTTCGATAACAAGCAATGAAAATACATTAATCATCGATAAGAATTAAAATACTCGGCATATAAATCAATTATTTATTGTAAAAATAGTCAATAATTTAATTATTTAAAGCATTTTACCGAAAATTTTTAATTTTAATCAAACAGGCATTTTGAGTAAAACATCATTTTAGTGGTACATTATAATTTCTGCGGATTATTATAAATCAATTATCTTTGCAGGTCAATTAAAGGCCATACAAAACATGAATAAAAGCACAATAAACACTATTATCGGGATAGCTCTGATCTTTGCTATACTTGTCGGCTACAGTTTATTTACTGCCCCATCAAAAGAAGATATTCAGAAACTAAAAAAGAAACAAGACTCGACATATAAGGCACAAAAACAACAATTCACCATAGATTCAACAGCCCTTGTCAATGACTCTATCCTAAAAAAACAAAAACAGGATTCTGTAAGTCAGCTTCCTATAAAAGATACGTTGGCTGTTAAAAAAGCAGACTCTACGGCTATTTTAGATAATAAATACGGAAAGTTTTCTGCTTCGGCGAAAGGTGAAAACAAGCACTTCATTCTTGAAGACTCACTGGTTAAAATTAAACTTTCTTCCAAAGGAGGTGGTATATCATATGTTGAAATGAAAACATATAAAACATTTGATGGTAAGCCGCTGATCCTTTTCAATACTGATAGTTCAAATTACGACCTCACCTTTCTTTCAGGCTATAAAGATGTAAATACCGGCGGCTTGTATTTTGAACCTTTTTACACCGATAAACGTTTTATTGGAAAAGATTCTCTTTATATCCGCGGTAAAGATTCTGTTAGTTTTGCACTTCGTTTATATCCCAACAGCGCTGATACATCTGATGCTTTTGGTAAAAACAAATCAAAATATATTGAGTTCCTGTACACACTGAGGGGTGGTGATTATATGATGCATTTCAGCATCAACCTGGTAAATATGCAGGATATCATTGATGCCAATAGCTCTTATCTGGCATTTGACTGGAAATTAAATCTGAAGCAACAGGAAAAAAGCTTATCAAATGAATTGCTGAACACCGGTGTTTATTACAAACCTGTGGACGATAAAGTTGACTATTTAAAGGAAAACAAGGATGATAAAAAGGAAAAACTTCCCGGCCTGAAGTGGATATCATTCAAACAACAGTTTTTCTCTGCCACACTGATATCAAAAGAGGGATTTAAAGAGTCATCTCTAGAAATAGTACAGAAAAAAGACACCTTATTCCCGGGCTACCTCAAAACGCTTACGGCCTCCATAACATTTCCTTATAACAACTCACAGAACATGAATTTCCCGATGTCGGTATACTTCGGGCCTAATAAATATAAAACATTACGCTCCTACGATCTTGACCTTGAGCGCCAGATACCTTTGGGCTGGGGTTTCTTCTTACTGCAATGGATCAACAGATTTGCCGTCATTCCTGTTTTCAACCTGCTCAACCAAACCGGGATGAATTATGGTATTATCATTCTCATTCTTACCATACTATTAAAAATTGTGTTATTGCCTATCGCCTATAAAACCTATATTTCATCGGCACGCATGAGGGTTTTAAAGCCTGAGGTCGATGAAATCTCACAAAAATTCCCAAAAAAGGAAGACGCCATGAAAAAACAACAGGCAACAATGGCAATGTATAAAAAGGCAGGTATTAATCCAATGGCGGGTTGTGTGCCTATGCTGCTTCAAATGCCTATTCTCATTGCTTTGTATCGTTTTTTCCCGGCTTCAATAGAGTTAAGGCAACAGAGCTTCCTATGGGCAACCGACCTTTCTACATATGATTCGATATGGACATTCCCAAACCATTTCAGCATACCCTTCTATGGCGACCATGTGAGTTTATTCACCTTATTGATGACGATATCTACCATCATTTATACCAAAATGAACAACCAGATGATGGCAACTCAATCGCAACCAGGTATGAAATTCATGACATATGCAATGCCGGTCATGTTCCTCGGCTTTTTTAATAACTTTTCTGCTGGATTAAGCTATTATTACTTGCTCGCCAACCTGATCACATTCCTCCAGATGTTCCTGTTCAGAAAATTTGTGAATGAAGAAAAGATTCATGCCCGCATCCAGGAAAACAAGAAAAAACCGGTGAAAGTTTCCGGGTTCCAGAAACGCCTGGAAGATATGGCAAAAAAAAGAGGATACCCTGTAAAAAAATAAGAGGGCATCTCGCAATAATCTGACACATTGGAAGTAATTTCATGTTGAGTAGTCCGGTTTGGAAGATACTTTTATGTAAACACTCCGGGCAGATATTGAAACTATGAGAAAAAGTGCCGCAACCAGCCTCCTCGATTGGGGTATATTGTTCCTGCTGGTACTGACATGGGGCAGTTCATTTATATTGATGAAGCGGGGCTTAGAGCATTTTTCCGCCATACAGCTTGCCATGCTCAGGCTAAGTTTTGCCGGGATTTTTTTACTTCCTTTTGCCCTGCGTTCACTAAAAAAAGTAAACTGGAAAAAATTGTGGTATATCGCCCTGGCAGGTATTATAGGCAATGCACTTCCCTCCTTTCTTTTTGCAAAAGCACAAACAGGTATCGACAGTTCCCTTGCGGGAATATTAAACTCGCTAACACCGCTGTTTACATTAATAATTGGCTTGTTGTTTTTCAATTACAAAGCACGTTGGATAAATATTCTGGGCATATTTATCGGCCTGGTCGGAACGATAGGTTTGATGAATATCAGCGGCAATAAGTCGCTGGATTTCAACTTCAGTTACGGAATTTATGTTATTGTAGCAACATTGCTTTATGCTATTAATCTGAACATCATCAAATATTTTCTTGATGATACTGATTCTGTTACCATAACAGCTTTTGCATTTCTGATTATTGGCATTCCGGCTGCGGCCATACTTTTCCTTTTCACCGATTTTGTAGGTGTTATTGCAACACAGCCTGATGCAATAACCGGGATCGGATATATTGCAATTTTGGGTGTAGTTGGTTCAGGCCTGGCGGTAATTTTATACAACAGGCTCATTAAGACATCCGGAGTATTATTTGCCGCATCGATTACCTACATGATGCCTGTGGTGGCCATACTGTGGGGCATTGCCGACGGCGAAATTTTTGAGCCGGTATACATCTTCTGGATAAGCTTGATATTGCTTGGTGTGTTTTTGGTGAACCGGTCAAATTCTAATGACAAAAGCTAGTACATCATAATAATTAACCATGCAAATAAAGCTCTTGTATTTCATTGAAAAACCGGATTATTTAATTTATTTTGCAAAATATTTAACATAATTTCATTTCTATGCCCGACTATAAAATCTGTAAACGCTGTATCATGGATACATCAGATCCTGAAATAGTATTTGATGAAAATGGTTTTTGTAATCATTGTACAAAAGCGATCGGCCTGCTGAATACGCCACCTGTTTCCCTGAATAATGAAGAAAAAGAGAAAAGTCTCAGGGTGCTTGTTGATAAAATTAAGGCAAAGGGAAAAAATAAAAAATATGACTGCATTATCGGAGTCAGTGGAGGTGTTGACAGCACATATGCTGCATATTTCGTAAAAAAAAACGGGCTTAACCCATTAGCTGTTCATCTGGATAATGGCTGGGACTCTAAAATAGCTGTTTCAAATATTGAAAAAACTCTAAAAAAACTCAATATCGACCTTTATACTCATGTGATTGACTGGGAAGAATTTAAAGACCTTCAGCTTTCTTTTTTAAAAGCCTCAACACCCGATTCCGAAGTTCCATCTGACCATGCTATAACCGCACTTTTATATAAAATTGCAGCAAAACACAAAGTAAAATATATTCTCGCCGGTACCAATATTACCTCAGAATCAATATTACCTAAAGCATGGTCGCAAGGCCATAGTGATTGGAAATACATCAAAATGATTCAAAAGAAGTTTGGTTCAGCGAGATTGAAAACATTTCCACATTTCGGTATTCTCAGGCTTTTCTATTATATTGCAATTTGCAAAATTAAATATATAAGCATATTAAATTATACTGACTATGCCAAGGAGGATGCCAAAATAATCCTTGTTAATGATCTGGGATGGGAAGACTACGGCGGGAAACATCATGAATCTATTTACACACATTTTTATCAGTCATACATACTTCCAAAAAAATTCGGGTTTGATAAACGGAGGGCTCATTTATCCAGCCTTATTATGGCTGATCAAATCAAAAGGGATGAGGCTCTTCTGGAAATGAATAAGCCGGCAATCAGTGATGAAATGGCCCAATCAGAAAAAGAATATGTAATTAATAAATTCAATCTTAGTAATGAGGCATTCAACAGTATCATGAATGCGCCTGTTAAAACATTCCATGATTACCCCTCGTATTTTAACTCATTTTATTATAAGATTTTCTTTAAATTATATAAGACTTTGAGCATTGTAGGTGTAAAAAAATCGGATTTTTAGCTCAAATCAGGCAGTTAACCAAAAGAAAACACAACGCATAAATTCTTAACCTAAAAAATTCAAAAGGATATTTCACCTTTCAAGCCGTCAAAAGAAAATCAAGTATTATAGAAGTAATTGTCATTTTTAAATTTTTTCTGTGTCGGGATTACCTGACCTGCTGACCAAATTGCAAATGCTCATTCATAAATTGCATTTCATTCATTTATGAGTAGGTCAGATTAATAAAAGAAATTAAATTTCTTATTGAAAAATTAGTTTTGCTATATTACTTTTGTTATAACAATATAAAATACTAAACATATGAAAAAATTTTTATCCTTGTTATTATTAGCCGTTTGTATAACCACGGCCTTAAATGCTCAGTCATACACATGGATACAAAAAGCAAGTCTGCCTGCAGATGGGCGATACGGGGCTGTTTGTTTTACCATTGGAAGCAAGGCATATGTTTGTTGTGGTGTTGGAAATGGGAATTTAAATCTGCAGGATTTATGGGAATACGACAACATCTCTAACACATGGACACAAAAGTCAAACGTTCCCGGTGTTTCCAGAAGAAGAACTAATATTGAAGTTGTAAATGGAATCGCCTATATGATGGGCGGAGTTCATTGGAATGGGGGCTCTGGAAACAATACTATTTTAAAAGATGTCTGGGCATACAATCCCACTACGGATTCCTGGACTCAAAAAAACAATTTGCCTTTTGGCCCATTAGGTTCAGCGGCTAGTTCTACAGTAAATGATAAAATATATTTTGGCATCGGATTAGACTCCAATCAAAATCAACAAAATATCTGGTGGATGTACAATCCACTCACTGATACATGGACACAAAAAGCAAGTTTCCCCGGCACCTCCAGATTACATGGCGTTAGCTTTAAAAGTAAAGACAGGATTTTCTTTGGATTAGGAATAACAACGTCATATACTCTTTTCGCTGATTTATGGCTATATCAAATATCCACGGATACATGGGTTCAAAAATCTGATTTTCCTGGCGGCGCTCGTCAGGATGCAGCTAGCTTTTATGTCGGAGACAATGGTTATATTGTGGGAGGATATTCCACGCAATTAAAAAAAGATGTTTGGGAGTATAATTACTTTACTGACACCTGGACAAATGTGGGCGATTTTACTGGTGGATACAGGCGGGACAATACAGGGTTCTGTATCGGCGATAAAGGATATTGTGGTTTTGGGGTTTCAAATATTTCGGATTATAATTTTGATTTGTGGGAATTTACAGCTTTTACGGATATTAATGAAAACAATTGCAAATCTGAAGCTTTCATGATTTTTCCTAATCCTGCTTCTTCGATTCTTAATATTCAAAGCAATAACATTCAAAAGATCGAAATATATGATGTTTCAGGAAAACAAATTTTGAATGAAAATAAATCCGGTAAGAGTGTTATTTTGAATATAGATAATTATTCAACCGGTATTTATTTCGTTAAAATATATACAACTGAAGAAACCTTTATCACAAAACTTTTCAAGAAATAAAAATATTTGAAGTTATAATTTCTCTTCATTTGTAATTTATTATTGACACTATGCATTATAAAAGTCTTGTAATATTTACAACTTTTATAGTAATTCACTTTTTACCTCATTATTTTTTTCAAATAAAATAAAAATCCAATAGGGTACTTTGGGTGAAATAATCATATTGAAAGCGTCGAAGAGGAACGCCAGCGGGTGGAATTTATAATTATGCACAAACTCATGCTCGCAAAACGGGCACATAGTTTTTTCGTCTTTAGTCTTTATGGCAAAATACGGAAACCAGGAAGCCGGCGGACAAAGTCTTATCTTTAGTTTTGCCAGGGTTTTATTGTACCGTCGCACAGGTGTGCCATAATAAAATGCCTTGCTGATTTTACATCCGGGAAATAACTCCCCGAGTTTTTTCCGCGTAAAACTTTGGAGATGATAGGAATGATTATAATTTTTTCCGCACCGCGGACAGTGAAGTTTGAATTTATCGAGGTTTTCGTTGTTGGGGACAGTAACTAAAATATATTTTTCCGACAGTCTGGTTAATTCCCCGATAGTTTTTTCCAGTGTCTCCTGGTCGAGGTGTTCCAGCATTTCGCTCGAAAGCACCATATC